>Ga0315282_10007713_pt1 | contig 17590 bp, 14 predicted proteins | sample YL17G07_20_MG_FD_203693 | JGI IMG/M metagenome (GOLD analysis project Ga0315282, IMG submission 203693) | Sediment microbial communities from Yellowstone Lake, YNP, Wyoming, USA - YL17G07_20 | ecosystem: Environmental > Aquatic > Freshwater > Lake > Sediment | place: USA: Wyoming | collected... | reverse complement strand
GTGCAGACCGTGCTCCAAAACTGTGCCGAAGAGCTCAAGGTGCTGGGTCGGGACACCTCACGCCTGCAGAAGGTGCTCCCGCCCTTTCCGCGCATCACATACGACGAGGCCGTCAAGCTGCTGAACGAGAAGGGCATCGAGTTCAAATGGGGAGATGACTTTGGCGCGCCCCACGAGACCGCAATTGGCGAGAACTTTGACCGGCCCGTGTTCGTGCACCACTATCCGACCGCCTTCAAGGCCTTCTACATGGAGGCGGACCCGCTGCGCCCCGACGTGTGCCTCTCGGTGGACCTGTTGGCGTCCGAGGGGTATGGTGAGATCATCGGCGGTGGGCAGCGGACGGCCAGCTATGAACTGCTCGAGCAGCGCATCGAGAGTCATCACCTCAATCGAGAGGCCTACGAGTGGTACCTGGACCTGCGGCGCTACGGCTCGGTGCCCCACTCGGGTTTCGGGCTGGGACTGGAGCGCACCGTGACCTGGATCTGCGGCATCCATAACATCCGCGAGACGATTGCCTTCCCCCGTCTTCTGGAGAGGATCTACCCATGACGAACATCCCCATGCTGCGCTTTCCGTCGGATTTCCGCTGGGGCACGGCCACGGCTGCGCATCAGGTCGAAGGCGAACCTGCCGACAGCGACTGGTGGGCCTGGGAGCAGATGCCGGGCAAAGTCAAAGATGGCAGCAATGCGGGCCGGGCCTGTGAGTGGTGGGCCGGCCGCTACGCCGAGGATTTCGACATGGCGCAGGCGATGGGGCAAGACGCGCTTCGCATCTCGGTGGATTGGAGCCGCATCGAGCCACGCGAGGGCGAATGGGATGCCCAGGCGCTGGCGCGTTATCGCGAAATGCTTGGTGCCCTGCGGTCACGCGGCATCGAACCGATGGTGACGCTCTTTCATTTCGTCAGCCCGTCGTGGCTGGTCCAGAAAGGGGGCTGGGAAAGCGAGTCAGCGATTCGGTCCTTTGAGCGCTTCGCCACCAAGGTGGTCGAGGCGTGCGGCGACCTGGTGGATTTCTGGTGCACAATCAATGAACCCAACGTGTATGCCGTGGAATCTTACTTGCTGGGGCTCTGGCCACCGGAGAAGCGCGACATGCAGGCCTGTTTTCGTGTGATTCGCAATCAGTTGGTGGCCCATGCTTTTGCATACCGTGCGATTCACCGGCTGCAACCCAGGGCTCGCGTTGGACTGGCGCAGCACTTGCGTGTCTTCGACCCTCTGAAGCCCGACTCGAGCCTGGATGGCTGGGCAGCCGGCGTCCAGGATCGACTCTTCAATGAGGTTGCCCTGGCACCTCCAGTGGATGGCGTGCTGCGCTTCCCACTCAGCCTGGGCACTCGCATCCCTGAGCTCGTCGACTCCCAGGACTACATTGGCCTAAACTACTACTATCGCGACATGGTAAGCTTTGACATCTCGCAGCCCGGTGCGCTCTTTGGCAGGCGTCTGCTAACACCGGGCTCCAAGTGGAGTCTCGACGGCTGGGGCGAGGTCTATCCGGAGGGCCTGTACCGTTTTCTGAAGCGCCTGCAGCGCTACGGCAAGCCAATCTATGTGACCGAGAGCGGCATTCCCGACAACAACGACTCGCTGCGGCCAGAGATGCTGTTGACCCATCTGGCGGCCACGCACCGTGCTCTGAGCGAGGGCGTACCGGTCAAGGGCTACTATTTCTGGTCGCTGGTGGACAACTTTGAGTGGAAAGAAGGCTTTAGCGCGCGCTTTGGCCTGATCGACCTCGACCTGCAAACCGGGCGCCGCACGATGCGCCGCAGCGGCACGTTGTACGGCGAGATCAGCAAGGCGGGCGCGGTCAGCGCTGACATGGTGGCGCACTACGCTCCAGAGCTCCACAGCCAGCTTTTCCCGCAGTCATAGCCAAGACCTGTCGGGTCCAAGTCTCATCCGTTGTGCTCCCAGGTGCGCAGCCCAAAGCGCGACAGGTAGATAGGGATGTTCTTGAAAAGTGGGTTGGCAGCTTCGATGCTGCGGACCATCTCGCGCTTGATGTAGGACTGGGCTGGACATAGAATGGTCAGAGAGCCGCCCTCTCCGCCCGCGCCGTTGACCTTCCAGCCCATGGCCCCAAAGGCACTGGCGACCTCGATCACCTGTTGAGCGTCTTGGCTGACCAGGTGCGGATGCAGGCGGCCCTGGGCCTCGGTGTTCTCGATCATGGCGCGGCCCAACCCCTGCATGTCCCCAGCGTAGACGGCATCGCGCGATTTCTCAGCAGTCACACGCAGGGCCTGCAGGCGCGGGGAGTCGGGCCCCTCGTTCTGCAGTTCCGCAATGACCTTTTCGTGTACTTTCGACGAGTCGTGAGACTTGCCCAGGTAGACCAGCACCAATCGACGCTCCAACTCCCACCAGGTCTCGTTTGACACCTGGATGGGTGAGACCGACGCGTAGGGGTACCTGCGGATTTCGATCAAGTTGATGCCACCGTAGGCTGAGCAGAGTTGGTCCTGGATGCCCGACTGTTGCTTGAGCATCTCCACTTCGACCGCGTGCGCCGTGTAGGCCACCTCATGTGGGCTTAGCCGCCCCGGGGTGAGCCGGTCTAGCGCTCCGATAAGCGCCACAGCTACGGCAGCCGACGTGCCGGTCGAGCAGCCACTGGGCGCTTCGGAGTAGATGGTAGCCTGGATGGAGTACTCCTGTGGCACGCGCATGCGCTCGATGGCGGCTTCCAACAACGGGTGACGGTCCCAGCCTGGTTGTGCCTGGTGCACGGCGTAGCGCTGGCCATAGTTCTCGGCATACAGGATTATGCGGTCTTCCCCGCGCTCGTAGGGGTAGACCTCGATCTGCACCTCAACGTAGGGGTATACTCCGATGTTGAAGATCTTGCCGTATTGGGCGAACCAGGTGTCGGTCCAGCCCCCGTTGTCGCAAATGCGGATGGGCGCGACGCTGTTGATCACGCGCTTGGGTTGTCGTCTGTCCTTGGTAGGCATGCACCACCCTCTCGCTGGATCGGCCAAGGGAGAATGGAACCAGACGCTCCAGGGCGGCGTCTCCTTGCCGTTGCTTCGCCTTGTCTAGTCGACAAGGCTAGGCAGAGACGAAGTGGTTGTTGGCTGCCGCTCCTAGTGCGCGATGTGCATGGGCATGATGACGTGGATGAAATCCTGGTCGCCCACGGGCTTGAGCACACCGGGACTTGACGAGGCCGAAGTCTCCAGAGCTACCTGCGGCGTATTGATCACGCTCAGCACATCGATCAGATACTTGGCGTTGAAGGCGATCTCAATCGCGGGGCCCTCGACGGCGGCTTCAATCTCACTCACGTTGTCGCCCACCTCGGCGCTGGTCGCCGTGACGTTCAGTTTGCCACCCACGCCCTGAGCTCCAGGCGTGATTTGTAGCTTGAGCACATTGGCCGCATCGCGCGCAAAGAAGGAAGCGATCTTGACGGCGCTCAGCAGCTTGGCAACGTCTACCACGGTGCGTGTGGAGTAGCTCTTGGGTATGATCTGCTTGTGGTCCGGGAAGTTGCCCTCCACCAGCTGGGAGATCAGGTCGATGTCAGTCATGCGGAAAAAGACCTGGCTGCGGTTGGGTGCGATGGTCATGCGAATGGTGCCGCTTTCCTCTGCGCTGATGCGTGCCAACTCCTGCAAAGCTCGCGCTGGGATGATCACACTGGCTGCGGAGAGCACTGGGTTGGCCAGCTCCACGCTGCGCACAGAAAGGCGGAAGCCGTCCGCGGCCGCCATGGTCAAGCGTGTGCCAGACATGTCGGCCAAAACGCCGGTCAGTACGGGCCGGCTGTCGTCTACGGCAGCAGCCAGCGAGACCTGACCAATCATTTCTCGCAGGATCTCTGGCTCCAATGGAACGCTCGAGTCCTCGCTTAATGCGACAATGAGAGGGAATTCCTGAGCGTCAATACCCTTGATGTTGGCCTCGTAGTTGGCGCAGCGCAGGTTGAGAGTCTGGGTGCGGGTCACTAGTTGCATGTCGATGCGCTCTGGCGGCAGCGAGTTGACAAAGTCGGCCAGCAGGCGTGCTGGCACCGTTGTGGCCCCGTCCTCTTCCACTTTGGCCCCGATCCAGCAGTTGACGCCCATCTCCAGGTTGGTGGCGGATAGCTTCAGGCGGCCTTCGTCCGTGGCGATGAGGATGTTGGAGAGCACGGGCAACGTGCTGCGCGTGGCGACAGCCCTGCTCACAATGGCCAAGCCCTTGGAGAGATTCTCCTGCAGACAAGAAAACTTCATCTGGACCTCCTAGCGTGAGGGATTGACTGGCGCTAGTATACTACAGAATCAGGATTGCCCCAAAACCCAGGCCGAAACCTCGCGCTGCGTCTGCCTCACGGCAGGGCGTGCTGTACCCCATGGGGAGGGTTGTGAAATTGCTCAGCCTATGGTGGGTGGCACTAGCCAGGGGCTGAGCCAGTAGCGCAAGAGCGCGATGCCTCCTACCTCGACGAGAGTGAGCAGTGACCCCAGCAGGAGCGGCAGGAGGGCCTGCGCCCACCGTTCTGCGGTGTTCTCCCGGTGCAGCAAGATGACCACGATCATGCTATTCACGACGGCGAGCACGAGCAGCACGCTCAAGGTGTCCGCCGCCAGCAGCGGGTAGAATAGAAAGCCGGCCCTGGTTTGCAGCAAGAGCACCACACCCGCCACCTGCAACACAAGAGCCACCAGCTCTCCGAGACCGCTTATGACGCGTCTTGGGTCTGGCTCACGCCAGAAGGTAAAGTTGAACATGGGGGCTATGACGAGGCTGAGTGCCAGCCCGGTGCCCATGCCCGTCGCGAGACGGAACAAGTTGCTGGGGGTGTACAGCGCCACACTGCCCGTGAGGAACTGGTAGTAGGAATTCAGACCATCCACAGCCCACAGTGCGCTGAATGCGGCCAACACCGCGAGTACACGTCGCGGAGCCAGGTGGCTGGCGCTGGCCCGGCCCCTTGCCCACAGATTGCACAAACCTAGCAGGGCACCCAGATAGGTTCCGCTACAGCGTGCACACAGCGGGATCTGTCTTCCTGCCAAGACGAGGGAATGCTCCGGGAGCTGGTGACACACTCCACTCAGGAACAGCCCGATGTACTGGAGAATGCCGTGCGCTTGCAGAAAAGGCGATTCCATGGCACCGGCATTATAGGGCAATCACACGTGCCGTCAATTCGCCTTCAGGCGCTGGTCAGCTAGGATTTGCCCCTGCTTTGTGCTATAATTCGGCATCTAGAGTCATGACTTGGTACAAGACAGGATGGCAGAAGGTATGGCCACCCCTTCTCCGCTCATCATAACTCAGGTCCTCACTCCCAGGAAGCGGGCCGATCTCCTGCATCGTCCCCGCCTGGTCGACTTTATCCACGAGAACATCGACCGCAAGCTGTTGCTGATTTCTGCCTCTGCCGGCTATGGTAAGACCTCGCTGCTGACTGACTATGCAAACGACACGGACTTGCCGGTGTGCTGGGTTTCTATGATGGAATCCGCCAGCGATCCCCGCGTGTTCCTCGACTATTTGATTGCTGCCATCAGCCAGCATTTTCCCAAATTCGGGCAGACTTCACGCCGGCTGTTGCAGAGCAGCGAAGTGCTCTCTGATCTTACCCTGTTTGTTGGAACCCTGGTCAACGAGATCTACGAGACCATCCCAGATTACTTCATCGTGGTGATCGATGACTATCACATCGTGGACCACAGCCACGCCGTGAACCTGGTGATGGACGTCTTGATCCAGCACCTGCCAGAGAACTGCCACTTTATCATCTCCAGCCGCGCCATCCCCACCCTGACGCCGCGTGGCCTGGCCCTGCTGACGGCTCGCCAGCAGATCGCCGGTCTGGGCGTCGAAGACCTGCGCTTCACGGCCGAAGAGATCCAAGCCCTGCTCTTGCAGAACTATGGCCAGCGCCTGCCTGACGCGGCAGCCAGGGAGCTGGCAGAAAAGTCAGAAGGCTGGATCACCGGCATCCTGCTGACCACGCACACCATGTGGAAGGGCCTCTTTGAAGGCATCATCCGCATCCAGGGCTCCGACAGCAAAGTCTACGAGTATCTGGTAAATGAGGTCTTCAGCCAACAACCGCTTGCCGTGCGCGACTTTTTGCTGTCCACGTCCATCCTGGAGGAAATGAACCCGCTGCTGTGCGATGAGCTGCTCGCGATCAGCAACTCGCGCGATATGCTCAAAATGCTGGAAGACCAGAACCTGTTCGTGAGCAGGCTGGAGCGCGAGGAAGAGCGGTGGTACCGCTATCACCATCTGTTCCGCGAATTCCTTGTGACCAAACTCCAAGAAGAAAAGCCCGATGAGGTGCGCCCGCTGAACCTCAAGGCCGCCCGGTTGCTGCGCGAGAGCGGCTCGGTCGAGCAGGCCATCCAGCACTATCTGGCGGCGTCCGATCACACCGGTGCTGTGGAGGCCATTCTGGAAATTGCCGCGCAAACCTACGACGCGGGCAAGATGGAGACCCTGGCGCGCTGGATCGACGCGTTGCCAGCAGAGATGGTGCAAGTCAGGCCACACCTGCTGTTCTTCCGCGCCAAAATCCATTCCGAGGTCGGCCAGTTGGATCAGGCCGCCGCGATGTTCGGTCGCGCTTACGCCGAGTTCGCGCGCTGCGGTGATACCATGAACCAGGCTCAGACATTGGTAGAGAAGAGCGCTGTTCTGCGCTTTCAGAGCGAGTTTAGGGAGGCCATAGATGCCTGCAAGCAAGCGATCGCGCTGGTGCAGGGCACCGCAGAGCAAACGGACGTTGTGCAGGTGCTGGCTTCTGCTCATAGGCAGATTGGTAACTGCCAGGCGCGTCTGGGGAACCTCGCTGAGGGAGAAATGGAGCTGCGGCAAGCGCTCAGCATGTATGACCAGATGGGATACACCAAAGACATGGGCTACGTGCACAATGACCTGGGGGCCACCCTGAGGCTGGCCGGCAACCTCACAGGCTCTGAACTGCACTTTCGCCAGGCGCTCGAAATCTGGGAGAGAGCTGGCAACATCGGCATGGTGGCCCTGATCATGAACAACATCGCCGACGGACACTATCGCCGCGGCGAATATGGCGAGGCGCTGGAACTCTACGAGGTCGGCCTGAACCAGGCCAAGAAGGCCGGCCTGGACCGCGCCATTGCCTTCAACCTGGCGGGCATCGGAGACATCCGCCGCGATCAGTGCGCATACTCCGAGGCTCTGAAGGCATATGAAGAGGGGCTACAAGCCGCGAGACAGTCACGCGAGGCCTTTATCATCAGCTATTTGCTGGATGCCATGGGCAACGTCTACCGTCTGATGGGTGACGCCGCGCGCGGCCTCGATTTTGTGCGCCAGGCCTACGAGCGAGCACGCGAGCGAGACGCTATCTATGAGATGGGCTTGTACCAGATTTCTCTGGGCGTGATCAGCTATCAGCAAGGCAACATCGGTCAGGCAGAGGAGTACCTGCTGCATGCCCGCGACATCTTCTTGCGCAGCAATGCCAGAAGTGAACTGGCCAAGACCAGCCTCTACCTGGCCCAGGCCTACCATGTCGCCGGCCGTCTTCAGGATGCGCTTGACTGCCTGCAGGTAGTGCTCCAGTGCCTACTGGAGTTGGGCTACCACCAGTTTCTGGTTCCAGTGGCCAGGGAGACGCGACCCGTGCTCGAGTACGCTGCTGCCAAGAGCATGAGTGATACTCTGATTGGGGACCTGCTGCGCAGGGTCAATATGGTCGCAGCGCCAGGCTCAGAGCCACTTCCCCAGCTTGAACCGGTTGCCGTGCAACCCCTCCTGCGCATCTATGCGCTGGGAGAGGGCCGCGTTCTGCGCGGTGACAAGTTGATCGGCAATGCCGAGTGGGGCATGGCCAAGTCCAAAGAATTGCTCTTCTACCTGCTGACCTACAAGCAGCGGCGCAAGGATCAGATCAGCAACGACCTGTGGCCCGAGATGTCTCCGGCTAGGCTGCGTTCGTCGTTTCACGTGGCGGTGTACCGGTTGCGGCGCGCGCTGGCGCAACCGGACTGCGTCATCTACGAGAACGATCAATACTACTTTAACCGGCGCATCAACTACTGGTTTGACGTAGAGGAGTTCGAGAATGCCATTCAGAAGGCCAAGGCGGTCTGGCCGGCCGAGCGCGCCAAGGGCGCACAGTACTACCAAGACGCAGTCGTGCTCTACCGCGGGGATTTCGTCGAGGACCAAGGGGCAGGTCACGAGTGGTGTGTGGCAAAAAAAGAAGCCTTGCAGCAGCAGTACCTGGCTGCTCTGCAGCGCCTGGGCCAGTATTGCACCGAGCAGGGCAACTACCGCCAGGCGATTCGACACTACGAACAAGTGCTGGAGAAGGACAACTACCAGGAGAACGCACACCGGGAGATCATGCGCTGCCAGGCCTTGTTGGACAAGCGCAGTGAAGCTCTCAAGAGCTACCATCGCCTGGCCGAGCTCCTGGAGAGAGAGCTTGGGGCAGAGCCGGCGCCAGAGACCACGGCTCTCTATGAGTTGATCCTGCAAGGCAAGATCGGTCCGGCGTAGTCTCAAGCGCAGAGCAGGCAGTCTGGGCAGGGCCGGGAGATTATCCCCCGGCTCGTTTTGTAACCGATTTGCTACCAAAGAGGGCGTCTATGTAAGCACTTCCGAAAGCAGGCTGGTGTAGTATAGAGTACGTCAGCAAGAGATGAACGATCTGCGCTGACCAACACAGCCAGAAACTCGGGGAGGAACCAGAATGAAGAACCTTCAGCCTACGATCTACAAGTTCGCGAATGCTAACACGGTGCGTCTGATTTGGGTCGTGCTGGTTGTTGCGGCCATCGTGCTGGGTGGCGGTGCTCCTGTGGCGTTCGGTGGCGGCAGCGCGGGCGGGCCCTAGTCTTCTTGTTGTGTACCTTGACAGCCTGAGAGTGGTGTCAGGAAGACTCAGTCCGGGATGATCCTCGCAGTTTCGATCGTGGCTTCCATTGTGATAGCCAGACTGCGAGGCGGCAGATTCTCCGCACTAGGATCGCTTTCGGTGCGGTGGAGCGCGCTGGCGGTAGCTGCGTTCATGGTGCAGGCGCGCTTCATCTATGGGACGCCCGTGCGCAAGACAGTCGGAGTATGGGGCTGGGAAGAGTTCCTGTTCATAGGATCCTATGCGCTGCTCCTGGCGGTCCTGTGGGCCAACCGACGCACAGAGGGCATCCAGTGGATCGGGCTGGGTTTGCTGCTGAACCTGCTGGTTATGGTAGCCAACGGAGGGTGGATGCCCGTCACGCCAGAGGCAATCACCAGAGTGGGATTGGTCCACCTGGCACCCGAATTGACATCGGGTATGCGGCTCTATAGCAGCAAAGACATCATTCTGTTGGCACGTGAAACCAGGCTCTGGTTTCTGTCTGACATCTTTGTGTTCGCCCGTCCATTTCCTGTGCCCAGTGTGTTTAGCATCGGCGACGTATTCGTAGCTCTCGGCGCATTCGTGTTGCTGCAGAGCACAATGACACCGCACAGGAAGCAACATCTAGAGTGAGAAAAATGGGAGCAGAGCATGACAACGGCATCTCTTTCGCAGATCATCGGCACGGCAGTCATTGATGATGGCTTCCGCAGCACGCTTCTCAAGAACCCCAGACGGGCGTTGGCGCAGTTCAAGCTGGACGCCAGCGAGCTGAGGGACATCGCGGCCATACGCGCCACGTCGATCGAGCAGTTCGCCGAGCAACTCATCGTTTGGATGAACGAACACGAGGTCGAATGGGTCTAGCCGAGACCGTCAAAGAATCGTTCCTGAAACCGTCTTGCCGCGCGTCGATGCAAAGCAAGATCCTGCTGGTCGATGACGAGCAGGATATTCTGGACATCCTGGCGCGCGCCTTGGGAATTGCGGGCTACAACGTTGACACGGCCTGCAACGGTCAGCTTGCACTGGACAAGGTGTCGGCGCAGGAATTTGACCTGATCGTTACGAATATCCGCATGCCGATCATGGGTGGCGAGGCCTTCTATCGTGAACTGTGCAGCTCCTACCCACGCCTTGGCAAACGGGTCATCTTTTGCACAGGTGACATCGCCAATCTGGCGACACAGCGTTTCCTGAACAGCACAGGCGCCCCGGTGATCTTCAAGCCATTCCAACTGAGCACCGTGCTGGAAGTCGTCTCCTGGAAGTTGGCCAAGGAGCGCACCCCGGCGCACGCGCCCAACGTGCCCCTGACGTGGCAGGGCGCCGCCATGTCTACGGCGTTCTAGGGACGCAGCCGCCGCAACCTGCTTGTCAGACCCCGCGGTCCGAGCTGCTACCGCGGCCGCTCAGTCCCCGTCTCGCCCAATCCATTGTGCGGCCTTGGCCGGCAGGTCCTTGAGCGTGCCTCTGCACACTGTGCACTCGGGCAGTGAGTTGAGGAAGGCCAGGCCGTAGCTTTTGCTCAGGATTCGCCTATCGAGCACGACTACAACGCCTCGGTCGCCATAGCTGCGAATCAGCCGTCCGAACCCCTGTCTGAATCGCAACACGGCCTCCGGCACGGCATACTCCTCGAACGGGTTGTCAAACGTCCTGCTGCGCGCGGCGAACACCGGATCGGTCGGCACCGAGAACGGCAGGTGCAGAATGACCAGACAACTCAATGCCGGCCCCACCACGTCGATGCCCTCCCAGAAGCTGCGCGTACCCAGCAGCACGGAGCGTGGCGTCGTCTTGAAGCTCTCTAGCAGTTGCCGCCGCGAGCCATCCAACCCTTGTCCGTAGACGGCGATGCCCGCTTCCTCCAGCGGCCTGGCGATGGTACGGTAGGTGGCCTGCAACTGGCGGTGTGATGTAAAGAGAAGCAGCGCACGTCCGCCTGTGGCCAGGCATAGGTCGGTGATGGACTTGCCCACGGTGTTTTGGTAGCTGGTCTGCGCGGGTTCCGGCATGTCCGTTGGCAGGTAAAGCAGCGTCGAGTTCACATAGTCAAACGGGGAATCCACCGTGAACGCATCGGCATCCTTGAGCCCCAGGCGCTCGCGAATGAAGCCAAACTCGCCTGCGGTGCACAGCGTAGCCGAGGTCAACACCAGCGTGTCCAGCCTCGGGAACAGGTTCTGTGCCAACAGCGGGCCCACATGCAGTGGTGCCGAGTGCAGCATGATCTCATTGTCCCTGGCACGAATGCTCAGCCAGTAGATGCCCGCTGGCTTGGGTTCGTTAATGATGTCGCGCACGTGTTCCTGCGCCTCCTTGACGTGCTCCAGCCGCGATCGGACTTCCTGCAGCAGGTCATCGTAGTTCAGGATCTCCTGGTCATCCAGCGCCGACAGCCCCTCATGCAGTTTCTGCATGCCCTGCACCACCTTGAGCAGGGCGCTGTTAAGGTCTTCGGCCAGAATCTCGACCTGGGACCAGTCTGGCTGGATGCGCACGCCCTCTGTCAGCTCCACATGACGGTCGTAGACGGATTTGCCTTGTTCATAACCTGGTGTGAGAGTGTCGCTGACAAAGGCGACCAGGCCATCGAAGAATGCGTTGACTGCTTTGGCGGCGTCCTCTACCGAGTTCTCCAGCCCGGAGAGATAGACGCTGATCTGCTTCTGGACCTCACGTGCGACAGCGCTGCCATGGAAATGCTGCGGGATTGTAGGCAGGAATCCCCGGTATTGCCCCGTAGAGGTCGGCTGTGCCAACCCCACCAGCATAAAGTAGGCCTGGCTGCGGCCTACGGCAAAGCCCAGTTGCTCTGTGGCGCGCGCCTCGAGATGATGGGCCTCGTCGACGATGAGATGATGATACTCTGGCAGGACGCGATTGGCAACCATCATGTCCGATAGGAGCAGGGCATGGTTCACGACGATGATGTGCGCGGCTTCGGCGTTGCGCCGCGCGCGGTACAGGAAGCAGCGCCCTTTGCGCCGGTGCGGGCACTGCTCGCCCAGGCAGGTTTCCTGCTCGGCCTGGATCTTACTCCATATCGGGAATTCCTGATCGCGCAGCGAAAGCTCGGCCGAGTCGCCGGTTTCGGTCGTAGGCAGCCAGGCCAGGATTTTGGCCAGCAACTGCACCTCGTCTGTTTCTAGCGACTCGTTGCGGCGCAAGACGGCCAGCCGTCGCAGACAGAGGTAATTGCTGCGCCCCTTGAGCAGCGCCGCGCGGAACTCGAGGCCCAGCAGCTTTTGCAGGTCCGGAATATCCTTGTGGAAGAGCTGGTCCTGCAGGTTGATGGTGTTGGTCGACACAACTATCGGGCGTCCGTTGCGCACGGCAAAGTGAATCGCAGGCAGCAGATACGCGAGCGACTTACCGATGCCAGTGCCGGCCTCTGCCAGGATTTGCCCGCCGTCGTTAAAGGCTCGCGTCACCATGCGCAGCATCTCGATCTGCTGCGGGCGGTGCTCGTAGCCGGGGAAGCGCTGTGGCAGCAGCCCGCCCGGCAACAGCATGTCGACCAGCTCTTGCTCATCGAGCGGAATCTTTTGGGGTGTGGGGCGCAGCGGCTCGACCTGCTCCCTGCGGTCCAACACGAGACCCAGCGCCGCGCCATCCAGATTGCCCTTGGCCAGGAGCTGCTCCCGGATATTGCTGGTGAAGGCAGTGCGCGCCCGTTCGCGCTCGATGTCCAGGAAGAACTGACGCAGAGGCCATTGGCTGCGCGCCGCGATGCGGTTGACCTCCTGCAATACGCCCAGGTCCAGCTGCAGTCCACGTTCGACGAGGGCCAGGAAAAGGTCCTTCGCCGCCACTGCGTCGGGGAGGGCGTGGTGGTGATCCTGAAACTCGATGCCCAGGAGGCGAGTAAGGGTGGAAAGGCTGTAGCTGCCGCACTGAGGCAACAGGATGCGCGCCAGCTCAAAGGTGTCGACCAGTGGATTGCGTGTCAGAACGCCGTGCCGGCGCAGAAAGGAGGACTCGAAGCCCACGCTATGGCCCACGATGGGGTGTTCTCCCAGGAAGCGGGCCAGTTGCGGGATGACCGCCGCAAGGCTAGGCGCGTGTTCGACGTCCTGTGGCTTCATGCCAGTTAGCTTCTGTATCTTGTAGGGAATCGGGCGCTGCGGATTGACCAGCGACGACCAGGTGTCCAGCACTTGCTCATCGCGGAACTTCACTGCACCGATTTCGGTGATCCCATCGCGCTCTGCGTCCAGACCCGTGGTCTCGATGTCAAGAGCGACATACACACGGCCCATAGGCTCCAATCTAGGCTCTGCTAAAGATCTCCCAACTGGTACAAGGCGATCGTGGCAGCCACAAGGGCTGCCGACTCGGCGCGCAGGATGCGCGGTCCCAGGCTGACTGGAGCGACGCCGTAGTGCAACGCCTGGTCGACCTCGCGTGTGGCATAGCCGCCCTCCGGACCGACAAAGATGCTGATCGAGAACGGTCGGCGGATGACGGCCGCCTTGCCCTGCACCTTGGGAGTCGCGCCATCCCAGTCCACGAGCATACTGCGCAAGGCGCGCGTTTTCTCGCCCTCCCAGGGTATGACGGCTAGGTCTGCGTTACGCGCTCGCTCACAGGCCTGCGGGAACAACAAGGGAGACTGCAGGCGTGGCAGACGGCCGCGATGCGACAGCTCCGCAGCCTCCACAATGATCTTTTGCCAACGCTCCAGTCTGGTCCTGCTAACGTCGTCCACATTGGCAATCACACAGCGCTCAGAGACGACCGGCACGAATTCGACGATGCCCAGCTCGGTGCCCTTTTGCAACACCCACTCGAAACTCTGTCCCTTGAGCAAGCTCTGGTACAGCGTCAATTTGGCCCTCGGTTCCGTGTGGGCCAGAAGCTTGCTTTCGATCAGCCCGCTGGCCTCCTCGCGCTTCACCGTCAGGAGACGGGCGGCGTACTCCCAGCCCGAATCGTCCAGCACGATGATGGAGTCGCCGGGCCCGAGACGCAACACGTCGCGGATCTGGTGCACAACCGCGCCGCTCAAGGTCACTGCGTCACCTTCTATCCAGTGGGGCGGGACAAAGAAGCGATGCATGCTGTATGCGCAGGCCGACACAAAACGCTTGCGGCGCTAGGACGCAGTCGTTGTGTCGCTGTGCGCGCTCTCCTTTCCTCCGATCAGGGCCACCCAGTCCTTCTGCACGAGCCGCCTGCGGACGTCCAGCCCTGCCTCGGCCAGGGCTTCTCGCACCAGTGCTTCTCTGGCCTGAATGATGCCGGCCAGGATGAACGTGCCATCCGGCGCCAAACAGCGCGCCAGCTCCTTGGCCGAGCCAGCGATCACCTCCGCCAGAATGTTCATCACGATCAGGTCAAAGGCGCCGCTCCAATGCCCATCGGCGTTGAAAACCTCCACCCGCCCATTGGGCACCGGCCAGTCGCAGGTAGTTGGCGGCGTCAGCGAAGCCTTGGACAAGCAGATGGACGCCTGCACGCCGTTGCGCGCAATATTCTCGCGCGCCACCTGCAGCGCCAAGTCATCGATGTCGATGGCCACGATGCCGCCAGCACCCAGCTTGGCAGCGACGATGGCAAGGATGCCAGACCCCGTGCCCACGTCGAGCACGCGCTGGCCTGGTTGCGCACAATCCTCCAGCGCAAGCAGGCAAAGGCGTGTCGAGGGATGCAACCCGGTGCCAAAGGCCAGACCGGGGTCGAGCTCGATCACGATCTGGTCCGCGCTGGGCTCGCACGGCTGCCACGAGGGCTGGATGCGTATGCGGCGCCCGATACGCTGGGGCTTGTAGCCGACCTTCCAGGCGTCGGCCCAGTCGGCTTCGGATAGCCAGCGCACGGTCGGAGACGGGAGCGGGTAGATGCATCCCAGGTGCCACAACGCCTCCTCGATTCTGGGCAGGGTGGCCTGGTTCTCCTCCGATAGGAAAGTCTTGGCTCTGACGATGGGTGGCAGTGACAGGTCCTCGGGATGCAGCTCTTCGATGACGGTTCCGCCCTGGCCATACTGGTTGAAGACCGTGCTCACGGCTTCTGCGGCCTCTCCATCGATTTCGACACTGATCTCGAGCAGTTTCACAGCCTTCTCCTGATCCCGAGAGCGTGGGACGACCTTCCCAAAAGGCCCCTCAGCAAGCGCCGGTAGGCACCGCAGCGCCATCTTACAGGAGAGTCCTCGACACCCTCAATTCCCCTTGCGGCGCTAAGGAGGGTCAGCTAGGCGCGAAAGGCTTCTTTGAGCTTGTCGAACAGGCCGCGGCTGTTCTGCGGAATCGTCTCGCGTCCTAGGGTCTTAGAAAGCTCGCGCAGGAGCTTCCTTTGTTCTGCGGTAAGGCTGGTGGGAGTAGCGACAAAGACCGTGACGATCTGGTCGCCCCGGCCGTTGCGGCGAAGGTGTGGAACGCCCTGTTCCTTGATGGTAAAAGCCTGGCCTGTCTGCGTCCCCGCTGGGATGGCCACCTCCACCTCGCCCTCTAGTGTGGGCACCTTGATTTTGTCGCCCAGCGCGGCCTGTGCCACATTGATGCTGACGTTCAGATAGATGTCGTTGTCCTTGCGTCGAAAGTGGCGGTGGGGCTTGACCGAGAGAAAGACGTACAAATGGCCAGATGGGCCGCCGTTGAGGCCCGCATTGCCCTCGCCGCCGAGCCGAATGCGCGTGCCATCATCCACTCCGGGTGGGACGGACACGGTGAGGTGCTTCTTGGCGCGCACGCGCTGCTGCCCGCGGCACTCGTGACACACGTTGGAGACGATCTCGCCCTCTCCGCGACAGCGCGGACAGGTCGAAACGTTGACAAATGAGCCGAAGATCGAGGACCGCACGCGACGTACCTGACCTGTGCCTCCACACTCGGGGCAACGCATAGGTTGGGAGCCAAGCTCCGCGCCGCTTCCGCCACAGGTGGGGCACCGCTCAAGGCGCTCAACGTCGAACTCCTTCTCGACCCCGAAGACGGCCTCTTCAAACGTCAAGGTGAGATCGGCGCGCAGATCCTCTCCTGCACGTGGCCCCCTGCGTGAGCGGGTGCCGGCAAAGTCTCCAAAGAAGCTCTCAAAAACGTCCCCCAGGTCACCGAATCCGCTCATGTCACCCAGGCCGCCCTCAAGGCCAGCATGCCCAAAGCGGTCGTAGGCCATACGCTTGTCCTGATCGCTCAGGATCTGGTAGGCTTCGTTGATCTCCTTGAACTGGCCCTCAGCGTCGGGGCTCTTGTTCACGTCCGGGTGGTACTGGCGAGCGAGTCGGCGGTAGGCCTTTTTGATTTCCTCTGCGCTGGCCTCTCGTCCAACTCCCAGGACTTCGTAGTAATCGCGCTTGTCAGCCATGAAAGTCGTTCAACACCCTCTGTTCAATCTGCACACGGCAGCATAGTATACATCAATGCTCAGTGGCAGCCAAACTGCGCGGCTGGACACGGTTGCAGACTGTGTTGGTGACTTTGCGCGGCAGAAGAGGGCACTACTGGTCAGTGATTCTGTTTGGCGCACATGCCGTCGCGCAGCGGCCCGTACGCGCTTTTGACGATATAGCGCTGCGCCTTGGCCAGCGAGCGGTATCCCGTGCACTCGAACCCGCGCGTGATCCCCGCGGTGGCACCACCGGGCGACCACCAGAGGCGCGTCTCGAACGCGGCCGTGCCCCGCGGGCAGAGCTTCTAGCCACGAGCGCATCGAGGGGTGCGAGATATCGGGTGGGGCCGGCGCTTTGCCCGGGTTCGCACGGAGATTCTCCCGCATCTTCTCAGACGGGAGACGAAAGGCCAGCACCGGAGCGCCGGCCACGATGACATCGGCATCGGCTAGCGCTGTGCCGGTCGCCTCGGCAGTAGAAAGCGCCTGCGCCCCTGCTCCAATGTGGCCGCGATGGCGCGGGCGATAGCGGCAGTGTTCCCCCACAGGGATCCGTACACCACGACGGCTTTCATGGTTTCCCCTCCGGCCGACACACGGTCAAGGAAATCATCCATAACAGAGCAAACTGGGCTTGATCCAGGTCATGCGCTGGAGGCTGAACGGGCCACCGAAGCATCCATTTTTCGCTGCATAGTGACCGATCCCCGGGCGATAAGCCTGGTACGCGATAATGGATTGGTCATCGAACTGGGCCAGGATATGATGGCCCGACTTCGGCCAGCGGTCAAGTTGGGTTTGATACGGCTCTGTGACGAGCTGCATGTGGGATGGCACGCGCGCCCAACGGATTGGCTCAGCGGCAGCGGCGGGACTGGCGAGACTCCTTCGCAATTATCGCGCCATTTCTGGCAAATCACGCCTGCGTGAGAGCGGCGGAGCCGCTGTCCGACTGGAGCCGGTGTTGGGCAGACCCACTTATGCCTAGTTGATCCGAAGACAAGTTCTTTCTTAATCCTTCACGATGATTACGATGGTTTTCTGCCTATGCAGCAGATCCAACCTTTATCATACTTCTCAAACATCTGCACATCTAAATAACCAGCTCTCGTGATAAGGTCGCCAAGTTCATTGGCACTATGGTATGCCAGGTTCACCAATTCCACGAACTTCTGATCCCGTTTGTCGTATTTTCCACCCTTATATGATTCCCCTATGAGCACCAGGCGACCGCCAGGTTTCAGTACGCGCAAAACCTCTTGCATATCATCAACCAAATTGGGCCAGTAATAATGCGAATTCACTGCTGTGACGATGTCAAACATTTGATCAGGAAATGGTAACGATGATACGGAACCGTTTAGTATCTCTACGCGGCCCGCCTTTATTCCCTGCTTATTGG
>Ga0315282_10007712_pt1 | contig 17590 bp, 13 predicted proteins | sample YL17G07_20_MG_FD_203693 | JGI IMG/M metagenome (GOLD analysis project Ga0315282, IMG submission 203693) | Sediment microbial communities from Yellowstone Lake, YNP, Wyoming, USA - YL17G07_20 | ecosystem: Environmental > Aquatic > Freshwater > Lake > Sediment | place: USA: Wyoming | collected... | reverse complement strand
GCCAAGCGAAATACGTCGCCTATCAGAAAACCAATGTCACAACCTCCCTCAGTCCTGATATCAAGGCGTTTATTAATGACGCGGTTTCTCGCGGCTACCTCAAACCTTCCTGGTACCTGATTGCGGTGGAAGCCGGCTTCGAGATCTGGGACGGTGGTGTGGAAATGAAGACTAATTCCTTCTCGGTCTCGGTTAGTGGAAGTGACTAATCTACCCCGTTCCGGAAAGGCATGACTATAGTTGCAGTGCTCGTCAGTGCGGGTACGGTATTTCAGTGGGCGCGCTCGCTTCTGAACGCATCTTTTCAATATTGTCAGACATAAAATTAATTTGCACTATAGGTGAAATATAGGATCAGCTTTTCTATTTTTAAATCATATATTCTGCGTTTATAGAAAATATGTCTTATAAAAAGTGAGATCCCCTGCATGTTATCAGCACCAGGGGAACGGTCAACCGGAATAGGTGGCTGACTAAGTTATTCTAGCCTAATGAAAGCTGTCTACAGATAAGATTGGATGGGGTGTGGTTCAGAATGTGGGCCCTGGGAGTCATCCCGGAATAGTACGGCAAAGCTATCGACAGCCTGCTCTACCGGGCCATGGATGAGGGCCTGTACAACAACAAACTGCGCATGGAGATCAATTATGTGCTGGAAGACACTGACCGCATGAACAACGCTCTGATGAAGCTGAACGTCAAACCCCTGCGCCGCTACCGCATCTACCAGATGCCCATCTAATCCCCGATGATTTTTACTAGCACGCGCTTCCTGCGCCGCCCATCGAACTCCCCATAAAAAATCTGCTCCCACGTCCCGAAATCAAGCTGCCCATTGGTGACTGCTACCACCACCTCGCGCCCCATTATTTGTCTTTTCAAGTGCGCATCGGCGTTGTTTTCGCCTGACCGGTTGTGCAGATACTGGCCCACCGGCTCGTGAGGCGCCAGCTCTTCCAGCCAGCGCTCGAAATCCTGGTGCAGCCCGGATTCATCGTCATTGATAAAGACGGAGGCAGTTATGTGCATCGGATTTATGAGGGCAATGCCTTCGTGAATCCCGCTTTCTTTCAGGCAGGCCTGGACCTGACTGGTGATGTTGATAAAGCCGCGGCGAGTGGGTACATTGAACCAAAGCTCTTTTCGATAACTTTTCATCATCCCTCGTTTATGCTTGCTGTAAAAGCTCCAACATTTTGCGATCTAATTGATGCCCCTGATAGTTCTCGTAAGCTGCGTCCACCCGGTTGCTGTCCAGGATGCCAAAATCGCCGCGAAAGTTCCATAGCGCCCAGCCGAACCCGGCTTGCTTCCAGTTATCAAGGCAATCTTTCATCCAGGCCAGCACTACCGCATGCGGCGTATAAGAATAGGCTCCCCATTCACCGATGTGCACGCCTGTTCCGGATTTGGCCAGGTTCATCCACGGCAATACCAGGTCATTCCACAGCGTCTCTTTACTGGCGCGCACGGTCTGGTTTTCGATAATTAGTTTGCCCTGGCTGTCCACCGAATAAGAGCCCTGCCTCTGGCCCCATGTGGTATCCGTAATATTCAACGCCAGCGTATTGCCAGGCGCGCCTGGGTACGGACTGACGCTTATCTCGGACAGCGACATCCAGTCGCCCTGGCTTATTTCGATCTGGAGTGCGGCGGCATCCATTGGCAGCGTCGCCGTATAGCTGCGGTCATACACGGCCTGGTAGATGTTCCATTCCGGTTTATAGGTGGACTCTTTCCACTCGCCTGTTCCCGCTCCCGGGGTGAATAATTTTTCAAAGACCAGTTGGCCGTCTGCTCGCATTTGCAGGTTGGCCCGGTCGGAGACCATGTTGACGTGCAGGCTGACCTGGTTGCCTTTGGAGAAATGCCCCTTCAGCACCAGCGGGCTGCGCAGATCAGGTTTGTAATCACCGTACAAGTAGGCGTTGATGCCTGTGGGGGTCATTAACGGCCAGGTGGGCGCCGGCCACTGGTCCGACCCCTGGATCCAGCTTGCCTTATAATGGGTGAGCTCGATGGGCTGGTAGCAGTGCATCGATTGGGCCACCTTGAGCGTGGCCAGCTCCGGCACCGGCAGGTTACCCCACGACAGCCCGTCGGCCAGGATCAGCCTGTTCGGGTCTTCCGCATGGATAGCCGTCACGGCTGCTAACACCGCCCGCAGGTACTGGGCCGGGCTGATTGAATCGTCAGGCTCATTGACCAGATTGAACGACAGCTCGGTGGAAGGGATGCCCCGGTAGCGGGCGGCAAACATGCTCCACTGGTCGGCAAACTGCTGCCGCGCTTGGTCTCCGCCGCTGCCGTCTGCCCACAAGTTCAGCGGTTCCGCTGGCGGGTTGACGCAGTAGCCTGGGGCGTGGTGCAGGCACAGGTTGACATGTACCTGGCGCGCCTGTCCCCAGGCGATGGCCTGGTCGATCTCTTTTAACGGTTGTTCCAGGAATTTTCCGGGCTGTGGCGTCCAGATGCGGTAATCGGTTGGCAGCCGGACAAAATTGAATCCCCAGCCGGCCATCGTATCGAAATCCCATTCCTGGTAAGGGTTGTTCCCATCCAGGGTAAATTTTTCCAACAGGTTGAACCCGCGCCAGGGCGGCAGCTTCTCATAAGAAGCCGTTGGTAAGGGCATGGATGAACTCTTCATGACAGGCGTAGAATCTCCCGGCGTATTGGATAACCTGGCATTGGGCCTCGGGCTGCCGGTTGGAGTCACCGGCGAGGTAGTGTTCCTTCCCTGGCAGGCGGCTGCCAGGAGAGCCGCTTCCAGGCTCGCCGAAGCTGCCAGGAACCGCCGGCGTGTGATCTTACTGTGGCCTCCATCCATACTGAATATTATACGATGAAGTATATTATCCCATACCAGTGATATGTTATACTTGGGGCATCTTTACTATGAAAGAATCCGGCAAAACCGGTTTGCGAGAGGAAAATTAGGAGGGCTGAATGAAAACTTTGCTGTTAATGCGCCATGCCAAGTCGAGTTGGAAGCATGCAGAAATGCCTGACCAAGAACGGCCATTGAATAAACGTGGCAACAAAGACGCCCCAATCATGGGTAGCTTGATCAAAGAAAAAGAACTCGTTCCCCAAAAAATTCTTTGTTCCACGGCAGTGCGGGCTACCGAAACAGCCAGGATGGTGCAGGAGAAAAGCGGTTTTACGGGTGAGACTGTTTTCCTCGATTCTTATTATCTGGCAGAACCAAATGCCTACCTTGAAGCGCTGCAAACCTTGCCAGATGAAATCGAACGGGTGATGGTGATCGGCCATAATCCGGGTCTGGAAGGTCTGTGTCAAATCCTGAGCGGGCAGATCGTACCCCTTTCCACCGGCGCGGTGGCCCACCTGGTCCTGTCAATCAACCATTGGAATGAGTTAAACATGGACGGCGAAGGTGAGCTGGTCGAAACTTTTTCGCCTGGCGACCTGAAAGAAAAAGAGAAAAAAGGCAAAGAGAAGGGTAAAGAGAAAGTAAAAGAGAAAGAAAAGGGCAAGCAAAAAGCCAAAAAGAAAAAATAGCTCTAGCCAGTTTCCTGGAGGTTGGATGAGTTCTTTTTTAACTGTAAATGAAAAAAATTTCCCTGAACAGGTGCTGAAAGCCTCTTTACCGGTAATCGTTGAATTCGGCGCGGTATGGTGCGCTCCGTGTAAACGCCTGGAGCCCATCATGGAAAAATTAGGGGATGAATGGGGAAGCAAAGTCCGGCTGGTTAAGATAGACGTGGATGAAAGCGTCGACGTAACCATGAACTGCCAGGTGATGAGCGTACCCACCCTGATCCTCTTCGTTCAGGGCCAGGAAAAGCAGCGCCTGACCGGCTTGCAATCCAGGGAGCGGATCGTCGAGAAGTTCACACTTTATTTGTAATCGAAGCGTATACTCGTTTACTTCTGGCCTTGCTCGGGCGAGACTGTGCCTTTGCCAGTCGACCTGTTGAAAGGAAAACCATGCCAGGACCTCAATCACAACCTTTCGGTTTATGGAACAGCCCCCTTTCTCCCTTTATGCTCAGCCAACGGCTGCGGCTCGACGACGTTTTATGGGACAGCGACGGTAAAACGCTGGTCTGGTTAGAAGGACGCTCTGACCGAAGCGTTCTGGTGGCGCGTCCCGAAGGCGAGGCGCCGCGTGACCTGACGGATGAACAATGGGTACGCGGCGGGATTGGTTATGGCGGCGGTGATTTCACCATAGCCCGGGGGTTACTGATCTTTGCCGAGCGCAGCGGGCGGTTGTACGTGCGCCACCTGGGCTATAGCCTGCCACGCCCAATTACCCCGGCGTACGGTATGCTCGCTTCACCCCAGCTTTCACCCGACGGCCAGTGGATCGCCTTCGTTTTCAGCGACGGGCAGACCGATCTGATCGGCCTAGTCGATGCCAGGGGCAGCGAGTGGCCGTTACAACTGGGGCGTGGGGCCGATTTCTACATGCAGCCCGCCTGGCACCCGGATAGTACCCACCTGGCCTGGATCGAATGGGACCATCCCAACATGCCCTGGGATGGCACACGCTTAAGAATCGCCCGCCTGTCAGGTAGCCAACCGCGCTTGACCGAAGTCACTACCGTTGCTGGAGACCAGGACACGCCAGTCGCCCAGCCCCTTTTTTCGCCGGACGGGCGCTATCTCTCCTATATTGTTAGTGATGGGGAATGGGACTGCCTGGAACTGCTGGATTTACAAACCGGCGATAAACGCCGGCTGGTGGAAGGCGATCATTTCCACCTGACCATGCCCGCCTGGGCGCAGGGCATCCATACTTACGGCTGGAGCCACACCAGCCAGCGCCTCTATTCCCTGCGCAACTATGCCGGGCTGGCTTCCCTGTGGATGGTCGACCTGGCAAGCGGGCGGTCCACCCAGATCGATACCGCCCCCTATACCTGGCTTTCACAACTGGCCGTTTCGCCTACCAACGACGAGTTGGCCATGGTCGCCTCCGCCCCGGCCACCCCAGACCGCATCGTGCGTTGGGATGGGCAGCGCCTGCACGTTGAACGCCGCAGCGAGCCGGAGAACCTCCCCCCGGCGTTCTTCCCCACCCCCACCGACCTGACCTGGCCGGCGCCGGATGGGATGGTCGTGCACGGTTTGTATTACCCGCCGGCTAACCCTGATTACACGAGCGGCGGCCTCCCCCCAGCCATAATCAACATTCACGGCGGCCCAACCAGTCAGACGACGGTCAGCTATGCCCCCGGGGCGGCCTATTTCACCAGCCGTGGCTACGCCTGGCTGGAGGTGAATTACCGCGGCAGCAGCGGTTACGGGCGCAGCTATCAAAATGCTCTGCGGCTGAAGTGGGGTCTGGTTGACCGACAGGACGCGGCTGGCGGAGCGCACGCCCTGGTCGACCAGGGCCTGGCGGACCCGGCCAGGCTGGTGATCAAAGGCGGCAGCGCGGGTGGTTACACCGTTCTCAACAGCCTGGTTTATTCCCCGGGCCTGTTTAGAGCCGCCATCGACCTGTACGGGGTGAGTAACCTATATGGCCTGGCCAAAGATACCCACAAGTTCGAACAGCATTATAACGACACGATGGTCGGTTTCTTACCTGAAGCTGCCGGGCGTTACCATGATTGGTCGCCGGTCTTCCACGCCGACAAAATCCAGGATCCTATCGCCATTTTCCAGGGCGACATCGACCGGGTGGTGCCGCCTGACCAGTCTGAGGATATTGTCAAAGTCCTGCGGCAGCGCGGCGTGCCGCATATTTTCCGGCTTTACCAGGGAGAAGGGCATGGTTTCCGCAAGAGCGAGACGATTGCTGATTACCTGCAGCAGTCGGAACAATTCCTGCAGCAACATGTTATCTTTGTCCCGTGAAGCGACCGATGGTCAACCCTGATTATGAAGGCGCCTGCCGCTACGTTCTTGAGAAATTGGAGAAAGAACTTCCCCCCAATCTGTATTATCACTGCCTGTCGCACACGCGTGACGAGGTTATCCCGGCAGCCGACCAGTTGTCAATGATGGAAAAGTTGGATGATAATGCCCGGCTGGTTTTACGGACGGCGGCGCTTTTCCATGACCTGGGTTATATAGAGCGCATCGAGGGGCATGAGGAGGTCTCGGCGCGCATCGCCAGGCAGGTCCTACCTGGCTTTGGTTACACTGCCGATCAGGTTGATTCGGTTCGCTGCCTGATTATGGCGACCAGGATGCCGCGCACGCCCCAGACACTGCTGGAGGAAATCCTGGCTGACGCCGACCTGGATAACCTGGGTCGCAGCGATTTTATGCAGCGCAGCCTCGACCTGCGCAAAGAATGGGGGACTTTCGGGCGTCAATGGACCGACCAGGAGTGGTACATTAGCCAGCTTGAATTTTTGGCCGAACACCGCTATTTCACCGCCTCGGCCAGACAGTTGCGCGACCAGCAGAAGCAGCAGAACATGCAGCAGCTTCGTCTTCTATTAAAATAATAATGAAACCTCCAAAGCCTATCAAAAATGTAATTAAATCCACGATTTAGTTGACAATCTTAATTTCTAATAGTAAACTAATCTTTACCAAGCAATTTATCTGGGGAAATGACGTAAGGCCAAGGAAACATAAGTCCGGTTATGACCACAAAAGGACACTTCACCCGACTTATCACAATCCTGTTGGCTGTGTTCATGGTGATGACACCTGCCTGTAATGTACCTTTCAAGACGGGTGTTTCATCCACTGTCACAGTTGTACAGGAAATTTCAGGTTCTACTCCTCAGGCGACCTTCATTCCCACGGCGGAGTTTTTCACCCCCTTTCAGCAATTCGTCAGCAGCTTGCAAACCAGGCATAAAGCACCAGTTGGGGTGCCAACCATCATTGATGTAAGCAGCCCCGGCAGCGGGGCGCAACAACAGGTGTCTTATTATAAACAAGTGTTGGATGCCGTTTCGAAGAGTAAAAAGATCAATGTCCTTACCCAAAAAGCTGAGTACGCCAAACGCTCTCTATTACCCGGTGAAACCATCCAGAATATTATCGTGGTCCATTTTGGCGACAGCCTGACCACTGCCTTTTTCCTCAGCACCGAAAAGAACAGTTCCCACACATATATGGTCGATTCACAGGGTTCAGCCTTTGAACTATATCTGTTCGCCCAAAACAGTGCTGGAACAACCTTTTTTGAATCCGATCCGGCCAAAGTGCAGTCCATCCTGGATATGCCTGACCTTCAAACTGTGCAATGGGTCACCATGCGCTTGCTTAGCCAGCCAGATAAACAGAAGCTTTCTGCGGAAGCCTGGATGGCTTTACAGGCGCAGTATGCCGAAATGAACCTAGAGGCCTCACTTAATGATGCCTTAGCTAAAGGCCCCACCTGGATAACCGTGCCGGTGATCACCTGGAACGCCCAGAACGGAGGGCAGACCATCTTCGTCGACCCGTCTTCCTTTGATATATTTATTGAACAGAATCCTTCTTACGTATCGGGGAAGACCGAACGTGGGATCACACTACTGCTACCGTTGGGAAAGTCCCCAGCCGAGATGCAGAGTCTGACTGACCTGGTCACCCAGACTCTAATGACCACCACCCCATCCACTGCTGTCCCCGAGTTCAGTCCGACCCAGAAAGCGAGTAAAGAGAGCGCCACTCTGGTAGCCGAACAAACCCAGGACAACATGCTTCAGGAAAATGTGGATGCTTTCCAAAAAGGCGAAGTTTTGGTCCCCACCGAAAAGCTCTTCCGCACTTCGCAAGGGCCCGGCTCTTTGGGCGTGGCTGACACGCAAGATGTCGGCCTGTCGGGGGGTTTCAATATCCAGGGCGAATTCCTGAAATTCTACCGCAGCGCTAGCGATCCCCTGCTGGTATTCGGATATCCTATCACAGATGAGTTTATCGACCCGGATACTGGCCTGACCACCCAATATTTCCAGCGCGCTCGCTTAGAGCTGGTATCCACCACTGCCGGACCAATGGTCCAGCTTGCTCCGTTAGGTACGCACTTGCATACCAGCGACGCCCCTACGGCGCCCATTCCCATCAACGGTTCGGCCTGCCGCTATTTCCAGCAGACGGGTAAAAATGTTTGTTATGCTTTCTTGCAATTCTATGATGGCAACAATGGGCCCGTCTTCTTCGGAAACCCGATTTCAGACGTTGAAATCCGGGATGGGCGCTACGTGCAGTACTTCGAACGGGCTCGCATGGAATGGCAGCCAGACAATCCCACCGACCAGCATGTGGTTTTGACCGACCTTGGTGCGATTGAATTCTACGCCCGTGACATTCGACCTGTTACCCTGAGGGACTTCATCTTCCAAGCCCCCGACATCACCGGGAATATCACCAATCTCCAGGTGCGCGCCTTCGTCGACCAGGCCCTGCTGCCTGTCTACAGCCAGCAAACCGTCTATATCATTGTCCAGGATCAAAACCTGGCCCCGGTGCAGAGCGCAAATATCAACGTAAAAGTTTACTATCCGGGAAGAGCGGAGCCACAACTGCTGACGCCCTTCATCACCACTGAAAACGGTCTCAGCAGCGAACAGTTCTCGATCGACAACATCCCTGCAAATTACGTGGTGCGTATAGAAGTAACCGCCAGTTATCAGGGTCTGAGCGCCAGCACATCCACCTGGTTCAGAGTATGGTGGTAGGCGAGGTAGACGCCAGCCCTGCCAGCCTTTGATAAAATATTTCGATCTGGGCGCGTACTAATCCAGCTTCAGCGCGCTGCCGGATTATTTGCAGGTTTTTTTCAGAGGCTCCCGCCAATAAATCCGGGTTATCCAGGGCGACGACCAGGGCGTCTGCCAGCGCCTGGGGTTTATCCGGTTCGACCAGAAAACCGTTGACGCCTGGCGTAACCCATTCACGCAGAGATTCGATATCGCCTACCACCGGAAAACAGCCGCAGGCAATCCCTTCCAGGAAACTGTTAGGCGTGCCATCATGGGCGCTGACCGAAACGAAGACATTCGAGCGTTCGAACAAATCCCACAGTTGGGGCTGGAGCAAGAAGGGTAGAAGGCGGATGTGCCCCTCTAATTTTAGCTGCTGGACCCACCGCTGCGCTTCAGCCTGGCCTGCCATGGCCGTACAAACAAAGAAAACCTTTGGCTTACGCTCTAAAACCAGCGGGATGGCTTGAAAAAAGACATCATTGCGCACACTGCCAGGGCGAAACCCGCGCGGATTGACCACCATGGGCACTCCAGCCGGCAGCAGGTCAGCGAACGACTCGGCAAACTTAGCCCGTAAATGGTGCATTTCGGCAAGGTCGATGCCTGCCCCGCCCGGAACTACCAGCGCCGGCCGGTCCGGCGAAAAACCCCACATCTGGACCAGGCGAATGTCGCGGTGAGCGTCCGCCAGCAGCCCATCAGCCCTGCGCAAGGTGCGTAGGGTATACGCTTTCATCCAGGGCGAGCCACGTGCGTGGTAAGTCAGGTCATTGCCCCAGATGGATACCGCCAGTGGGATCGAAGCCGGCGTCTGGGAAGCCAGCATGCCTTCGAACGGGATGCGCAGGGCGTGCACCAGGTCCGGTTTGATTTCGGAAACCAGACGGCGGAAGCGGCGGGTATAGAACGGCAGCGACAGCGGGCCAAGGTAGTAGCGTCCTAACAGGAAAATGGAGCGGAAGCGGCTGACCAGTTGGCGCGATCGTCTCGACGAAGACCCTCTCGCTACCCGTATCTGGCTACCTCCCAGGCCAGCGAAGGCCACCGGCATGACGTGCAAGGCCGAAACCCCTTCTGGTTCGTTACAAGGAAAGCTGGAAATCAGGCTAACCTGGTGCTGCAGGGCCGCCAGGGCGCCCACCCAGCGGCGGGTGATTGGACTGCGGCCATCCGCGACAAGTAAAATGTGCATCTCACACACCCTCCCAAACCAACTGAATGGCCTGCTCAAATGCTTTTAACATAATTTCAAGGTTGATCTCTTTGGCGACAATCCGGTAAGAAGCCTGTCCCATCTGACGCAAGCGGGCGACGTCCTCAAGGGCATGATTTAGCGTAGAGATGAGCGCGTCCAGGTCGCCTGGCGGCAGACTCCAGCCATTTTCAGCGCGCACCAGGTCGGCCTGGGTGCCGTCCGCTTCGGCCACGATCACCGGCAGAGCAAACGACATAGCCTGCTGCACCGCCAGCCCGCCGGTGCCCGGCAAGACGAACAGGTCGGCGGCTGAGAACAGGGTCTCAAGTTCTGAGCCATAGCGGGCTCCAAAGAAGCGAGCCTGGGGATAGACTTGTTTTGCCAGGCTTTCCAAATCTGACCGGGCCGGGCCGTCCCCCACAATCCAAAGCTGGAGTGGGCGCTTTCCTTCCAGCGCAGCGCAGGCGCGCAGCAGGAAATCGACGCGCTTGCGGGTCTGCAGCCGGCCGACGAACAGCACGACGGCTTGGCTGTCCTGGTAATGCGACGGGCGTTCAGGCGGTGGGGACTGCGGGCGGGGCGCCACCGCATTCGGGGCTACGATAATATTCCCAGCCGGGAAACCTGAACGGGCGCACTGGCTGGCTCCCTGCTGGGAATAGGTAATCAGGGCATCGAATTGGGCCAGGAAACCTTTGCGCAGCGAGCTGGCGAGCCCTTCCAGAAAGCCCGGGCGGGCAGCCGCCCCCAATCCCCAGCCGATCACCGGGCGGCGGCGGGCATGCATCCAGCGCAGGGCGGCTGGGGTATGCAGGTAGCGCGGATTGGCTTCTACGATCAGCACCTCCGGCTGCCAGGCTTCCAACCAGTGCACCAGCCCGGACTGCCAGCATAGATAATAGCTGCCGCCCAAGAAATGCTGGTTGCGCGCCGGGAAATACTTGGCCACTTGCATACTCCGTATGCCCTGACTGTCGACGGCTTCGTCCGGCCGCGGCCTGCCGGCAAAAACCCCCAGGCCCTTCGGGCAGTCCGCCGCCAGGCAATCAAAAAAGGCCTGCCGGTAGCCGGCCAGGACGCGCTGCTGCAGGCCCAGGCGGACAGGGATGGGGCTCATACTATCACTTTCAGGCACGAGCCAGAAGCTGTTTTTTCAACTTCAATGCGCGCCGGAAAAGCATCTTTCAACTCTTCCAGGTGGGTGATCACCAGCACCCTGGCGAAATCGTGCTGTACCTGGTTGATGGCTTCTATTAATCGCTGGCGACCTTCGACATCCTGGCTGCCGAAGCCTTCGTCGATCACCAGCATCTGCAAGCGCGCCCCGGCCCGCTTGGCCAGCACCTGCGAAAGCGCCAGGCGGATGGCGAAATTGATCCGAAAAGCCTCACCGCCGGAAAACAACTCGTACTCGCGCGTCCCCGCCGAGTCGCTGATCAGTATATCCAGGGTTTCTTTCTTATCCTCCCGGTTTTTGTCCTTAAAATCTTTTTGCGTGGCAAAGCGCACCGACATACCCCCGTCCGTCAGGCGGTCGAGCAGATCATTGGCCTGCGTCTCAATCTCTGGCAAAGCCTGTTCGATCAACAGGGCCGGGACGCCGTCTTTGCCGAAAGCGCGCTCGAGCACCTTCAGACGCGCTACCTGCTGCTTGATTTCGTCCAGGCGGGCGTTCAGGCCTATCTGGCGCTGGCGCAGCGTTTTCAGCACTTCGACCTTCTGAACCGCCCCACCCAGGTCAATCCTCAGCCGGTTCTCCTGTTCACGCAGGTTGATCGTCACAGCTTCAACTTTGTCCAGGTCGGGCATACGAGCGTCTTCCTGCTCATATTTGGCGCGGACAACCTGCAGGTCTCCCTCCTGTGTTTCAGCCTCGGCCAGGTATTTTTCGACCTGTTGTTCAAGGACGGGGATTTCCCTTTCCAGAGGCTCCAGCCTGGCGCGATTGGCTTCGAGCTGGCGTAAATGTTCTTCGCTGGCGCGTCCGGCCAGTTCCGCTCGGCGCACGGCATCATGGGAGGCCGCGTCGTATCCCAATTCTTTCAAAGCCGCGTCGATACGCGCCAGGTCAGCCCGGGCCGGCATAGCAAACGCTTCAGTTTCCAATACACCGGTCAATTCCTGTAAACGCACCGCCCCGCCCGACAGCCAGGCTGCCATGGTCTGCTTGACCTGGGCATCCTGGAGGGCCAGCTTATCCGCTTCGCGCTGCTGGGCGTTCAGGTCAGTTTCGACCAGGCGCAGTGAGGCCAGGCTGGTTTCAGCTTCCAGGCGCTGCTGCTCGCTCTGGCGCAGCCACTCCTGGTTCGAGCGGTAGAGGTCGCCTTTTTCTCTACCCTGGGTTTCGAGCTCGGCCACCAAACGCAGACGATCATCCAGCGAGAGGGGCTGCCCGCACAGGGGGCAGGTGGCGCCGCTGGCCTGCTTCAGGCGTTCGATGCGCTCCTTGAGTTCGCTCATCTCGCCCTTCATGCGGTCGTTAGCCGCGCGGGCATCCGCACGGGTATCTTGGATCTCCAGCAGTTCCTTTTCCAGGGTCGGGCACTGCTCCAGGCGCGCCGCAGCCTCATCCAGCCGGGCGTGAAGGACGGTCAATTGGCTTTGCAGCTTTGGCAAGCCAGATTCCAGTTCCTTGGTCGTGCGCTGCTGCGCCAGGAGACTGGCGCGCTCCTGTTGCATGCGCGCCCGTTCAGTTTCGATTGCCATCGACGGCGCGGCGCGCTGGGCTTCGTACTGGCGAAAATTAGCGGCTACCGCTTCCCAGCGCCCCAATGCCCGGCGAGTTTCCTGCCAGTCCTGGTAAGCCGCGTCAATCTCGGCGGCGTGGGCAAGCTGCTGGCGGATCGCCTGGCATTCATCTTTGCGCAGGCGCAGCTTTTCACGGCTGTCTTCCAGGCGCTGGCGAGCGGCCTGTGCCTGTCCGGAGAGCACATCCACCATCCGGCGCTGTTCTGCCAGCGAAGCTGCCAGCCGGTGCAGGTTTTCCAGGAGAGTCTCCTGGGCCTGTCGCAGGGCGGAGGCCGACGTCAGGGTGTCTTCCAACTGGGCCAGGCGCGCCTTGCGAACGGTCTCTTCTTTTAACTCACCCTGGATCTCTTCGAGCTGGCCGTTGATGTTGGCCTGCTCGTTTTCAACCTGCTTGCGGCGCTCAACCGCCCGATCGCGGTAGACTTCCCATACTTCCAGGCCGAGGATGCTGGCCAGAATGCGCTTGCGGTCAGCCGGGCGCTGCTGGGCAAACTGGTCTGCCTTGCCCTGCAGAAAAAATGAAGCATTGGTAAAGGTGTCGTAATCCATGCGCAGAGTCCGCTGGATGCGCATTTCGGTCTCACGTAGCGAATGCTCGGTCAGCGTCTTCCAGTTTCCCTCGCCATCTCGGACAAAAAACTCCAGTACAGCCGTTTTATCGCGCGGCTTGGTACGCTGGATGCGGTAAAGATTATTTTCGTAAAAGAAATCGAAAACTACTTCGGCCGCTTTGGCGTGGCTGTTGATCAAGGCGTCATCACGCCGCCGGGCCTGTCCAAATAGCGCCCAGGTGATCGCATCCAGCAGCGAGGATTTTCCCGCCCCGTTCTGCCCGGAGATACAAGCCAGCTCGAACTGAGTAAAATCCAGCTCGACTGGCTCGTTGTATGAAAGGAAACCCGAAAGGCGAAGGTGGTAGGGATTCATTTTGATTGCTGATTGCTGATTGAGGATTGTTGATTGTAAGACGAGAAAAGAAGTTTAATGACCAGGGACGGCAGGATCAAGAAAAAAGGGTGGGTCAGGTGGACACTGAGGTGGAGATAATGTCTTCGGCCAGCTTTTGCAGGGCGGCTCGATCCTGTTCAGAGGTTTTGATTACCTCCCAGTATTTATCGAGCAGCTCGCTGGCGGTCAGGCTGCTGACCAGTACGTCGCCGGGCAGGCGCAAGCGCGTCTGCATTTGCGGGCGGCGCACCAGGTGGAATTCAAAAGCCGACTCGGCGTACTTACGCAGGGCCGGTTCATCCAGGTAGGGGTCATACTCGCGCGGATAATCGATCGCCAGCCGCACGACCGCATCGGCCAGGTCAGCCAGGGGCGGCAGGGCTTTCTGCATCTGCTCGAGGACGTTTTCCGGCGAGGTCAAGCTCACACTGCGGTCGATAAAACGGCGGCCCGGCAGGAGGCGCCGTTCGAAGACCGTCTTGCCGCGCTGGATGTGGGCAATCACAAACGATTTTTCATCTTGCGCTTCGCCAAAATCCACCCGTTCGATTGAGCCAGGGTAGACCACCGGGGGGTAGCCATTTTCATTCAGATTCTGGGATTTATGGATGTGTCCCAGGGCCACGTAATCCAGGCGGGCATCCCGCACCAAGGAGCCTGGCAGCAGCATGTCGGAACCCAGCATAACTGAACGCTCGCTGCCGTACTGGGCTCCTTCCACTGAAGCGTGGGCGGTCAGGATGGTGGGTAACTGCGGGTCGGCAGCCTCCAGCCAGTTCTGGATCAACTGAGATAGTCGTTCTTCGATTTCGGCTAACACTTTCTCCGGTTGGCTGGCGCTCATCTCCAGGGCAGCCATCAGGCCGGAACGCGAGATCCAGGGGATAGCCAGTACCTGAAGGGGCAGGTTTTCTAGCTCGGCCGGGCCGAGGAAGGCCGGTTGGCTTAGCACGTGGATGTGCGGAACCTGCAAGGTATCGAATTCCTGCAGGGCGTTGGCGCGCCCGGTCGCCGGGGACAAATCGTGGTTGCCGATCAGCAGCAGGGTCGGGATGCCAGCCTGCGCCAGGCGGATAATACGCCGGCCCCACTCACGTTGGTAGGTCGGCGAGGGGGTGCGGTCTTTGTAAGCATCCCCGGCAAAGAGCACCAGGTCGACCCGCTCGTCGATGGCGGTATCCACAATCCGGTCGAGGGCATTGAGAAAATCGAGCACGCGCAGCGGCAGGCCGGTGAGCGGATCGTGCCGGCCGTGACCGGCAATATCGATATGCGCATCGGCAAAGTGCAGGATGGTCAGCATGTTCAGTTCCCTACGCCCAAGCGGTTCAGCTCATCCAAGGCGGGCTGGAAACCAGGGTGGTACTTCAAGACGGTGCGCTGGTCAGAGATATCTTCACTTACCTCGCCGGTAGCCGCCCGGGCCCGGCCGCGCCAGTAGAAACTCTCTTCGAGGTAAGGTTTCTCTACGTAATCGATGGTCTGTGTGGCCAGGTTGATCACGTCCTGGTAGCGCCCCATGTAATAGTAGGCGAAATAAGGACCGGTCTGGTACCACATCATGCGCCAGGGACGCTTATTTTCCGCCAGCGATGGATAGAGCTTGAAAGCCGCATCGTAAGCGGCGGCGGCCCCGGCATAATCCTGCAGGTTCACCAGGGAGGTGCCGCGGTTGAACCAGGCAAAAAACTGGTCATTGCCGGTCAGGGTATAAATTTCGTCGGAGGCATGCTTGGCAGCGATGCGGCTAGAATTATCCGCGTCTGCATAATCGCCCAGCACCGCCATCAGGTTTTGTTCTTTTTCGGGAGGATAGACGACCAGGAAGACATAGTCGAAAGCGCGCCATTCCTGGGTGATCGTATTGTAGGGAATGTGCATATCGGGCTTGAAATAAGAATCCTGGACGATGACTTCACGCGTGGTATCGCTGTAGCCGGTCACCACGTTATAATGCCCCATCCAGCTCAGCGTCCCGGTCGTATCTGTGATAAAGGTGCCCTTTTCGATCAGCACGACGTAGCCGTTGGCTACCAGCTTTTTCAGCAAATCCAGCGTGCCGCCATAGCGCAGCGCCACGGACAGCTTGGTCTGGCTGGTGACGTAATCTGCCAGCTCGTAGGGCATGACATTTTTATCTTCTTGGAACGGCTTAACGTAATTGCCGATATCCTCGCGGGTGCCGGTCCAGCCCCAGTAGGAAAGTTCCATGGCCAGGTTGGCCGGGGCGCAGTAATTCCACAGGCCATGCTGGTTGATATAGCGCACGCCCTGGAGGGTGAAGGCCGCCGGGAGGGGGGTAGCGGTTGGCTCAGGCGTGGAGGTGTCTACCTGGGGAGGAAATGTAGCGGTAGGCGCCAGCGTGGCGGATGGGTCGGGGGTGAAAGCCGAGACGGTAGCCTGGACGGCCGTGGCAATGGCCGCCTGGGGGATGAAGACGACTTTCTCGGGTGGGTAGAGAGCGTAGCGAACGCGTGTTTTAATCTCCTCGAAGTGATAGGCCACGCTCTCGCGCACCGGCGGCAGGGTAGCCACCAGGCCGCTCATGACTAAGAGGGTAAGCAATACCAGTAAGAGTTTTATGCGTGTGGACATGCCAATGATTATATCATTGTCATAATCATCCCCTATAAAGGCAGAGGCCGTCTGCCTTTATAGGTCGTCCTGAGCGTAGCGAAGGATCTTATTTGGCGCCGCTGAGATTCTCGCAGAACCGCCCTGCGCAAAGCCTCCGGGGGGTCTGCGAGAATGACACCCGCATTTTCAGTGGACCCGCGTGAGCAAATTTCTCTGTATAATATAGATAACCTTTGCACGCGAGGTTTCCCTTGCCCAATACCTTTTCCTGCCCTACCTGCGGCGCGCCGCTAACCTATAAGGATGGCGACAACGCTACCATCACCTGCCCTTTCTGCCGCAACTCGGTGATCGTGCCGGCCGAGTTGCGCCAGGGCCAACCTGAGGGCGTTGCTCACATCCGGCTGGATGAGACGCTTCTTCCGCAGATTCGCGCCCTGCTGGCCAGTAACCAGAAGATCGAAGCGATCAAGCTGGTGCGCCAGCATACCTCGCTCGGCCTGAAAGAGGCCAAGGACGCGGTGGACGAGATCGAGGCTGGGACGCGCACCAGCCTGGCTGGCCTCTCAACTACCCAGCCTTCCTTCACTGAAACCATCGACCTGCCTGCACAACCGTCGTCGCCCCGGCGCGCCTGCGGTGTCTGGATCGCAGTAATCGTCTCTTTTATCTTCCTGATGGCGGGCGTGGCCCTGGTGGCGGTCTTTATGCGGACGGCCGCGCCGGCCCCGACAGCTATCGTGCCGACCAGGTGGCCCACTGCTTCCATGTTTCCCACCCTTGTTCCCACCCCGCCCTTTGCCTCGCTGGCGGCGACGATCGGCTCGGAGGGCATCGGGGCCGGCAAGTTCACCCAGCCCAACTCGCTCGCCATCGACCCGGATGGCAATCTGTACGTCGGCGATTACGTGGGCAACCGCCTGCAGGTGTTCGACCCATTCGGAAAATTCGTGGTGCAGTGGAGCCTGGACCCCTCCCTGCACATCCACCACCTGGCGGCCGGGTTGAACGGCGAGCTGTACGTCAACATGGGCGGGCGCATTTTCCGCTACGATCCCAAGACCGGCCAGCAGACTGGCGAGGTGCAGTATACAGACGCTACGGATGGCAACACCGCTGACTTCGGCAACATGGCGGTCGGCCTGGATGGCAGCCTGGTGGCGACCTGGATCAACGGTGACAAGGAAACCGACACGCTCCTGCGCTTTGACCCTTCCGGGAAGCTTGTCCAAACCATCCCCAATGCGGTCCAGGAGGAGACCGGCGAGTTCGAGCCGGATATTTACCTGGCCCTGGATGGCCTGGGTAACATCTACGCCGTGGCCGAGTTTAGCGATACGATCTGCGAATATTCACCGCATGGCAAATCGATCGACCGTTTAGGCGTTGGGGGTGGCCAGGCCGGTCACCCACAGAATATCGCCATCGACAGCCGCGGCCGGATATACATCAATGTAGGCAACCAGGTGCAAGTTTACACCTTCAGGAG
>Ga0315282_10007711_pt1 | contig 17590 bp, 14 predicted proteins | sample YL17G07_20_MG_FD_203693 | JGI IMG/M metagenome (GOLD analysis project Ga0315282, IMG submission 203693) | Sediment microbial communities from Yellowstone Lake, YNP, Wyoming, USA - YL17G07_20 | ecosystem: Environmental > Aquatic > Freshwater > Lake > Sediment | place: USA: Wyoming | collected... | reverse complement strand
CGGCTTGCTGAATTAAACCTTTCTCAATTTCTCGAGAATCAGCAATTGGGCCACAAACATAAGCAAAAGGCAAAGAAACCAGTCGCTGGCCAGTAATAAAACTTTTGATCTGAAAAAGGGGCAAAAATCCACATATTTTATTTTTATTTATCGCAAAGATATAGAACGGAGAAAAATTAAAAGATTTTTCCAGAATCATTTTCCATTGCGAAAGATGATAAATATTGCCTTTCGGATGGTTTTTGACATAATCTTGCCAATCTTTGTCTTTAACTACGGGGTTTATTTGGTATAAAATTTTGCTCATAACACCTCAAATTTTAATTCTTAAAGCCTTCTTTGTCAAAAGCTTCAAAATGACGGCCGAAACGATAAACGAGATACCGGTGGCGATGGCCGAGCCGTAAATTCCCAGAGGAGGAACTAATATCAAGTTGAAGATAACATTGGCCAGAAAGATAATTGTCACCAATAAAGAATAATATTTAGGGAAACCCGCCTGAACCAAAAGCGTCTGAAAGGGCTGATAACCGGCGCTGAGCGTTAGACCTGCCAGTAAAAAAGTAAAAACCAGCCAAGACTGAGTTAAATTTTGATTACCGACCAATAATTTCAATCCTATCGGGTATAAGCAAATGGCCAGAAGAGCAAAAAAAGTAAAATATTGATAAGTTAATCGGAGCCCTCGGTGGATAAATTTCTTCAAATCTTGTTTGTTTTTTTGAGCCGCCATTCGAGAAAGAATCGGATTAACATTGTTTTTTAAGATCATCAAAAGCTGATAAAAGCCTTCAGCGATAGCGGCTGCAAAAGAATAAATTCCGACGGCGGTGGTGGTGGTAAAGAAACCTAAAATAATGACATCAACTCTGGTATTGACATCGACTAAAACATTGCCCGCCAAGGCGTGATAACCAAAAATTAAATGTTTTTTTAACCAACCGTGCAATTTGAAAGTAATTTTAAAGTAACGGAGGGTATAGCCAAAAAGAATTATCAATGTTATTGCCTCGGCAAAACTCAAAGATCCCGGTAAAATCCAAGCCGGCCATTTAAAAAAGACGGCCGTGGTCAAAAAACTTAAAATTAATAAATATCTTAAGGATTGAAAAAAAGCAAAGGCTTTCATGGCTCGATGGCCATTGAGAACGGCCAACAATGTTTTATTTAAAGCAAAGCCAATTAGTCCAAAGGCGATTAAACCGATACCCCGGGAGACGTCGCCATTATGGAACCATAAACCCCAAAGATTCTTGGAAAAATAAACAATTATGGCAACCACGGTCGAAAAAACCAAAACTAATAATAATGACGAGGTTGTAATTTGGTTAGCAACATTTTTCTTTGGTTTTTCGGATAAATATTTTTGGACTGATAAATGAACACTAAAAGCCGCAAACTGAGAAACGATTATATAAATAGCGTAGACTTCATTAAAAATGCCAAGGGCTTGGGCACCATAAAAACGAACGATCAAAACATTAATAATGACGCCGGCAATCCCCAGAAAGATGAGACTGGCAACATTTGTGCCGACATCAACTTTAAACTTCCGAGAAATCAGCAATTGACTCGTAAATAAATTTTTACTTCGGTTCAATTTTGTCATAGAATTCGATCAGTTTTTTAGCTTCAACTTCCCAATTGTAACGGCTTTCGGCCAGTCCCTCAAGATTACGGTGGTATTTATTTTGAAGATTCTTGGCAGACATCTTGATAATTTTTTGGGCAATTAATTCCGGCTGATTCGGATCAACAACTTCGCCGATGCCATTTTTGACAATAATTTTTTTAAATTCCGGAAAATTACTGCCTAAAATCGGAATTTTTGCGGCGATGTATTGAAAGATTTTATTGGGCAAAGAATAGTAATAGCTCAGAGAAATTTTCTGAGTTAGCGCCAGTCCCAAATCAGCCTGTTTAATCGTTGAGATAATTTCGCTGGGTAAAACCGCTGGAAAAAAATGAACTCTATTTTCAAGACCGAATTTTTTAACCTGCATTTTAGTCAGATTTTCAGTTTTTCCGCCGCCGATAAAAACTAAAACATAATCTTTATCCAAATAACGACTGGCAGCAATTATCTCTTCCATCCCTCGGCCTTCGTCCGCCGCCCCAAGATGGAGAATAATTTTTTTGTTGGGGAAAAGATGACGCAAATTGTAAGGGGATTTTTCTAACTGTTTAAGATTGATAACATTATGCAACGCTAAAAAGTTCTTATGATATTTTTTGGTTAAATATTTAGCGATAGTTTCGTTTACAGTAATTCCAGCTTTTACTTTCCAAATAAGTGTTCTTTCCAAAATAGGCAAAAGCCACTGAATGCCCTTTAAATTAGCGAAAGGATAGGTATCTGACCAAAACTCATGAGAATCATAAATTAAGATTTTACGGCGAAAGAGAGCCGCCGGATAGGCGCACAATAAGCCATCAAGATCATGGGCATGATAAATATCCGGATTTTCGCGAAAGGTTGCCTTTATTAAAGAGAAGAAAGATGAAAAGATATTTAGCTGCCAAAAGGGCATTTTAAGATAATCGATTAGTTTTATCCGAAAAGAATATTTTTGCCGTTTTTCGGCCGGATATTTCCGCGCGAGGACAGTAACCTTATATTTTGCGCAAAGAGTTTTGGCTTCGTTAAGAATCCGGCTGTCATGATAAATTTCAGAGGTGGTAATCATACATATGCTTCGCATAATTTTTAAATCCTAAATCCTAATTTCTAAACAAATTCCAATTTACAACATTCAAACAAGTGAGTCATGCACTCTCAAAAGTAACTCGCGCAGGCCGAGCTGCATGGTTTCAAAGCGAGGCCGAGCGCGTAGGCTGCAATTTCTCGCTGGGAAATTGACAGCCGGCATCTTTTGACGAATACTGGCGAACGATTATTCAATTAACCCTCGATATAATTCATCCAATTTTTCAAAATTATTGTTAATTTCTGCTTTTTGGGCAATTTGTTGCCGATTGGCCTCGCCAATTTTTTGCCATTGGAACTTCGGAAATTTTGAAGCTTCAAGAAGCGCTGGTGAAGTTTTCTCAACATTGCTTACTGGTACCAGCCAGATATTGTTTTTGCTGAACCATTCTTTAATATAAGGTAAATTAGTAGCCACGATTTTACATTCTGACGCCATCGCCTCCAAAAATGAAACGCTGCAGCCATCGGAAGAAGAAATGGAGACGACAACATCGGCTAAATTGTAATATTTAGCCATCTCTTTAGGTTGGAGTTTTGGCAAAAATACGACATCATCTACCAAATTATATTTAATAATCAGTTTTTCGATTTTTATTAAATAATTTTCATTAGCGTTCTGATTAACAAGAATTAGTTTAAATTTTCTCGTGCGGTTTAATTTAGCCAAGGCCTCAATTAAAATATCGGTATTGTAAATTGGGGCAATTGAACGCGGACAAAAAATGATTTTTTCATTTTTAATCTTTAGTTTTGATCTTAAATTTTCGACATTTTGCTTTTTAAATATATCCAAATCAACGCCAAAATGGACCAGCTGGGCTTTTTCCTCCGGCATCCCAATTTTTTTGGCTTTATCTAAGAGCGCTTTTGAAGCAAAGGTGACTAAATCAGCCTTTTTTAGGGTTTTTCTAATTAAATATTGTTCCAAGCGAATAAATTTCTCGTAATTCATCACGTCCGACCCCCAGGCGGTCGTCACCAGTGGATGAAAACCGGTTAAATAGGCCCAAATACCGCCAAAAACCAAATCTTGGCCGTGAACAATATCGGGCTTGATCTTTTTAAACAACCGGCGAATTCGCAGCAGTGATCTTAAAAAATAGCAGGCGGTGGAACAAGGATTAGCGGTGATTGGCCCAAGATAATAATTTTCAATGCCAGCAATATTACCTGGTTTTGCCCGCCCGCTAACGCCTGAGCATAGCGATGGCGGGCGGGTCGAAATAAAATATACATCATAATGTATATTTTTAAAAAAATTGACCAAATTCTGGTTTTGCGGCGATTGGATGTTGCCAATAAGACAGAGTTTAATTTTTCTTTCTCTCTTATTAATGTGATCAAAAATAGTCGCCAGTTTTTTAGTTAAATTCTCTCGCGAATACTCATCTATATTAATTTCTGATACTTTAAGCTTTTTCTTTTGCCAAAGTTTATACATTTTTTTGATTACGACAATGATGTTTTCTTTATCAAGCGGCGAAACAATCTCACCAACCTTAAATTTTTTAATTAATTTAGCTGCTTCGGTATTTTCTGGAATAAGCGCAAGTATTGGTTTTTTGGCCGCCAAATACTCAAAAAGCTTGCCGGTTAAAACCCCGGGGCGCGGAACGGCGGCCAAAATTAATAAAAGGACATCGGCACGAAAAAGCAGTTTGACGGCTTCTTTGTGGGGAACTCTTTTTTTAATTCCCACAAATTCCACTTTAAGATCTTTTAAATCAATCTCTTTTATTGCCTGCAAAAACGGCTCGATAATTTTTGTATTATAGATACTCCCGGAAAACATTATCGTAAACCGCTTTTTATCTTTTTTAGGTTTAGCCCCTTCAAAATCTGGTCTGTCAAAGCCGTTGGTAATCGTGAAAAATTTCTTTTTGTCAGGGCAAATCGAACTAAGATATCGTGTGATTGGCCCAGAAACCGAAATTACCCGGTCAGCCGATTTGACAACTTTTTTCTCCCAATATTGGTTGAGCCACCGATGAATCGGAGTCGGAAATCTTCTTAAGGGATTATTGGTCCATTCGTCGCGAAAATCGGCTACCCATTTAATTCGGTGATGTTTTTTTAAAAAATAACCAATTAAATGATCACTATTTGGGGCTGAAGAAGTATAAATTATTTTAATATTTTCTTTTTCGATAATTTCGCCGGCGCGTTTTAAAGCCGGTAAAAACCATAAAATTTGACGATCGGGAATAAGAAAAAAAGGATATATAATATAGGAAAGCAGGGATTGCCAAAAGTTCTTTTTAATCCAAGTTGCCGGCTCAAAATAATTGACTCGATTGATTTCGACTTCTGGAGGTAATTCTTCTAATAACGATTTATCATAAATGGGATAGAAACTTTCTTTGACGGTTAAAACTAAAGGCCGCCAGCCGAATTGGGGTAAATATTTTGTAAATTTTAGGGTACGAATTACCCCGCCGCCGCCAATTGGGGGAAAGAAATAAGATACGAAAAGAACTTTAGAATTATTTTTCATAAGCTTCCTGATAGACAGCCAAATATTTTTGGGCAATTCTGCGAGAATCGTGAACTTTTTGGGCAAATCGTGATGATTTTTTTTGCCAATCGTCTTTAATATAAGGGAATATTTTAATCAAAGTTTCTAAATCATTTTCAAATGACCAGCAATTTGTATTCCAAATCGGAATCTCTTTGCCAAAAGGCACTAACTGAAGATAGGTCGGATTTAAAAAGGCCATGACGATTTTGCCTAAAGCCATCGCCTCCACGGCCTGGCCGCCATACCAGCCGATGATGACTTGATCAACAATAATATCGGCTTTGGCAATCCTCTCTAATAATTCTTGGCGCGGCAAGGGCGGTAAAACTTCAAAAGAATGCTGAGGATATTTTTGAGCTAAAGATTTGAAAGCTTGGCTAATTTCGGCCGTTCCTTTAACAATCTGATCGGATGGAACATGTAGAATCCTAATTTTTGTTTTTGATTCTTTCTGGGGATAACTGATCAATTCTTTCATCTGGCGAGCAAAAGGAATAATTTTATCGTATCGACTTACTTGACCGGCCAAAAAAGGACCGGTTAAAATCACTTTGTCGGCAAACCAAATAAATATTTGTCGGCGAACTTTTTTAAGCAGGTTAGGCCAGAAATTTTTTCTTAAAAACTGAATCCGATAATACTCTGGCCAATCTGACGAAGGAATTTTCTCAAAAAGCCGTTTGGGCAAAAATTCCAGATCCGTTTGGACGTCAATGCCGCGAAAAGTGACGACAATCTTTTTACCCAGAATTTTCAAAATAAATAGATTCAAAGGATAAAAAAAGAAAACTTCCATAAAATTAAAGTGCCAAACATCATAACGAAAGAGGACTTTGAAAAAGTATCTTACCCGCTGAAAAAAAGAACGCCAAGGAGAATTCGAAAACTCCAACAAAAAATCGACCGGCATGTCAAAATGAGTTTTTTTTATGCCGTAGAAATCAATTTGGTATCCCCTCCTCTTCAGCTCTCGGGTGAAAGCGTAAATTCCAGCCGAGCCGGCGCTGTTAAAACCGACGAAGATTCTTTTTTTTCGAAGAGGATCTTTTTTGGGCATCGTTAATATAGGGAATTGTTTCTTTAATAACATCGACTAATTTATTTTCAAAATTAGTCTCAAAGTCCATTCCTAGTTTTCGGATTTTAGAATTGTCGATTTGGAATTTTTTGATATCGCCGACTAACCAATCTTTATGAATCGGTTTGACTTGAGACCTCCCAAAAGCTGCGAGAACCGCCGCGCAAAGGTCATTAATCGTCACTTTAATTCCTGAGGCGCAGTTATAGACCTCACTGGAGGACTCTTTTTTGATGGCAACTATTAGATTAGCCTTAACTACATCTTTAACATAAGTAAACGACCTTTCCTGCTTTCCGCTGCCAAAAATAACCGGCTGTTGATTTTCAATCATGTTTCGGGTAAAAATGGCCACGACCCCGCCGAATTCATTAAATTCTTGCCGGCTGCCATAGACATGAAAATATCGCAAAATTGTCGTGTCTAGGCCAGACAATTGTTGAAAAACCTGGACATATTTCTCACCGGCTAGCTTACTGACACCATAATATGAAACCGGATCAGTCGGATGTTTTTCATCAGTGGGAAAATATTTTGGCTCCCCATAAACTGAACCGGTGGAAGCCTGAATAAACTTCTTGACTTTGTTTTTGCTTGAAAGTTCCAAAAGGTTGAAAGTGCCGGCGCCGTTGACTTCCAAATCGCGGCGGGGATCAATTAAACAAACGCTTTTTTTAGAAGCGGCATTATGAAAAACAATATCAACACCTTTGAAATACTGGGGTAATTTCTTCATATCGGTAATATCACATTTTGCCTCGGTGAAATTTTTGTATTTTTTAAGGTGTTTTAAATTGATTTTCTTTCCCGCCGAATAATCATCAATCGAGACCACCGGAAATCCCCTTGTGGTCAATTCTTCGGCCAGATGCGAACCGATAAAACCGGCGCCGCCAGTGATTAACGCTTTTTTATATTTCTTTTTAAATTGGGGAAATATTTGGTCAATAGTCATGAATCTATCTATTAACTCTAAATTATAAGGTTGAAATAAAAATAATTGATGGTAGAAAATAGAATATAGAAGGTGGATTTTGAGGATTGATGATAGATGGTTGGATTCTAACTCCTGCCTGCGGCAGGCAGGTCTATTCTCTAACTTCAAGGTCTATCTTCTACTTTCCATCTTCTATCGTCGGATTTTTACTACTCGTCGGATATATTTCTTCAAATAGCCAACTTCCTGCTTTTCAATCACTCCTAATATATATAGCAAAGAGAGGAGAAAACCAAATTCCAGGACCTTGATTACCAAATTCGGCCAAAAACCAAATAGCCATAATTTTGGACCTAAAAATATCACGGCGAGACTTAATAATACCAATTTAATTATTTTTTGCCAATCAAGCTCAAGATAGATAAATTTTTGGCTAATAATAAGATAGGCGGCGGTTAAAAAAAGATAGGAAAGAGCCGTGGCCCAGCCAGCGCCGACCATCCCAAAATTCGGAATTAAAAGAAAATTCAAGATTATATTAAGCAGAGCGGCCAAACCGGTATAGAAAGCAAAATATTTGGTTTGACGGGCAAGGTTAATTCCCAAAGATGTCACTTGATTGGTGGCGGCAAAAACCATCGCCAAACTCAAGGGTCCGATCACGGTGGCGGCGGAGTAGAATTTTGGCGTTGTAAGAACCTTTAGTATTTCCGGGCCGAAAATGGTAATTAAGGCCGCCAGCAAAAAAAAGAAAATCAAATAATAGATAAAAAATCGCGGCACAAATTGATGAAAAATTTTTCGAGCCGAAAAATACATTTTCATCACTTGCGGCGACCAGGCCTGACCAAAGGCAAAAGAAAAGAAAACCAGAATACTAGCAATGTTGATGCCAATTGAATAAAGGCCGAGTTCGGTCAAATTCCGGTAATGATTCAAAAAGAACCGATCGGACAAATCAAAGACAAAAAAAGACAAGGAGGCCGGGACAAAAGCCGCCCCGAAAATGACCATTTGCCATAAGCGGACCCTGGAGATTCGAAATTTCAAATTTGTGCGGATTAAAAACAAAGCCAGGCCAGCGGTCAAAAAAGTGCCAATGAGCGAACCAAGGAAATAACCCTCCAAACCTTTTTTCAAATAAACGGTGAAAAAAATCATCAAGCCGGTGGCTAAAACGGCATTGATGGCGGAAATAATCGTAAAAGTCATCGCCCGGAATTCCAATCGAAAAACGACTTTGGCTAAATTGATAAGCAAAGTCAAATAGGCGGTCCAAAAAGTAATTAAAAATAAAACTTGATAAGTGGTGGTTTTAAAAATTAATAAAGAAATTTTTGCCGACAGGAAACTTGCCGGGACAACCAGGATTAACCCCCAGAAAAATAAAAACCAAAAAGCGGAGGAGATAACAATCTTCCGCTCTTTTTTGTATTGATAGTAGCTGACGAAAATGGCATTATCCATGCCAAAAATCAAAAACAAACTCAAAAAAGAAATGACTGAAGCCACTAAACTAATAATGCCGTATTCGGCGGGGATAAAAATGCGGGTAAAAATCGGGGCGGTAATGAGAGCTAAGATTCTCAAAACAGCATTGCCCAGACCATAAATAAGACTGTCCTTGGAAAGACCGACAAAATATTTTTCTAAAGAAACTTTTTTCATCCTCCTTGTTTTATCAGAAGGAGCGCTAAAATACAACCTTATCGTAAATCCAATGGCTCAGACCCTTGAGCCATTAGGATTTAAGGTAGATCATTTATTCCTTAATTTTTGTAAAATCAATTTTATCAAAAGAGACTCGACATACTTTTCCTTTAATTAATTTAGGATTAAGAAAATTCATCTGTTTTTTTAATATTCTAATAATATTTTCCGAATCTGTTTGACTACAGACAATTAGAATCACTCCAAAACTTTTGTTGATCACCCCGGTTAAGCTTTCATTAATTTTGAAATCTTTATCCAAAGAAACTAATATTCTTTTCTGTTTGGTAGCTGCTTTAACCTGATAAATATCGGGCTTTCCTTTGCTAAATTTTTCAGTAAATTTAACGCTGTGTCTATTTTCTTTTAAAAACATCCCTGCTGGTACAGGGAAGTTTTCGTCTAGATAGAGTTTCAATCTAACAAGCTTGGGGCTCAAGTTTTGTCCTCTCCTGTTTAGTTTTCTGGATAATATAATCTAAGGCTGTTTTTATCTGGTTGTCAGAAAGATCTGGATAATCTTTTTTAATATCAGCAATACTTTTCCCAGCATTTATATAATCACCGATTAAATCAATCGAAATACGAGTACCTTTTATTATTGGCTTGCCTCCAAAAATATCTTTTGTTGATGTAACCATATTGATTTCCTTCCTTTATTTATTGTTTGTTTATATTATAGCACAAAATAATTTTTACAAATACAAAACAATTTTTGCAAAGTCCAGAGTAAAAGAGAACCGTCCCCAAAGACACCGTCCCCAAAGACACTTGTTTTATCAGAAGGAGCGCTAAAATACAACCTTATCAGCATTAAAGGTATGGACGTAGTTCAAGCCCTGCCTGCCGGCAGGCAGGTCGGAAGTGGGTGTTACAAAGAAACGGGTGTTACAAATTAAGTTTTACATAAGTAAGTTTTACATAAGATAAAAAATTAGACAAAAGCTTAAAAGGTGGTCAAAAACCCACGACCGTGGGTTTTTGACTCAGAACAGTTATTATGTTAATGTCTACTTAGAAAGGGATTTTATGAGAAAAATTATGAGAAAAATCCGAGAGAGCGATTTAGAAATTATTAAGTTAACAGCCAAAGAATTCTTATTAACTATTTTTGATCTCACAACGCCCTTTTATAAAGCGCACTGGCGATATCGAAAATCAATTAGCAATTATCTTGATAATCGAATTGATGAGCGTCGATATTTCCTCGATCGTATCCGATACCTAAAACGGCACGGTTTCATTGAAACTTTTATTGAAGGAAAAGATAAATTTGCCGAATTAACACCAAAAGGTATCAAGATCGCCAATAACTATTTATTTAATAATATAAAAATCAAACGTCCGGCTAAATGGGATGGGAAATGGAGAATAGTGATATTTGATGTCCCGGAAAAAGTCCACCAAAAAAGAGATTTTTTAAGAGATAATTTGGTTAGACACAATTTTGTTCAAATTCAAAAAAGCGTTTATGTTTACCCCTTTGAATGTACCCAAGAGATCTCGTTTATCGCTCAAAAAATAGGCATTTTAAAATATGTGGTGGTAATGATCGCTGAAATTATCCAAGGAGAAACAAAAATCATCGAAAAGTTTTTAGATTGGCATGTTCTTAATCCTTCTGATCTAAAAAGAAAAAAGTAAGTGGTCATTTTCTAACGGTCGTGGATTTTTGACCAATTTGCAAGAACTAAACAACAAGAATTAGACAAGTTTAGACAATTAGACAAGTTGAGTCATAATTGAGTCATAATAGTATCGTTGAGTCATAATAGTTAAGTCATGGATGATGGATATTATTTTTCAATTCTAACACATTCAGGTTAAGTTAACAGCCTATATTTTGATATTAAGCCTTATTTTTTTAAATCAACTTCCTTTTTTTGACTTCCCTCTCAAATATCCTCTGGTTGATTTTTTTGCCGTCCCAAATATATTCATAGAGAATTTTTCTTAAAGCGCCGACAAATGCTAATGAATGAAATTTCAAAGCATATTTACGCCCCTTTTGGCCCAGTGCTACTCGCAATTTTTTATTTTTGACCAAAACCTCAATTTTTTTGGCTAAATCATCCGGGTTAGCGGAAACAATGGGCACTCTTCCTTGAGCATAATAGGAATGAAATTCCATAATATCCGGTCTTAGATAGGTAATGACCGGACGGCCGATGGCCATCGCCTCAATCGAGGTATTGCCATGCCAGCCGGTGATCACATCGGTGATGATAATATCAGCTAAAGGATAAAGTTTTTGGCAATCGACCAGAGTTTTTCCTTCGAGCAACATAAATCTAATCGGCAAACGACGCTTTAATTTTTCAACGATATCAATAATAAAGCGGCTGCCTTTATGAGAACGATGATTAGTTGAATGCATAATCGTGATGATTTTATGATCTTTGGCCGGCGAATATCTCCAAGGCGATAAATCAGCCGGAATGGGTAAAAATACACCTTTTTTGCCCAAATGAATTAAATCGCCGCCAACAATTAAAACATCGGCATATTTTTTGGCCCGCTCGACATTGGCGCGAATAACTTTTTCCGTTTGACTTTCGGTTTTTTCGGTTCTATCCATGGCGGTATTATATTTAAAACCCATTTTGCGGATGTCCGATAAAATTTTGCAGTCGGCGCCATGACCGTAGACCACGATTTTCTTGGCTAAAATCTTCAAGAGAACTAGCTCAATTTTTCTTAAGTGCGAATTTTTCAAAATCCCGCCGGAAAAAGCAAATTCAAAAAAATCGTATTTAACCACGGCCCACAAAAACAAAAAAGTATAATCGGTAAGATAAATCAGCATCCTTAGATAAAAATGGTCCTCCAGAATTAAACCGAAACTCGCTGAACGAAAATATCTCGGACAGGTAAAAGCAATATTATCGGCTTTATAACCGGCCGCTCTCAAAGCCTTGACGTTATTAAATGGCAATAGCTCGCCCAATGGCGAAACGATAACCGACGGCGAAAGCCGCAATATTTTTTTTAGCCAAAATCTTACCCAAGAAAAAATCAAGATTACTGGGAACAAAATAAAAAATATTACATCAAAAAAGTAGCGAATAAGTTGACTGATGGCAGTTTTTCTCATCTTAATCAATAAATATTCTATACCAAATCTCTAAATTATAAAGCCGCCAGAAGATTGAATAATTTTTGATCTTGCCGGTTAGATATTGGTCAAATTTTTCCAAAGTTTTCTCTTGGTTATAAAACCCGCGGCTTTGAAAACTTTTCGACGAAAATACTTTTTTCATCGAATCCTTAAGATCCTTTTTTATCCAACTTTCTTCCGGAGTGGCAAAACCAATTTTGTCTTGACGAGCGCGAATTTTTTCCGGCATCAATCCGCGGGAGGCCTGCCGCATCACCCACTTCGTCGTCCCCTTCCTAATTTTTTGATTGTTTGGCAACGAGAAAATATATTCTACCAAACGATAATCCAAATACGGCACCCGCGATTCAATCGAAAAGGCCATTGAATTACGATCTTCGTATCTTAAAAGCGAGCTTAAAGAATAATCCAGCTGGTTGTACAAAGAGTTGCGGAAAATATTTTTTGTCACTTTGGGAATATGCGGATAAACATAACGATCGCGAAAATCTCTTAAAAACAATTCATTCTCCGGCAAGGTGTTTTTGACCAAACGACTGATGTATTTACCTAAATATCCTCTCACGGCTCCTTTTAGCAATATTTTTAAGGGCTCGCCGATACTTTCAAAATGGTTTTTTGAGTAATAGTAAAGTTCCGAGATCAATTGATAAAATTTCATTTCTCTAAAAAGCTCGGCAAAATAGACATTAAAATAACCGTGATAACCCGCCAGAAGCTCATCGGCGCCCTGACCGTCGAGCATTACTTTAATTTTCTTATCTTTTGCCAATCGAAAAACGTTGTATTGGGCATAGATTGAAGTCGAACCAAAAGGAGCGTCTTGATGATAGGTTAATTTTTCAATCTCTTTTTCTAGATTTTTACCGCTGGGGAAAACATAGTGAGGATGAGCTTTAGTCTTTTTGACCACTTGGTTAATAAATATCCTCTCATCGCAATTTTTATATCTCTGCTTATCATAACAGGCCGAAAAGGTCTGCTGCCATTTTCCGATTTGGGAGATTTTGCCCTGTTGCTTGAGAAAATCATTGACGAGAGAGACGATTAGAGACGAATCTAGCCCGCCGGAAAGACAGCTGCCAAGCGGGACATCGGAACGGAGTCTTAATTTTACCGAATCAATCATTAACTCTTTAAAGCGTTCGGCATAATCTTGATCATTTTGATAATAAGTCTGTTTATTAATATCAATATCCCAATATTTCCTAATTTTGAGACCTGCCTTGCCGGCAGGCAGGTTTGATTTTTGATTTTTGAGATTTAATAACAAATAATGTCCCCTTCTTAACTCCTTGACACCCTGAAAAAAAGTTTCTTCAGAATGATCCAACAAGCCCCCGATTAAATATTCCCAAACAATTTTTTCATTGGCCTTTGGTTTAAAATCAGGCAGAGTTAATAAGGCTTTTATTTCTGAAGCAAAAGCAAATCTTTTTTTGGAAATAGTATAGTAAAACGGTTTGACGCCCAACCGATCACGAGCGGCAAAAATTTGCTTTTTCCGGGCGTCATAAATCGCCAAAGCCCACATCCCGTTAAATTTATTTAAGCATTCGGTTCCCCACTCTTTATATGCAGCCAAAATGACTTCGGTGTCGGAATTTGATTTGAATTTGTAGCCTTTTTCTTTTAATTCTCCGCGAATTTCCAAATAATTATAAACTTCACCATTGAAAACAATGACTAGGTTTTGATTGTCATAAAACATCGGCTGATGACCGGCTGGGGATAAATCAATAATACTTAATCGACGATGTCCTAAACCAATGTTTTTATTAATAAAAAAACCTTCATCGTCAGGTCCACGATGGGCCAAAGCCCGAGTCATATCCGATAAGACTTTTTGATCAACTGTTTTTTTATCTAAATTGACAAGTCCGGTTATTCCGCACATAAATCCTCATACATTTTTTTATTTTCTTGGGCGATCTTGGCTGAATCGTGATATTTTTCAACATATTTCCGGGACTTTTGCCCAATTTCCATTCTCAATTTTTCATTTTTAATTAAAACGCTTAATGATACTTCCAAGGACTCTTCATTTGCATTCACAATCGGAATCTCTTGGTAAAAAGGCACATATTGAGTTAAATCGGTTTGCCGTAGATAAGCGATTGTCGGAATTCCCATAGCCATGGTTTCTGCGGCAAAACTGCCATACCAACCAATTAAAATTTGATCGATGACAATATCGGCCTGTTGATAAATTGCTAAGGCTTTAGTATACCTGGTTTTCTCGACCAAAATGAAATTAATAGGATACTTTGTCATTAATCTTTTAACGATTTTGATTATTGTTTCACTCCCCTTGGCTGAGCGATCGGAGGGAGCGTGAACAATTGTGATTTTGTTTTTAGAATATTTCTTAGACGGTTTAAGACTACTCAGGTCTACCGGAACTGGTAACAACTTGGCACGGGCAGGAATAAAATTCATCAGATCTGGACTAACCGCAAATATTCTATCAGCAAAACGGGCAATTTTTTCTGCCCTCTTTTTGTGGATATAATCCCAAAATGAATCTTTGATCGAATATTGGCTTGTAGGATACGGTGATTTATATTTTTGAAAAAAATATTTCCTATCCCTGACATCATCGCCTTGATAAAGCATGATAATCTTTTTTTTGGCCCGTTTTAAGATAGGCAAATCTAAATAAAAAAAGCCGGGAAAGGGATGGTCAATAATTGTTGAACCGAAATTAAAATAAAAAATATCGTAATTATTTAGGGCCCATTTTAGTAATTTTATTCTCTTAATCTCGTTGGGAATCGTCGGCAGGTCAATTTCCAGATTCTGATCAAAATTATCAATATATAAAGGGTGTTCTTTTAAAACGATTAAATCGCTTTTTAACCCTAAATTCCTTTCCGCTCGTGACATTATCCAGGGGATATTGCCTGTATTTAAAGGACAATGAAGAATTCTAATTGGTTTATTTTTTGGAATCATTTTTTGTAACCGTATCATATATGTCCATTAACTTCTTGGCAACTGCTTTATAAGAATATTTTGTCAAAAAATCTTTCCTAATCTCGTTAGGAGAATATAATTGGATATCCTCAATCATTTTCTTCATAGCGCCAGCTAAACTATCAATATCACCAACATTCACAAGCAGACCATTTTTTTGATTAACGATAGACTCCGGCCCACCACAGCGCGTGGCAATTATTGGTTTACCACAAGCTAGGGCTTCAATATATACGACTCCAAAAGACTCGTGATGGGAGGGAAGTACAAAGGCATCACAATTTTGAAATTCTTTTTTAACCTGAGATCGATTTAAAGGACCAAGCCATTTTATAAACCGATCGACTTTCAGCTCTCGGGCTTTCTGTTGAAAAGATTTTAAATCAGCTCCTTCTCCCCCAATCCGAAATTGGACTATTTTATTTGTCTTAATAATTATTGCGGCAGCCTTAATTAAATCGCCAATACCCTTCTCAACCGTGATCCTACCTAATGTAAAAAAAATAAAGGGGCGATGATTTTTTTTAAGAATTGGCTTAAAATCATTCTCATCGACCGCATTGGGAATATAAACTGAACTAAAACCACATTTTTTTAAATCTTTCTGCACCGCATGACTGACAGCAGTAACTTTTGCCGCTCCTTGTAAGGCTCTGAATATTTCTCGCTCAAGAAGTTTATTTTTTTTAAACTCGCCGGATGGAAATGGCCAGACATGCTCATCAATAATATATAAGAGATGATATTTTTGACTAAGGCGTCTAGCGATGAGGCCGGCCCGGAAAACCGACTGAGCATGAATAATATCAATTCGGCCTAATTTTTTCTGGGCGGAAAGAAAATTTGCCTCATGAGCCTGAACGATTTTAGCTAAATTGCCGGAAAGAATCCTTTGGTTCCAAACCAGAGCCGGCTGGCGAAATTCCCAGACATTGGGAGCGATTTTTTTAATTGATGGATGAGCTCTTGAGAAGACAAGAAGATTAATTATCGCCTTAAGCGGGCGATTAAGGGGTAAACTGTATTCCTCGGATTCGGCTAAGCTGATAATTACTTTACTTTGAGAATAGATTTCTCCGACCGCGAGTGCCTGATCTTTAAAAAAAATTCCAGGGAGAGGATTTTCTTTTGTTCGATACCAGGAGGGAATGAAAAAAATATTCATCTTACCTTTTCAATAATGGTTTAAGAAATTTATAGATTACATTTTCCCAATATTGCAAGTTGATTCTTCTATCCCAAACCGAACAATAAACATAGAAGAAAAAATCGAAGAGAAAATTATTGTAAGATAGATTCTTTAAGGCCAATTTTCTCGCTAAGGCCGCCGCCCGAGGCACATTCCCCTTTTTAAGACTAAAAGATAAATCGAGATAACAATAGGCCTTGTCTTTTACTTTGCCGAACAATTCTTTCGGGCTAAAACTTTTTAAAGCCCAAGCGTAAACATATTCTTCATCAATAATTTGAACATTCTGTGTTAAATAAGAACCTTGACCAGCATGGATCCGGCCTTTGACTAAAACTTGGGGAATATGGGAAAAAAGATAACCTTTTTTAAAAAATCTAAACCACATCTCATAATCTTGGGCATTAAGTAATTTTTCATTAAAAATCCCAGCTTCTTTAAATCCAGATTTAGGAACTAATATGGTACAGCCGTGGATAAATCTTTTTTTTATCAGCTCATAAACAAATTGGTTGTACTGCGGGGCTTTAATTTTGATCGTACTTAAAATATTATTTTTAGCATCGATAAGTTCAAAATCACCATATAAAACAACTTTCTCTGGTAATTTTTTTAAGAAATCTATCTGTATTTGGGTCTTATTAGGTAAAAAAAGGTCATCATGGGAAAGCCAGGCAAAATATTCCCCTTTCATCCTTTTGATGCCAAAATTCAAAGCCGAGGCCACACCGCCATTTTCTTTTTTATAATAACGGATTTTTTTACCAAAAGACTGAGCGATTTTGGCGGTTTTGCCATTGTCCCTTGAGCCGTCATCTATTACCAAAATTTCAATGTTTTTATAGGTTTGCACCAGGGCCGAATCGATTGCCTCTTTTAGAAAATTTGCTCCATTATAAACAGGGATTATTATCGAAACTTTTGGTTTCATTGTTTTAATTTAAATATTCTAATAGTCCAATTAATATCATTTACTCTTTTTCATCCATCGCATTCCTTTATCAAACCAATTTTCCGTTTTAAAGGATGAATTTGGATTAATAATTTTTCGAGCATAACCTAAACTGGAATAATCGGGATTTATCGGCAAGCCACAACCGCTGCCCACATAGCCAGGTGCTTCAATGTGTAGATTTTTCTTCCACCAGGCATCATCAAACCAAAATTTGACGACATTCATATCGCAAGAATCATCGGTATAAAGATAGGATTCATTTAAAAGATTGGGCCAGATATATCGAACGGAGTCCTCAAAAGACGAACGTAAATCTATATCCAAAAAAGCAAATACCAGTGGTTTGGAAAAGTTTTTCAAAGAATCTTTGTAAAATCCCTTTATAAATCGGCAAACCTT
>Ga0315282_10007710_pt1 | contig 17596 bp, 17 predicted proteins | sample YL17G07_20_MG_FD_203693 | JGI IMG/M metagenome (GOLD analysis project Ga0315282, IMG submission 203693) | Sediment microbial communities from Yellowstone Lake, YNP, Wyoming, USA - YL17G07_20 | ecosystem: Environmental > Aquatic > Freshwater > Lake > Sediment | place: USA: Wyoming | collected... | reverse complement strand
GAGGTATGGAAGAATTAATGATAGACTTTTTAGAAGATGTTTTGAGAGAATCCTCTCTAATTTACTGGAGAGAATGGAGTTCCTTGCATCGACAAATTAATTGACTTCTTCACTAAAAAAAATGGTAAAATGCTAACAGCAGTAAAAGCCAAACTGCTGTAAAGAATAAAGAAAGGAATGGCTCACCTTACGAGCAGTAGGGCTGGAACAGTCCGAATTAACGCCTGTGGAGTATACTCTGGTGGATGACCGTAGCGAAAGCTACCTCTAAAAAGCCATCGTATTATGATGAAGCAGGAAGCTCTCCATTTTAATGGAGAGTAGTTCACATAGAATTACTCAGATAAGAGTAAGACAGGCAAGATTAGTTGCCCAATTGGGGATAGATGTATTGAGGTTAGGAGACGATGTCGGAAGTCAAAAAGGTATGCTCATATCTCCAGCCCTGTGGAGAAAATGGCTTAAACCAAAATTGGCTAAGGTAATAGATTTAGCAAAGAAGACAAACCCTAAAGTATTCATATTCTATCATAGCGATGGCAATATAATGGAGATAATTCCAGATTTGATAGAAATAGGGGTAGAACTATTAAATCCTATTCAGCCAGAATGTATGGGCCCAAAAGAGATAAAAAGGCTCTATGGAGATAAATTATCTCTATGGGGGACCATTGGGACTCAATCTACTATGCCATTTAGTACTCCAGAAGAAGTAAGTGCTATAGTGAAAGAAAGAATAGAAACATTAGGTGGAGATGGAGGATTAATTCTTGCACCAACCCATGTATTAGAACCAGAAGTCCTATGGGAGAATATACTAGCTTTTGTCGAGGCGATAAAAGAAGGGTAGAGTACTTTGGTAAATTAGAAGTAACTCCTAATAGCTCGCACATAGTATTTCTCCGTAAGGGGTAAGCCTAGGCTTACCCCTTATAAAGTTAAAACTGAGCAGAGTAACTACCACCTATAACAAAGGCGTTTCCAATAAAGCCTATATCAATCCTTGCAGGTTTAATATAGGTAATTCTTAAGCCTCCATTAAAGTGGTGATTATACTCAAAGATAACTTCTCCTAATTTAGGGACATTTAGCTCTAATCCTAAAAATGGACCTTCGTAGAGACCAGTTCCAAGCCCTATATGAAACTTTAAGTCTTTCTCTTCCCCAAATGTCTTAGTGGTAACTACATAGAAAGATTGCTTATATTGGTCAATGATATCAGTGACCCCTACTGCTATAGCTGGTATATCTTCCTTTTCTTTCAAAAGCTGTAACTTCCCATTTACAATAACATATGAATTGGTCCCTATATTAGTAGGAGTTACCCCAAGCTCTATTCCATAACTAGCACCTACACTCATAGGGATACGAAAGATAGTCCCTCCGTCTGTCTTTACGTTTGCCCCCACACTAAAAGAGCCAGGGCTCAATACCTCAGCAGTAGGAACTTCTATTAAACCAGTAGGTCCCCATACACTTGGAGTGGCATAAGCCACAGAAAATCTAAGTAATGATACAATTGAAAGAACTAAAAATCCTAATAGAACTTTACGTAACATATCTACCTCCTCGTATAATTTTTATATATTATAAACTATGATAAAAGTATGTCTATAGTTCGAATATTCATCTAACCTTATTTATTAAGAACGTTCCACTTATACCTGAGGCAGGAACAGTATAATTACCCGAGATACTGTTCCCCTGGATTACCCCAACAAAATTAACAGCAAAGCTTCCATAATAGGCAGAAACATTAGCAGTAAAGTTTACATTTGTTCCCATAATCTTGCCACTTAGATTTCCTTGCCCTTCTCCAACAATCTCTATCTGCCCCTGGATATCATTACCTATCTGAGTTAAAGCCATATTTATGTTTCCAACTACTCCTGTGGTATTATTTTTATATGTCCCCTGATATTGACCTGAGATATTTAAAGCCTGTGGTTGTGGCTGGACAGGTTGCGGTTGAACTGGAACTTGAACAGCTCTTTCTTCTACAGGGCTCTTATATCCCCATTGTTTCAACATATCTGCTGGTAATTTGGGAAGTTCAGGGGTCAAAACTCCCTGCTTTTGCATCTCATCCACCTCAATAATATAAAATTTCCCCATCTGAAGCTCTTTCAATTCCTTGCTGGCTGTCTCTACTGCCTCATCAAAAGAAGAGTATTGTCCTACAGCTGCTCCACCAAGACCAGTAGATTCTACAGGCAAAAGCTGACCTGATGGAAGTATAACTACCGGAAAAGCATGTCCAGGGATAAGTATTATAAAAGTCTTTAGTCCTACCGTCTCACATATACTTGCATACAATATGGCAAGGTCAACACATGTACCTGCTTTATCTCTTAGTGTATCTCTGGGATACTTTATATCCTGCCCACCAGACTGATACTCTAGTAAAAATCCAGAAGGAGTCTGATAAGAGATTCCGTTATATACTTCTAACTCATACAAAGCCTTGCAAAATGCTACAGCCTCCTTATCACTAAGGGCAGCACCAGCTCCCCCAGCAACCTGGCTCACCATTCCTGCAAAAGCCTTTACAGCATCATCTAATTTAGTGACAAATGCAGCTAGAAGTGGAGCATTTGAAAATGCATCAATCCAAGTTCCTGTCTTTTCTTCTTCTGTAAGATTAGAAAACTCAAACTGATTTATACCAAGTAACTGTATCCTATTTGTAATGGTATCACTATATGTCTTCCCACTAGAATCTTTATATGAATACTTCACTCTCAAATCACATAGGGTTGGACTTTTTAACTCTGAAACCTTTGAAGATATTATCGGATAGTATAAGTCTACTATACTTCCCCTCGGCACTATGAGAGTGTAGACATTCTCAGGGGACCAGGAAGAGTATTCTCCAAGCTGATAACTTACTCTTAGTTCGGTGATATCAGATGTACCTGCATTTGTAAATACAGTCTTAGCAATCCAGTAACTCCCAAAGTTTAAGTCGGAGTTCCCATATATCTTATAAAGGGCAGACATAATTCTAGGCTTTACTTTTACTGAGACATTTAGACTAGTTTTTCCTTTTGCAATCTTCCTATCTAAGTTATAAGAAAATATACCTGTAGGAGTATCGAATTTAGTATTTGAGACCCCCTTAGGCAAGTTTATTGTAAGAAGCTCTATCATTACTGCATCTTGCCCCATAGATTGTACAAGAAGAAAGATAGCCTTTTTATTGTCAGAATGCACCATGGTTGAGTCTTTACCTATGTTTATCTCCCATCTCTGTCTTCTATTTACAGAAGTCCCAATTATATCGACAGTAAGCTTAAGTGAATTTTTTGCATCATCGTAGTACACTTTAGCATTTCTTAGCTCCATACTAGAAGTAGAACCCAAGAGATTTCTTGCAATTACATACGGATTTGGATATGCGTTCTTAATCTGGATATAAATAGCACTCGTAGGGAATACCCATCTCATACTTAAACTCATATTACCTTTATCGTCTAAAACTCCCCAGCCGTTTACTCTAACTGTATTAATCTTAGTAATTCCCTGAGAAAAGCCTAAAGAAACAGGAGCAATAGCTAAAAGAAAGACTAAAAACAGTAAAGATACTTTCTTAAACATCTAACTTCCCTCCCTCAAATTTAATTTTTTCTCATTAAAAAAGGAATTCACTAATTCCGTTGCCTTTTCATCCTCAAATTGTGGGTATTGATAACCTAGCAGTTTAGATGTCTCTATAGCCAAAGGTCTAAATATATCCATAGTTACAAATAAGGCTCTCCAGATATCTTCTTCAGAGTAGTAGCTATAAGCAGACTTTAACTTTTCCAAAACCCAAAGTTCTGCCCATTCTTCTAAGAATCGTCCCCTGTGCCATATATTATATTGAGGACCCCTCTTAATTTTAACATTCCACCCTATTATCTTTACTAGAAGTCCTTTAAGATGTCCATCACAACAAGATTTTGCCCAAAAAAATTCTCCTCGCCTTAGATGTTTTGCAGTCCATACTGTATGATACCAGAAATCATTCACTAGATTAATGAAATCTCTTTCCGATGGATATTGATAGGTAATCTCAGTTGGAGTCTTCATCATCAATTTAGATAAAATACCATCTTTATCTAATAAAATTCTTACCCCTTTACAAAAAATGTCAGCAGCCTCAAAAGGAATTTCTCCTTCAATCATTTTCTCAATCTTATAGTAAGGAATTATAGCAAAATCTATATCATATCCTCCTTCAAACAACACCCTACACTCCAAATCGTCCCCAATAGCTGTAGATTCTATAAATACTATCCAGGGATTATCTATACCCTTTACCCAGTCTGTATCTAATATAAGAGATTCAGGATTTATTGATACTATAACGATATCTAGGTCAGACCATTCATCAGCAGGATGATCAGTTCGGGCTCTAGATCCAATGACAACCGCAGAACGGACATCCTTACGGGTCTGAGCCCAGTTTATAAAGTTTTCTATTAATTTCTCATAAATTAAATCTGCACCTTTCAATAATTATTCTCCCCAAAGTTTATTAATAAATTCTAGTTTTTCTAGGATGTAATAACTTCCTCCTCCTTCGTGATTATTATATGGATATATTCTTATTTCCTTCTCCCCTTTATAGTGATTGTAGGCGGCAAATACGGTCGAAGGAGGGCAGATAGTATCCATCAAACCTACAGAGAAGATGGCAGGACATTTAGCTTGAGCTGCAAAATTTACTCCATCAAAATAAGAGAGGGTACGAAATACTGTGTCAACCTTATCTCTATGTGTCTTACAATACATACTGATCTCTACATAGGGATGAGTATCGGTTATCTCTGTTGCCCTTCTATAATGACATAAGAATGGGACATCTGTCATAAGAGCGCTTACTTTAGGAGAAAGAGCACTTACTGCAAGAGCAATACCTCCGCCTTGACTTCCTCCAGATACTGCTATTTTACTAGAATCTATTTCAGGAAAAGAGCATGCAGCCTCTACACATCTAAGCCCATCAGTAAAGACTCTTCTATAATAGTAAGTCTTTGGGTCGAGTATACCTTTAGTCATAAATCCAGGATAGTGTGGATTAGATACAATATCTTCATAATCAGGGGTATCGCCTTTGGTCCATGAACTTCCCTGCCCTCTAGTGTCCATAACTAGATGTGCGTATCCAGCACTACTCCAAATGAGCCAATCAAACGGAAAGCTTCTCCCTCCTCCGTATCCTATAAATTCAACTATACAAGGTAATTTACCAATCCTATTTACAGGGAGTAAAAGCCAGCCTTTTATACGTTCGCCCATATATCCGCTAAATGTTACATCAAAGACATCAACATTTTTTAAATAGTAATTTACTTCTTCAAAAACAGGGTCAAGAGGATATTTCTGAGATTCAGAGATTGTACTTTCCCAGAAACTGTCAAAATCTTTTTCCTCATACCTTTCTGGAAGATATTTTTTTAATTCTTCTAACGGCAGGTCAAAGAAAGCCATACCAACGCCCTCCTATTATTCTAATTTATCTCAATTCAAAACCACATTGAAAGCACTTATCTTCCTCTGAAACTGGTTTTCCGCAAGACGGACATCTCCATTTCTTATCTTGCTCTTCTAGCCACTTTTCAACACCAAAAGTCTTAATAAAAAGTAAATTCTCATGGAGATTCATACCAATTTCGGCATGATCTTCCGCTATCTTATACCATTTTTCGCATCCACCATTACCAAATTCTTCGCATTCATAACAGAAATCAATCCCTTTTAAATCTAAACAGTTGACTATCTTACAGTTATATCCCCAACTATTTTTAGTTAAAGCCTGACACCCCTCACAATATATATCTCCTTGAGAATAATGCTTTTTTAATATATCAAATAGCTCTCCACCATCCTTATAAGCTCTGTAAATAGTACAAGCACCACAATAATGCCCGCATCTTCCTGCTAGATTTTTATACACCATAGATACCTCCTGGCATTTTATAGCGTTACCCCATATCTACAAAGTATTTTTTAGATTAATCCCAAAATGAGCTATTATTCTACAAAATGGAAGCTATCAATCATCTTTCTAAAAAGAGCCTCCTTTGAAGGATAAATAGATGCTTCTGTATCGCATATAACTGTATAACCATAGCCTTCTCTTACTAAATATGCCTCGATTGCCTTGATAGGAACAGTTTTTTCTTCAGTCTTATAGGTAAAAGTATATACCCTTAACATACTGGGTTCATTTCCCATAGCATACTTTTCTAAAGTTTCTTCTTTGTAATCCAGGAGATTTTCTTTAGCCCATTTGTCTATATCCTCTACATATTCAACTAACTGCATCTCAGGCTCCAATTCATCCTTTAATATGACTAACTCTGACTCTTCTGTATCATGGATCCATGCTATAGCATCCCCAGGTTCCCCCTCTTCCCACCCTTCTGGATAAGAGATACTAAGACCCTCATCTTTATTAACATAGCTCTTAGAAAGGTCTGGTTCAACTTCCTCAGCAATAGCAATTCCTACACTGATAAGGAGAAAAAATACCGTTACTACCAAAACTACTGTCTTCTTTAGATACATTTCTGAAGCCTCCCTCTCTTATAGTCTATCCGACTATAGATTTTTATTAAAATAATTTCGCTGTATTATACCACAAGTTATATGATAAAATAAAGAAGAGAAATCTCTCAATAAGGAGTGGGATATAATTTGAATTATAAGACATTTATGGAAAAAGAAATCCAAGAGGAACCAGGAGTTTTAGAGAAGATACTTGAAAATAATATTATGAGAGTTGAGAGGATTAAAGACTATATTAAAGATAAAGGGATAACTAGTGTCTACATCTCAGCCAGAGGGACATCTGATAATGCAAGTAATCTCGGAAAATATTTGATAGAATCTCTCTTAGGTCTTCCAACAGCTCTTGCAGCTCCATCTCTCTTTACAATATACAATACCCCTCCAGTTTTAAGAAACACCTTAGTAATAGGAGTGTCTCAGTCTGGTAGAGGGGAAGATGTAAAAGAGGTGATGGTCGAAGGTAAAAAACAAGGAGCGTTCTGTATAGCCATCACTAATGATGTAAAAAGTCCGATAGCTGAGGTGGCAGACGAAATACTACCATGCTGGGCTGGGGAAGAAAAGAGTGTAGCTGCTACAAAGACTTATCTAGCAGAGATATTTAATTTATATTTATTTGGGGTCATATTAAAGGATAAAAAAGAAATACTAACTTCTCTTTATAATATACCTGGATATGTAGATAAGATAATCTCTGAGACATCAAAGGTAGATGTAGAGCGTTATCATTTTATGGATAGATGTATTATTATCGGAAGAGGATTTAACTACCCTACAGCTATGGAATTTTCGCTTAAATTAAAAGAAACTTCTTATATATTCTCTGAATCTTTTAGCTCGGCAGATTTTCTACATGGACCTCTTGCACTTGTTTCTTCAGAGCTACCCATATTTATCTTTGTCCCCTCAGGACCGACGTATAGTCATCTTTCTGAGTTAATAGGAGTTTTATCTGAGAAACATACTGAAATATTTGCATTTAGCTTTGAAGATATAAAAAATACCAGAATTAATCTTATTATTCCTAACAAAATAGAAGAAATGCTTAGCCCTCTCTTATTCGCCCCTTCATTTCAGATAATTGCAAACAATTTAGCTATAGAAAAAGGATATGACCCAGACCACCCTAGATATCTAAAGAAGGTGACTGTAACCCTGTGAGGATAGTTGGGTATAGAGTAAAGTGTGATAAAATTATAGTATTCTCTACAGGTACAAGGGGGAACTGTCTAATAAAGGATAAGATATTAGAACAAAACAAGGGAGTAAAATGTAGCTTAGATGAAAATTGCAGAATGCTTGAAAGGTTCAGAAAATTCATCTCTAGATATACTTCTCTATAAGGTATTTACTTCCCTTTACAATGCATTTGGACCACAACATTGGTGGCCAGGAGAGACCTCTCTAGAAGTAGTCATAGGAGCAGTCTTGACTCAGAATACTAATTGGAAAAATGTGGAGAAGGCAATCTATAATCTTAAGGTCAATAATATGCTTTCAGTAGAAGGTATCTTAGAGAATAAAGAGGTTTTGTCAGATATTATAAAGCCAGCTGGATACTATAGAGTAAAAGCAGTTCACATCATAAGTGTAATGGAAAAGATAAAGAAGTATAATTCTGTAGAAGAACTTCTTAAACTGCCTATAGGAAAATTAAGAGAAGAACTGTTAAGTATAAAAGGGATAGGACTAGAGACGGCAGATTCTATAATACTGTATGCAGGAAACTATCCGATATTTGTAGTTGATAGCTATACTAGACGTATATTTTCAAGATTAGGTATAATAGATGGAAATGAAACTTATGAAAAGATACAAAATATTGTAATGAAAAATTTTCCCAAAGAAACCTATATTTATAACGAATTTCACGCTCTTTTGGTAGAGTTGGGGAAAAGGAACTGTAAGAAAGTACCTATACATAATGGTTGTCCCCTCTATAGTTTGTGCAAAGAGGTGAGATATGAAAGGTAGTATCTTAGATGTTTATAAGGAACTTTATGTACATATAAAGCCATACAAATTACTTGTCTTTGAGCTTGTCTTATTTACTATTTTACTTGCTCCCGCAAGATTAATTTTCTCTCCTATATTGAAGTTTCTATTCGACAGTGTATTTAGTATAAAATTAGAGTATTATCAGGCTATAAGAAATCTCCATACTATAATTCTTATAATAGTTGGAGTAACAATAGCACAAGGTATAGTGCAGTATCTACAGATATATGTCCAGTCAGTAATAACTCAGAGATTGATGAATGACCTAAGGATAAAGGTATATGCTCATTTGCAAAGACTCTCTATGGAGTTCTACCAGAAATGGCATACAGGAGAGATAGTATCACGTCTGTCTAATGATATAACGTTAATACCGCAGGCTCTCAATGCAGTACTTATAGATATACCATTAGGTAGTCTAACTCTTATTGGGGCATTAGGGTATATGATATATCTTAATTGGAGGCTTACGCTTTTCACTCTAGCTATCCTTCCCTTTATTGCCTCTGCTATTTCATATTTTGGTCAACAGATGGTGAGAGTTACTAGGCAGGTACAGCAGAGGTTAGCCGACGTAGTAAAACTTATAGAGGAGAGGATAAGGGGAGTGCACCTGATAAAGTCTTTTGGGATGGAAGAGTCTGAAATATCTAGATTCCAGGAAGTAAGCAAAAAGAGTTTAGAAATATCTCTAAAAAGTGCCAAAATAATAGCAACTCAAACACCAATAGTAACATTACTACAGACAATTGGACCCTTAGCAGTACTCTGGTTTGGAGGAGTTCAGGTCTTAAACAGAAATATGAGCTCAGGAGACCTTATGGCTTTCTTTACTGCGTTATTAATGCTGACAGACCCTATATACTCAATCTCAAGAAGTTTTAATAACTTAAGTCAGAGTGCGGGAGCAATAGGAAGAGTATTTGAGCTGTTTGAAGCTGAACCTAGTGTAAAAGAATTGCCAAATGCTATCTCTCTAGTAAATCTAAGAGGAGAGATTGAGTTTCGAAATGTTACCTTTGGATATGATAAAGAAAAGCCTATTATTAGAAATGTCTCATTTTTGACCTCTCCTGGAGAAATAATAGCTCTCGTTGGTAGAAGTGGAGCTGGAAAAACTACCATAGTAAATCTCCTTATGAGATTTTATGACCCTCAAGAAGGAGTAATACTAATAGATAAAACGGATATAAGAAATTTACAAATTCAGAGTTTAAGGAGGCAAATGAGTATAGTCCCTCAGGAAACTGTACTATTTTCTAGTTCTATTCTAGAGAATATAAGGTATGGTACACCTTATGCTAGTAAAGGAGAGGTCATAGAGGCTGCAAAATCTGCCAATGCTCATAATTTTATTATACAGCTTCCAAGTGGATATGATACAGTGCTAGGAGATAGCACTGGGATAAACATTTCTGGGGGACAGAAACAGCGTATTGCGATAGCAAGAGCATTTCTCCATAATCCCAAGATACTTATCTTAGATGAAGCAACTTCAGGCCTTGATCCAGAATCAGAAGCATCAATAAAAGATGCTGTAAAAAGGCTTATGAAGGGAAGGACTACTTTCATAATCTCTCATAGATTGGGATTTGTAAAAGAAGCGGATTGTATTTTGGTTATTGAGAATGGAGAGATTGTAGAGTGTGGAACTCACAATGAGCTTATGAAAAGTGGTAAAATTTACAAAAGTCTATACGAATCAGGGGTAGAGACAGAGGAAATAAGAGAGTAATCGGGATGAATATCCTACCTAAGGAGTTGTGTAAATGAAAACTAAGAGGGAAAAGGGAAATAGATTAAGTAATATTCAAAGTCTAGAGAGGGCTTTAAATATTATAGATATACTTGCCTATTCAGAAAAGCCAGTAGGGGTTACTGAAATAGGTAAGAAATTGGGGGTTCATAAAAGTACAGCTTATAGGCTTATTCTTACTTTAAGACAATTTGGATATGTAGAACAGGATGAGGAAACAGAAAGATATTATTTAGGATTAAAACCACTAGAGCTTTCAAATATCATCCTTGAACGCTTAGACATAAGAAAGATAGCTCATCCATATCTAGAAGAGCTGTCTAATAGGGTAAATGAGACAGTCCATCTGGCTGTAAGAGAAGAAGATGAGATTGTGTATATAGATAAGGTAGAGAGTAAGCAGGCAATAAGAATGTATTCGAGGGTAGGAGCAAGAGCTCCTTTATACTGCACTGCTTTGGGAAAATGCCTATTAGCCTTTGGCCCTCAGGAGCTTATTGAAAAATGGATTTCTAAGAAAGAGTTTCATATGAGGACTGAAAATACCATAAAAACAGGAGAAGAGCTTCAATCAGAACTTATAGAGATAAAAAGACTTGGCTATGCATTAGACAGAGAAGAATTTGAACATGGCGTAAAGTGTATAGGAGTACCTATATTGAATAAATCAGAAAGAGCTATTGCCGCAATAAGTATCTCTATCCCTGCATTTAGGACTACAGAAGAAAAGATTCAAGATTTCATCCCAATTCTCTTGGAAATAGGTAAAAAGATTTCTGAAAGACTGAAATTTTTATAAGAGGAGATTAGTATTGCCTAACTTAGAGACAAGTTATGCAGGTATAAGGTTAAAGTCTCCCATAATAGTATCATCAGCAGGTATAGCCGAATATGCCAATCAAATAAAGAAGATAGAATACTTTGGGGCCGGAGCAGTAGTGATGAAATCTTTTTTTGAAGAAGAAGTATGTAGAAAAGCTCCTACCCCAAGGTTTAAGGTATTAAAAAGGGGATATAATGGGAATTCTTCTACTACTCTATACTCATACGAGCAGGCAAGTAATCTTAGTTCTCAGGAGTATGCAGATGAGATATCAAGGGCAAAAGAGATTACTAATATCCCTATCTTTGCTAGTTTGAACTGCATTACACCTGATGGATGGGAAAAGATGTCTCTTCTTGTAGAGAGAGCAGGGGCTGATGGAATAGAGCTGAATGTAAGTTGCCCTCATGGTGTCCATATAATGGAAGGAAGAATACTAAAAGATGAGATAAAGAAAGCTCTTGAAGCTACAAGCAGTGTAAAGATTCCCAGGATTGTAAAGCTCAGCCCACAGACAAGTAATCCTTTAATAGAGGCTCTAGAGGTAGAAAAGAATAGAGGAGATGGAGTTATAGCATTCAACAGGTTTACAGGCTTAGACATAGACTTAGAGACAGAAAGTCCTATACTCCATGGTGGATATGCTGGTCATGGAGGAGCCTGGGCTATATATTATGGTCTCAGATGGATTACTGCTATGTATCCCTATCTTCATATACCTATAGCAGCAAGTGGTGGAGTTACAAATGGGAAAGATGCCTTTAAATATATCCTTGCAGGGGCTACTGTAGTCCAGATATGTACTGTAGTTTTATTTAAAGGATATGAATGGATTAGAAGTATAAATAAAGAGCTCTATAAACTTATGGAAGAAAAAGGGTCATCTTCTCTAGGTGACTTTAGAGGTAAAGTAGTTGATAAGATTCTTTCATTTAGAGAAGTTGATAGGAGAAAACTCTATGTGGCCCAAATAGACCAGGAAAAGTGTAGTCAATGTGAGATATGCTATAGGTCTTGCTATGCTGAAGCCATAGAGTATAGAGACGGAAGATTCTATATGAATGAAAATTGCCTTGGCTGTGGACTCTGTGCAGAGCTATGTCCTAGAAAGGCAATAGAATTAGAAAAGATAGGGCTAGATTTTCCCACTTAGCAGAGTTCCTTTAGTCCTAGATAGATTGTAGTAATTCTTCAATAACTTTGAAGAATAGAGAAGGTCTTTACCTCTTCTTTCGAGGTCTAGTTCTATTCTCTTAAGGTGGAATACTATTTTTTCGTTAGCTTCTAATAGCTTAGAACTTTCATCTTCACTAAGATTACTCTCAGATATAAGAGCTATAAGTTTACCTCTTTCTACGACAAGGCTAGACATCTCTAAAGGGTCAAGAAGAGAACGAATATTATCGTCTATTTTTCTAATTTTAGAAAGAAGTTCCTCTTTACTCAATCTCTCTCACCTTCTCCCATCCTGAGAGTAGTCCTTCTAATAGTTCTTTTACTGTTTCTGTTCCAGATATATTTCTGCTTGTATTACTCACAGTAAGTGTATATAAAAAATACTCGTATAGTTTGGCTAGATTTTCTGCTATCTCTCCTCCCTGTTCAACATCTAGGACACTTAGAAGGTATTCTATAATCTTGCAAACCTTATTTATATCCTCGCTGAAAGTTATAACATCCTCGCTTTTTACTGCTACTATAGCTTCTTCTAAAAGGTTTATACTTCTTCTGTAGAGTAATATTACCCTTTCCACAGGGGTACTTGTGAAGATTTTAGTGTTTTCATACTGCTGATATGGGCTAACTATTGCCATTTACTTCCCTCCTTGTTTCTGAAGTCCAGATATATAGCTTGAAATAAAATTACTCTGAGCTTGCAAGTTGGCTATAGCATTTTCTAATGCGGTAAACTGTCTTATAAGAGTCTCTTCATATAGAGAAAACCTCTGATTAGTATCCTGGATAAGTTCATTTAACTCTTTATACTGATTATCTAGAGTATTTACTGTATAAGGGATAATACCTGTAACATCTTTTGTATAACTTGATAGGGTATTATTTAGTCTTACCGCTATCCCTGCTGTATCTCCGGTAGTAGTATAACTATAAGATACTTTAAGACTTGATGTTGGAGCCTGCCCTAAGGTAATCTGCCCTGTAGTATAGTCAAGTTTAAATTCTCCTGGTCCTGGATTTGCAGAACTAAAAACCTGAGTAAGTAATGTCAAATCAGAATATACCATAGGACGTATGTCATAGGAGACTGGTTTATTCTCTAGATAGAAGGTAGTATTAATCCCATTTATATCTCCAGTAGGGATTTCATCTTGAACAAATACGCTAGCTTTAGAAAAGAGGTCAGCTACAGTCTCTGGATTCTCTGTCAAGGCCTTATTTAAAGTGTCAAAATCTATCACAAGCCTACCTGATAGTATGTCTTCTACAGAAACCTCTCCGGGTTTACCAAGAGATATACCTATATCTTCAAGAGAACGGATATTTGAAGAAAGAGGAGTGTTCTGGTCTTTTTTAACTATATTGGATACCGTATTTCCAAGCTGACTTTCTATCTCTCTTAGAGTTGAATCATTCCTTAGAAGTCCAACCTTAAGCTTATTGTTATGCTCTTCTATCTCGAAGTTTGTCATCTTAGCCTTTTCTGTATCGGTTAAGAAAGTAATTCCCTCTTCTCTTTCTTCTGTAAGCTTTGTTTTTATGTAAGTAATGGTATCATTATAGATAGTTACAAAATTCTGTATATTGGTAACAGCCTGACTGGCATCATAATTTACTGTAAGTGTTGCTGTCCCTGTATTCTTAACATTTAGTGTAATCCCAGAGAAAAGGTCTGAAACTGTGTTAGATTGTCTTACAATAGTCCCAGATATCCCAGAAACTGTAAAATTGAGGTCTGTAGGCAGTTGAGTAGATGCTCCACCAGTATTATTTGGATTTTTTACAGTTTTATCAGGATTTAATAAACCAAGGGTAATGAGCACATCATTATTTCCAGAAAAATCTACACTATCTATAGAGCCAGTATTAGAAAGCAGCACAAGTCTATAATCTGCTCCCTCAGATTCTATGCTCGCCTTGACCTTACTGCTTATATCAGAATCATTATTTATTGCATTTACTATATCTTGTAAGGAGGCAGACGTCCCTACATTTATAGCCTTTCCATTTATAGTGATATCTCCAGTAGAAAAACTTATGGGGGTAGTATCTGAGGCTTGTACATCGCTTTGAGCCTTTCCAACTATACCCAAGGTTATAAGCACATCATTGTCAGTAGTTCCAAATTGTATTGCATTTAGAGTCCCAGTATTCTTAGAAATAGTCACTAGCCTATAGTCAGTAGAAGAAACTTGTACAACACTTGCATATATATCCTTTCCAATATTGGCATCTTGATTTATTGCCTGAGCTATATCGAGAAGTGAGGCTTGAGTTCCTACAGAGATAGTAGTGCCATTTATTGTTATATGACCTTGAGTAAAACTGAGTTTTTCGCTCTGACTTGCAGATGCATTTCCAGTAACTGTATGAGAACTAGCTATAGTAGAGACATTAAAGGTATAGCTTCCAAGAGGAGCATCTCCAGTAGTTGAAGCTGTCAGTATAGACTCGTTTGAAGATGTTCCTTCCTTTGTAATAATACTACTTCTATTGGTAAGGCTAGAGATAACAGTCTGAAGTGCTGATAACTTCGTCTTTACATTATCCCAGGCTTCTTGCTTCCACTGAATCTCTAATTGCTCGTTCTGATATCTTGTTACTGGTGCCTTAGCAGAAAGCATAAGCGCATCTATTATACTTTTAGTATCTAGTCCTGAAGCAAGACCCCAAATGTTAAAAAGAGTGTTAGCCATTTTATCACCTACACCTTTTTATCTATTATGAATCCTGACATCTTTAGAAACTCAGAAATCATATTTAGAATCTTCTCGGGAGGAAACTCCCTAATGACTTCTCCAGAATTGGTATCTACAATTTGGACTATTACTTCATTAGTAGGTTTATGGATTTTAAACTTAAAATGTATATCTACAAATTCGAAGTTTTCTGGTTTATTATCTTTCTCCATATTTACTTCTAAAGGCTTAATCTTAGGTTTTGGATTTACTATCAATGCCGTTATATTCTCTTTTACACTTTCTATTGGTTTACTCTCCATTTATTTCCCCCATATTAATTAATGATTCTAACAATTAGAATCGGATGAACCTCTAAAAACTTTAATTGTTATATTCAACCATTCTGATAAACGACCACTCTATTTCTGCCAAGCTTCTTAGCATCATAGAGAGCTTGATCTACCTTTAATAGGAGGTCGTTTAACTCTTCTCCATCTTCTGGAAAACCTGACACACCAAAGCTTGCAGTAAATTTCTCTGGTCCCCCCACCTCAGTAAGGGGAGTCTCCTCTATTTCTTTTCTTATCCTCTCTGCTACTTTTTCTGCAGCCGGCTTATCAGTACCAGGAAGTAGCACTACAAACTCTTCCCCTCCATATCGAGTAACTATATCCTTTTCTCTGACATTTGCTTTTAAAATGAGAGCTAGAACTTCAAGAACCTTATCGCCGACCTTATGTCCATAAGTATCGTTAACAAGCTTGAAATGGTCTATGTCTAGCATAATTAGAGATAGGGGAAGCTTGTATGCTTCTGCCTTTAATAGTTCGTCTCCAAATTTTTCCTCAAAGAATCTCCTATTATATAGATGAGTAAGTGGATCAGTTATAGCGAGCTTTTCTACATTATCTTTTGCCAACTCTACTTCAAAAAGCCTCATATTCAATCTAGCAAGGGCAATCTCTAACTGTTGACCCCTCTCGTTAAGCTCTTCATTGAGCACATTTATCTCCTCTAATGCATCTTGCAGTTCTTTTTCTCTTGTATTTATCTCTTGAAGGTCTGTAATAACATGAAGTGTGCCTACAATGTTATCTCCTATTTTAAGTGCCTTTGATGCCAATAAAACTGGCACAAGAGTGCCATCTTTTGAAAGCATCTCGGTTTTTGTAGACTTTACCTCCCCATTGAGACATTCATTTAGTTGAATAGCTATCTTAGCTCTCTCTTCTGGAGGGAAAAGTTCTAGGATGGTATTTTGGAGAAGTTCTTCTTTTGTATATCCTAAAATCTTTGCCAGTTGAGGATTTATAAAACTAAATTTCCCCTTGAGGTCTAGGACAAATACGCCATCCGTTATCTGATTGAGTAATGCATCAAAATAACTGGTTTCCTCCCTTATTTTTGCCTCTCTTTCTCTTATCGCACTACGCATCTCGTTAAACGCATTGGAAAACTCAGAGATTTCTCTATATCTACTTGTCGGAGGACTCTTAGAGTAATTGCCTGTGCCATATTCCTCGGCGAGATTAGTAATATAAACTAATGGATTTAATATCTTCCCAAGAATGAGAATAACAAGAATTATAACTACTATCACAAGAATAATGGAGGAGAATAATGAAAACCTTAGACTTTCTCTGGTATGTCTTAGAATAGTGTCTCTATCGATATATACTACTATGCGCCAAGAAGAATCCTGCATCTTCCTTATCCCTACTAGATACTCTTTACCATCTATCCAGCATTCTCTATATCCCACTACATCTATAGGGAATTTAGTGAAAATTCTTCCTAACTGAGTAGGATCTTTGTGGAAAAGAATAGTCTTCTTTTCATCTACAATTACTATCTCTCCAGTATTTAAAAATTTAGTAGAAGAGATAAGATAATTGATTTTCCCTCCCTTTAACAACATTCCTCCAGCAATTACCCCTTTAAAGAGTCCATTTTTAATAATTGGTATACCAAGGACCACTGTGTTAGTATTGACAAGAGACTTAAAACTTCCAGAAAGATAGGGTCTTAGTGTTTCTTTTGGCTTTTTAAAATAATCTCTAAAACTTACATCCTGACCTATTAAGACTTCTCTATTCTTGGGCCAGGCTCTTCTTACAATCCCTATTTCATCAGTTATACTTATCCCGTCATCAAAAGATTGTAAAAAATGTGAGATTATCTCTGGTTTTATTTTGTTGCCCATTTCTATCTCATCTTTGAGAAAATTTAGCTCCTTTATTCTTTCAGCTATTATAGTGTTGATACTCTCTTCGATAAGACTAGAGATAGAATCTAGTGTCTCATATGCAGACTGGATGGCGTGTTGAGTATTTTTAAGATAGAAGGTAAAACCCAAGATAATTCCAGTAATAATAAAACTCCCAATCACTATTAACATTAGGACATTAACAAGAGAAATTTTCCCCTTAATAAAAGATGACATACTAGACTTTATCTTATGGAACAACTCTATCGTACTCCTTATCTTATAACTCATCTCTCTCTAAATACCTTTTAAATAGAGAAGGAATTTCCTTCCCTATCCCTATAAGGTGTATCTCATCGAAAATACAGGATGAACCCTTAAGGAAATCTTTTATCGTC
>Ga0315282_10007709_pt1 | contig 17597 bp, 9 predicted proteins | sample YL17G07_20_MG_FD_203693 | JGI IMG/M metagenome (GOLD analysis project Ga0315282, IMG submission 203693) | Sediment microbial communities from Yellowstone Lake, YNP, Wyoming, USA - YL17G07_20 | ecosystem: Environmental > Aquatic > Freshwater > Lake > Sediment | place: USA: Wyoming | collected... | reverse complement strand
GAGGTTCGACACCGTCGTCGAGAAGAGCACCAAGGAGGGCGACGGCAAGTACCACATCCCCGAGGCCAAGGATGTCTTCGAGGAGATCGTCAAGAACATCAAGAGCATGATCGCCCCGTTCGTGGCCATGGAGAAGATGGGTGGCTATGACAAGCTCCCGGACCACAAGGCATTCGAGGAGAGGCTCAAGGCCCTGCTGGAAAAGGCGCCCTCCATGAAGGAGGACATCGTGCCGGGCAGCTACATCGGGGCGGCGACCTCGGGCCAGCGGGCCACCGGGGATAGCCTCCACATAATGGTCATGGACCTCCACAAGGAGCTCAACGGGCTACAGTCCAAGATATCGAAGGAGTCCATCGACGGGGCCCGCGTCTACGGCATACTGGACGCGGACAAGACCTTGATCAAGGCGTTCATGAAGGGCGTCAACGAGACCGCCAAGCTCAAGTTCGAGCATCCCGGCCTGGGGACCACGGCCACCAGGAACGGGGACATCCTCGTCATACAGAACGACATCGGGACCACGGACGCCCATGTCCTAGTGGTCCATGTGAGGGAGCTCACGGCCACCCTGACATACACCGACATACACATCCAGAGGCTCCTGTTCTTCCATTCGCTCTTCGAGAAGTGGGACGTCAAGTGGGAGGACACGAGGTCCAAGAGGACCGAGGTCTTGGAAGAGGCGGACGTCTACCACCTGAGCATAGGCGTCTTCACGGCCAAGGACCGCAAGGGCCTCGAGGACTACCTGGCATTCCTGGGCTCGCGCATGGTGTTCCTCATCGACTGGAACAGGGCGAGGAAGCGGCTCAGGAACTTCGTCAAGAAGAAGGACGTCATATCAATCCTCAAATGGGCCGCGGACAACAATTACGGCCACATGGGGTTCCTGAAGCTCGGCGGGGAGCAGTTCATCTACGAGGCCATCGAGCTCACGGCCAAGGCCCCGCTCAGGTACGGCGAGCAGCTTCACGAGGTGCTTGGCAAGGACCGGGCCCTGGAGTTCCTGAAGTTCGTGATGAAGACAACGACCGAGGGGCTGCTGAGCGGCAGGTCCGAGTCCTTCATACGCGACGAGGTCAGGGCCGAGCTGCTCAACTACTTCCACACGGCAAGCCAGGGACTGCTGGACATCGCCAGCGACCACGCGGCCCTCGTGGTGGAGATCGCCACGGCCATCAGGGACGGGCTCATGAAGGCCAGGGCCGGCGGCGCCTTGGACTTCCTCGAGAGGAACGCCAAGCGGGCCAAGAAGTGGGAGAAGAAGGCCGATTCGCTGGTGAACAAGGCCAGGGCCATGGAGAAGCGCACGCAGGGCGCCGAGGTCTTCGTGAACCTGCTGAGGACATCGGACGACGTGGCCGACGCGCTCGAGGAGACCGCGTTCCTGCTGACGCTTGCGCCGATCGAGGGCATCACGGGGGAGCTCTCGGAGCCGCTGCAGGAGCTGTCCGAGCTCGTGGTCCAGGGGTCCCGGGAGTACCTGAAGGCCGTCGAGAACGCCCAGCACGTCCAGCGCGGGTCCTCGCGCGAGGAGATGCAGGACTTCCTGCAGGCCGTGGACCGCCTCATGACCATCGAGCACGAGACCGACGACGTGCATAGGAAGGTCAAGGCCGCCATGGCGAAGGAGGCCAAGGACTTCAAGCAGCTGCACCTGTTCTCCGAGACCGCCAAGAACATCGAGGAGGCCGCGGACGCGCTCATGAAGGCCGGGCTCATCCTTAGGGATTACGTGCTAGGCGAGGTCATGGTCACCTGAGGGGGGCCATGGGACGGGAGGAGGGCCCATGACTGAACCGATTGCACAAGATGGCGGCGACGAGGGGAAGGTCTTCTTCTTCGGCGCCGACAACATCCAGACCCCGGACGCCACCATCGATGTCGTCGGCGGAAAGGCTTTCAACCTCATGCGGATGGCGAGGGTCGACCTGCCCATCCCGCCGGGCTTCGTGCTCAGCACGCAGTACTGCGCCAACTACCTGCGCCAGGGGAAGCGCCTGCCGAAGGGCCTGCCCGAGCTCCTGGAATCGCATATACGCAGGCTCGAGAACATCGTGGGATTCACATTCGGCGGTTCACGGAGGCCGCTGCTGGTCTCGGTCCGCTCCGGCGCCGCCGTCTCGATGCCGGGCATGATGGACACCGTGCTCGACATCGGGCTCACGGACACGACGGTGAAGGCCCTGGTGCGCATGACTGGGAACCCGCGAATGGCCTGGGATTCCTACAGGAGGCTGGTGGAGGCCTACGCGAAGGTCGTCCACGGCTGCCCAACGGATGGTTTCGACCTTTTGCTCGGTCGCTACCTCGAGGAGGAGGACCTGCCGAGCTCGAGGGAGCTGGACGCGGAGTCGCTCGAGAACCTGACGATGGAATACCTCGAGGCCTACGCGGAGCAGGTCGGGTCCCGGTTCCCCCAGAGGCCTATAGACCAGCTGGTCGGCGCCGTCGAGGCCGTCTTCAGGTCCTGGGAGAGCCAGAGAGCGGTGGAGTTCCGGAGGATACACAATATCATGGGCCTTCTCGGGACCGCGGTCACGGTCCAGACCATGGTCTTCGGCAACATGGGGGCCACATCGGGCAGCGGCGTGGCCTTCACGAGGGACCCGGCCACCGGCGAGAACGACCTTTACATGGACTTCCTGTTCAATGCCCAGGGCGAGGACGTGGTCTCGGGAAGGAGCGCCGCCGAGGACGCCGAGGAGCTCAAGAGGGTCCTTCCCGGCGTGTACCGCGAGATACACCGGGTCCGCAAATTACTGGAGGAGGAGTTCAAGGACGTCCAGGACTTCGAGTTCACGGTCCAGGAGGGGAAGCTCTACATGCTGCAGTGCAGGACCGGGAAGCGGACCCCCTGGGCGGCCCTGAGGATCGCCGTGGACATGGTCCAGGAGGGCCTCATCGATGCCCCGACCGCCCTGAAGCGCCTGGCCCTCTACGATCTCGAGAGGATAGAGCGCGTCCGTCTGGCCTCGAAGACCTCCGAGGCGGAGCCGTTATGCAAAGGCATCCCGGCGAGCCCCGGCGTTGCAATAGGCCAGGTGGCACTGGACACGGACACGGCCAAGTTCATGGTCTCCAAGGGGAGGCCGGTCATACTGGTCCGCGAGGACACATCCACGGGAGACATCGCGGGAATGGCGATTTGTAACGGTATCCTGACGGTCGTCGGCGGGAGGACCTCGCATGCAGCCGTCGTGGCCCGGCAGCTCAATAAGGTCTGCATAGTGGGCTGCGGGACCATGGGCATAGACCTCAGGAAGCGCTGGGTCAACATAGGGGCCAAGACCTACAGCGAGGGCGACTTCATTTCCCTCGACGGGAACACGGGGAACGTGTACGCCGGGGCCCTGGACGTCATAGTCGAGAGGCCGAAGAAGTATCTTGCCGAGGTCGACCGGTGGAAGGACGAAGGGCGCGGCAAGCAGATGCACATCACGGCATTCGGGAGCTGAGGCCTCAATGGGAGGTTAATGGGGCCTCGGGCCTCGTTGTTTTCTTGTGATGGTCATAGGATACCCACCGGCTCAGGAACGGATGCTCCTCCTCCAGTTCCTTCAACCGCATGTCCACGGCCCTCAGCTGCCGGAACGCCTGCACGACCATCCAGATGCCGAGCATCATGAAAAGGACGAAACCGGCGCCCAGGGCCATCAGCATCCAGAGAACGTCGGACACATCGTACCGGGACGATGTCGCGATCAGGATGGTCAGCAAGGACAATGGTATTGTGAGAATCCCGATCCCCGTCCTGAGGTATGCCAGTATGGTCCTCTTGTCGGCCAGGAAGTTCTTGAACATCTCCGAGGCAACGGGGTCGTGCTCCACTCCTATCATCCTGTCCAACCTCACATGCTCCTATCGGGGACCTTGCTTATAGCATTGGCCACGAACTTTTCCATCGTGGATTGGAAACGTGCAAAAGTATATTGGTGCGGATCAGAAGTGGTTGAAAAATAAAAGAATGAAAAAAAGGAAAAAAGGACTGGCCCTTACCGCCCTAATATTGTGGTGGGGGCTGCTGGTACTGTCCCGGCGGCGCAGGGGGCTGCTGGTAGCCCTGGTACTGCTGTCCCGGGGGTGCCGGCGGCTGGGAATATCCCGGTTGCTGGGGCGGCTGGGAATATCCAGGCTGCTGGGGCGGCGGCGTGCCGTACATCTGCTCGTATGTCTGGGGCTGCTGCGGCGGGGCTGCTCCCGGCGGGGGAGCTCCGTAGGGCTGCTGAGGCGCCATGCCGGGCGCCGGCGCCACTTGGGCCTTGGCCTTCTTCTTGCGCAACATAATGATGACCACTATGATGACCACCACTACGACCACAACAATGATTATCGGTATGAGAAGGCACAGGAGCGCGGCGCCGAACAGGTTGTTCGTCGCCTTCTTGCTAATGAGCCCCACGGTGTAGGTCTGGGAGCCGAGGGCCATGTCCGGGGCGTTCGACGTCGTCGAGGCCGCCGTGAACTTGTCGAACCCGCTCTTCGTGATGGTCACGTTGTACTTCCTCTTCTGGAGGTTCGTGAAGTTCGCTTCCCCTTTCGCATCGGTTGTCAGGGTCGTGGTGTCCAGCGTGACCGTCGCGCCCTGCAGGGGCTTCGTGTAGTCGGGCAGGCCCAGGATGCCGCCGTCATAGACCTTGACGAGCAGGTAGACGGGTATCGCCTCGAGCTGGAAGTTCTGTGTCGTGTTGGTGTTTGCGGTGACCGTGACCTTGGTCGTTGCCGAGGGCTTGTAGTCGCCCAGGGTCGTGACATTCAGGTAATAGATCCCGACATCGATGCCATCGACCTTGTAGGTCCCGTCATTGTCGGTAAAGGTGTAGTCGAGGATGCCTTTGCCGTAGGTGACCGTCGCCATGTATATCCCCTTGCTCGTCGACTTGTCGGTGACCTTTCCGTGGATACCGCCCTTGGCCTTCGACATCGAGGCGCTGACGGTCACGGTCTTGTTCACGGTGACCGTTATTCCCGTCTTCGTGTAGTCCACGTAGTTCAGCTTCGTGAACTTTAGGTCGTAGGTCCCGGGCGCTATGGACACGTTGAACTTACCGTTGGCGTCGGTCGTCGTGGTAACGCTCTTCCCGACCACGGAAACGGTCACTCCCTGGAGCGGTGTCAGGTAGCCTTCGTTGACCGTTCCGGCTATCCAGCCTGTCTCGTCCGCGCTGACCGTAGCCACGGGCAGGAAAAGTGCGCTCAGGACGAAGAACAAGGCAAAAATTACTATTATCTTCTTATTCATTGTCAAGTCCCCTTGTGGTTTTTCCCACAAGCAGGATAGTAAAATAACACAATAAGAAGATTTCTATCAGCAATTCCGTTTTTGTGACACTGCCACCATAGGGATTTGAGAAAAATGATATGGCCCATGAAATGGATAAAATGACGAAAGAAAAGGAGACCCGCCCTCGGCCCAAAGGCCTCAGGCGTACTTCTCGATATAGGTGAACAGGTCCGCGAACAGGTCCTTCTCGCCGGACTTCTCGATCTCGTTCTTGGCGAGCCTGAACCATGGCGTGATGGAGGACGACCGCTTCTTCAGGACCTCGTAGAAGTCCGGCTGGGCGATCTTCCTCGGCGGCTTGCCTGAGATGGCCTCGGCCAGCGGGATGTCCGCGGCCTCCCCGCATATCTGGGAGATGTCCGCGCTGCTGTATCCGTCGGTCCTTTTGGCCAGGTCGTCGAAGTCGACGCTCGGGTCCAAGGGCTTCTTCTTGCATGAAATCTTGAATATCTGCTTCCTGCTCTCCTGGTCAGGGGGAGGGACCAGTATGAGCTTGCTGAACCGGCCGGGCCGCCTAAGGGCCGGGTCCACGTCCCACGGCGCGTTCGTGCCCGCCATGATAAGGACCTTGTCCCTGGGGCCCTCGACGCCGTCCATCTCGACGAGCATCTCGTTGACGATCCTCTTGCCGGCGGACTGCTGGTCCTCGTCCCTGCGGCCGCCGATGGCGTCTATTTCGTCGAAGAACAGGATGGCCGGGGCGTTCTTGCCGGCGGAATTGAAGGCCGACTTGATGTTCTGCTCGGACTCGCCCAGCCACTTGCTCATGACGTCCGAGACCTTCATTGTGAGGAAGGCGATGCCAATCTCGCCGGCCGCGGCCCGGACTATGAATGTCTTGCCGCAGCCTGGCGGGCCGTAGAGCAGTATGCCCTCTCCGGCCTTCTTGCCGTACATCTCGTAGAGCTCGGGGTGCTGGAACGGGTAGACGATGGCCTTGCGGATCTCCTCCTTTACACCGTCGAGGCCGCCCACGTCGTTGAAGTTCGTGGTGGGCCTCTCGATGGGGATGATGTCCTTGCCCTCGTCGCCTCCGCTGCTCCCGCTGGACCCACCTTGGCTCCCGCCACTTGAGCCGCCGCTGGACCCGCCCTTCTGCGGGCCCATGGACTGGCTCTTGGCGAGGAATGTCTCGGCCAGGTCCTCCCTGAGCTTCTTTTCCTGGGGGTCGCTGGACGCCTTGGAGGCCTCGAGGAAGGCCTCGGCGGCGCGAAGGTAGAGGTCCCTCGCGCGCTTGAAGTCCTTGTCCTTCTCCTCGGCCTCGCGGGCCTTGGTCGCGTAGGCCTTCGCCTCTCCCAGGAACTGCGATGCTTTGCCATTGGTCATGTGATTCACGCTCGGACGTTGGTGATCGTATCATGCCGGCCATGGGCCAGACCGCGACAGAAGCCCTAGAGCTTCTGCTTCTCCTTTTGGATCTTGTCCTCGATGCCGCCGGTCTCGGTCTTCTCGGACTCGATCTCGGCCATGAGCTCGGACTTCAGCGAGTCCTGGGCCTCGGTGACCTCGACGTCGCCGGATGTGACCGCTTCCATCGTCGTGGATATCATCTCGGTGGCCGCGTTGACCTTCTCCATGGAGGTCCGTATGTTCGTGACGGCCGCCTCCATCTGCTTGGTGTCGATGCCGAGCTGGTCCTGGTAGTCCTTCAGCATGGACCCAATCTCGACGACCTCCTTGAGGCCCTCTTGCATCTCGATGACGTCCTTCATGGACTGGGACATCTCGACCATGCCGGAGATGGCGTTGATCTGGCTGCCGATCATGGCGTGCCTCTTGGACGCCAGACGGAAGCCCCTCTCGTCGCCGTTCCTAAGGGCGTCCTTGGCCTCGTCCTTGGCCTTGTTCTGCTTGTCCTTCAGCATCGACTCGCGCTTCTCGAGGCGCTTGCCTGCGAGGGCGAGCTTTGTGTGCAATTCCTCAGGTGAGACCTTCTTCTTGAATAGCTCCATCGACATTCCCCCTAGTATTGAAACCGCTTCGGTTTCGTAAGCCTTTTCCACATCACGGAATAGACATATATAGGTTATTGAGGACGGGCCCCGCCCGTCCGACGATTATCATCATCTGCCGAGCTCTTTCAGCTTGGCCTTCATGGCCTCGACGTAACCCTGCTGGTCGAGCAGCGCATTCAGCTGCTCGGGCTGGCTTAGCTTGACCTTGAGCACCCAGCCGTCCCCGTAGGGGTCCTGGTTTATGGCTGTCGGGTCGTCCATGACGGCCTGGTTGACCTCGATAACGGTACCGTCCACGGGGGCGTAGACCTTGCCGACCCACTTGCCGGTCTCGATGGTCCCCATGTACTGGTCCTTCTTGATGACCTTGCCCTCGTCGGGGACGAAGACCGAGGTTATCTCCTGGGCCAGCTGTTGCGCGAAGTCGGTCCAGCCAATGACGACCTGGCCATGGCCCGCGTCCTTGACCCAGCAGTGCTCCTTGTGGTACCTCAGCCCGTCCGGCACTTCGTAGTCCTTGAACATCATGGTTTGGCCCACCTCATGCGAACGAGAAGCTGTTCTGCCTCTTCTCGACTGGGAAGATCTTGTTCTGTGATTCGAGGTGCTTCATCATCTTCGTCACCTCGTCGGCCGACATGTTGAAGTTCGCCATGATGTCCTTGGCGTAGTAGACGTCGAACTTGTCAGCCACGGGCTTGAATATCTCGGCCAGGGTCTTCGGGTTCCCGTTAAGGTTGAAGTAGCCCGCGTAGGCGTCCGCGCCCACGTCCTTTGGATTGAAGTAGATCTTGTCCTCGGCGATGTCGTAGAGCAGGGCCGCGCAGTTGCTGTGGCTGAAGCCGGTCACGGCATCGATGCAGGGCTGGCTGACCCGGTTCATGATGATGCAGTCTACGAGGTACTGCTTGTCCGACTTGCGCTTGTCGCCGCTGTTCTTGAAGTAGCTGACCAGGTCCGAGACCTGGGGTAGCGACGCCGCGCTCATGAAGTGGCTCACGATGATGAGGTTCTCCTGGAAGATGCTGACGCTGACCTTGCCCACGACCTCGAGCTTGTCCAGGTCCTGGGCCACAGACCACTTGTCGTCGCCCAGGTAGAGGCCGAGCGGGCTGTAACCGGGCTGGACCTCCTTCATGTGGGCCACGACCTTGCTGAGGTACAGCCTGGTCTTCGCGACCGCCTGCTTCTCGTCGGTCAGCTTCATCTCCCATTCCTGCTGGGCCTTCTGGGCCTGGAGCTTGGCCTCGGCGGCCTTCCGGGCCTCCTCCTGGAGCTTCAGCTGCTCGTCCTTCTGCTTCTGCTCCTCCCATTGCTTCCTCTGGGCCATCTGGGCCTGCCAGTCCGCCTGCTGGGCCTGGGTCTTCTCTGCGCACTTCTTCTCGAGGATGTCCAGCTTGGTCTTTGCCTCCTCGATCTTGGTCGTGTCGTAGAGCAGGGCCCTGAGATCGTTGAAATCGGTCTCGTAGCCGCGGTAGTCGAGGGCCTGGAGCCTCTTGCCGATCTCCCAGAGCTGGTTGACGTCCGCCTCGAACTTGGCCAGGCCTTCGCGGCACTTGTCGAGGTCGCCGGCGTTCAGCAGTGCCTCGAGGTCATCGGTCTTGTAGCCACGGGACTTCCAGGCCATGATGACGTGCTCGAGGTTGTACTTCTTGAGCTCGTTCTCCCTCTTCTTCTGCTCCTCCTCGTAGGCCGCCTGCATGGCCTTCTGCCGCTCGGTCACGGCCGCCTCGAGCCGGTCCAGGGCCGCCGTTATCTCCTCAATGGCGAAGGGGTCCCTGAGCTTGGCGTATATCTGCTGGTACTCGGCCTCGTAGCCCCTGAAGTCTATGGAGTAGAGGCGGTTCCATAGCTCTGCCAGTTTCGGCAGGCGTCGGTCGAACTCGGTGAATACCTTAGCGGCCTCGTCGACGTTGCCGTTGATGACCTGCTCGAGCCGCGCGGTCTCCATGCTCTGGTTCTTGAGCTCGTAGATGCGCTGCCACATCCGGGCCCGTCGGGCCTCGTTCTCGTCGCGTACCCGTCTCTCGTCAGCTACCTGCTCGATTATCGACTTCCCGTAGATACGAATCCCCCCCGCATGCGAAAATGGGACCCTTCCGATGAGCGTGATGATGTTAGAAGGGCCGGGTCTCCCCGGCCCTTGAACGGGCCCGTCTGGCCCCGATTTCTCCGACGATGGCCTAGAGCTTCTGGCCGCACTCCGGGCAGGCCTTCCATCCGGGCTTCAGCTGGACGCGGCAGTTCGGGCAGATCGAGGTCGTCCCTGCGAAGTTCAGCTTCTCGCCGCAGCCCGGGCACGCCTTCCACCGGGTCTGCACCGCAGCTCCGCAGCTCGGGCATGTGCCCGTTGCCACGGGGCCCGCGCCGACTCCGTTGCCGCCACCGACCGGTGCGTCCGGGTGCAGGACCGTCGATGTGTTCCCGCCGCCCTCGACGAGCGTGTGCGGGACATTGGGCTTGGCGGCCTGCATGAGGTCGGCCGACTGGCCGGCCATGCGCAGCTGGTACTCGCGGTCCCTGTCCTGGGACTCCTTGTATGTGTCCATGTTGTATCTGGCCGCATCCGAGTCCGCCGTGGACTTGACCTTGTCGGACTCCCTGTCGGCCATCTTCTGCATGGTCTGCTGGCGCATCATCTCGCGGAGGGCCGCACTGTCGGCCGCTCCCGAGTCGAGCGCCTTGGACATGATCCTCTCCGTCGAGCCGGTCTGCATGTCCATCTGCTTGGTCTTGAAGTCCTGGTCCTGCTGGGTCTCCCGTAGCTTCTCCTGGTGGAGCTGGTCCTTGGCCTTCATGGCCATCTCGAGCTCCAGCCGGTCGCGCTCGGTCTCGTCCATCATGGCCTTGCGCTTGGCATCCAGCTCGACGTTGGACTTGTCCCTGGTGTAGCGGACATCCTCGTCATGGACCTTCCCGGTCTCACGGTAGTTCTCGTCGAAGCCTGAACCCTGCTGTCGGACCCTCTCGTCGGACACGACGCCGCTCCGGAGGACCTCGCCCTGGGTCTGGCGGGTCTTCTGGCCCTCCTGGGCGTCTACGACCAGGTCTCCCCTGTGCAGGTCCTCCTTGAGGGCGCCTGTCTTGAGGCCCTCCTGGCCCTGGAGCTCACCCATCTGGTAGTCCCATTTTTGCTCCTGTTGCTTCCGCGTGTTTTCGTACTCGCGGCGCATCTTGGACAGGTCGCCCTGGTGCTGGGTCTCCTGGTCGATGTCCCACTTCTCGACGCCGAGGGAGTACTGCCTGTGCTGCTCCATCATCCCGTCATAGGCGTTCTTGCCCCAGACGGTGAAGCACTTGATGACCTGGAAGCCCCACATCTCGAAGGTCTTCTGGAGCTCTAGCGTGGCCGTGGTCTCGATCTGCCTCTGGACCTCCATGTTGCCCCTGAAGTCGGCGGCGTTGACCTTGGATATCTCGTTCGTGAGCACCGTGGCGCCTACCTCGTCCTGGAGCATGCCCTGGAGGACGGACTTGAAGAGGACCCGGTTGATTCTAGAGTAGTCGTTCCTGAAAAGGCTCATGAAGAAGTTCTTCTCCTTGGCCTTATCGACGAAGAACTGGGTCCTATTCATAAGGTTGATTAGCTTGGGCGCACCGTCAGCGTTCAGCTGGACCCTTATGACCTGCTTCCCGGGCATCTGGATGTAGTCCTTGGATGTCGCGTTGACCGGGAACTCCAGGTCGAATGGGGCCGTGTCGAGGAACAGCAGTTGCACGTCCTCGCCCCTGTCGAGCTTTTGGTTCATCCAATTCCAGAAGCCGCCACCGACGTCCTTCAGGCGGGTCTGGGTCATGACGTCCTCGATCTTGCCGTCGCGGATGTAGACGACCGCCTCGCCCGGGTTGATGATGACGTCGGACGCCATCACGCCGTGGATGTCGGCCTTGTTGATAATCCTCGCGACGACCTCAGCACTGAACTCCGCTGCCTGCGGGTCATATTCCTTCCATCTCCACATCTTCAATCCCCCTTGTGTTCGATGATCTTGATATCTCCTCGCCTAGGGCCTCATCGGTCCCTAGCGTATCTCCTTGATGAAGTCTCTGCGGTCCTTATAGTAGTTCCGGCACGTCGTGATGTATTGCTTGATTTTCTTGAGCTCGCGGTCGGGTGCCGGGATCTGGTCGTCAATGAGCTTGTCGTGGAGCATCTGCGTGGCCTGGGCCACGTTCTCCATCGTCGTTATGAGGCTCTTGTCGAACTCTATAAGCTTCTGGATCTGGTCCTTGTTCGCGGTGTTCTGTATCGAGAAGAAGGGGTACCGGTGGCCCGCCTCGGACATGTCAACATCGGTGTTGAAAATGTCCAGCTCGTCCATGACGGCCTTGGCGGCCTCCTGGCCCTTGCCGTCCCTCCTCTCGGCGAACTCCGAGAGGATATTGGTCAGGTTCGACCGGGACTTTTTGATCTCGTCCATGACCTTGCGCTTGACCGCAAGGTCGTCCTCCTTCCGCTTTCCCTCAACATAGCCGTAATAGGCTCCAAGGATCTGTGAAACCACCCAGATACCTCCTTGTATAGTTCTTATGCCTTCATATATTTCGTAGCCAGTCATCCGCTTCGACTTCCGAGGCTCTTTTTAGATGGCCGACGTTAGATATATACGTTGTGCATTGCGGGACCCGTGCAACCTGGACGATACCGTCCAATTATTTAAATTTATGTTCAATGCGACGCTACTCGTTTTTCTTTTCTTCGACGGTCCTTGTCTCGATATCGTCACGGTTATCTTTTCGTTTGCGGCCATCAGTAGAGGCCGCCGCACGACCCTTCCGGATGGGACCTGCACGCGGCCGGGGCCCTGTTCGACTTCTCAGATTCCAACGGGTAGTCAGACCCCACATCATCTATCTCGATTATCACGTGCATCCATTTCACCTTGAAAGGAATGGCCCATCAATGCACTTCGCACATCTTCCAACGATCAGGCACATCATCGGAGGACATATGTTTTCAACATGCGGATAAGCGGCACGTGGGATATCCCATGGACTGCCTGTTGAAATGTTGATTTCGACGGTGGAATCGGGCAATGCAATATCGATGTTGATTTGTTGTTGTATTTGCCAGATGGCCGTAATCAGGCCCACGTCCAGGCATGTTGGCCCTCGCCGACCAGCATATCCTTTGGTGTCGAGGATGGACAAGAGGCGGAGGGGCCGAACCCCGTAGCAATAATTGTTTGAAGATTTTGGTAAATTATCGTTGCCCACAACATTTATTTATCACACATCAATCAGTTTTCAATAATTGAAAGATTGGACCGATTGAGAATTCGACCATCCGTTGGAGGCCCGATGCGCATGTCCCATGTCGAAAACAGGGAAAGACACCTCGTGATAATCGTCCTTGCGGTCCTAGCCATGCAGTTCGTGGGCCTCGATTGGGGACCGAACACTTACGCCTCAGCTCAGGCGTCCCCGGATGGATTCGAGCTGTTCAAGCAAAACAGCGGCTACTATGTGGATGCGCTGGACTTCGGCACCGACGGTCAGGTGCTCCTCGTGGGCAACGGTGGCGGCATCACCAAGTACGACCCTGCGAAGGGCACATTCGTGGAGATCCAGGCAGCGATGGGGTTGTACCCATACAATGATGTGGACCACTCGCCCTCGAACGAGGCCTTGATCGTGGGGGGGACCGGCACCGCCATCTCCGTCGATTCCAGCTACTTCAAGCACACGAAGACGGTCCCCGTGACATCCCAGCTCGAAGGTGTTGCATGGAGGCACGACGGCGCCTATGCGACCGTGGTCGGGGGCGATGGCTGCCTTCTGAACTACACGCCCACCTCGCCGAACCTCGAGATCCTGAACAACACGACGGTCCAGAACTACGATGCCTTTAACATGCCCAGTTACACCCTGAACGACATTGACTGGGCACCTGACGGCTCTTTCGCACTGATCACCACCGGCAACGGGCCAATCTTCAAGTTCACCGGCTACAGCCTCCAAGAGGTTCCCGGCACGCCGCCATTTATGCAATGGACCGATGTGGCCATCTCGCCGAACAGCGACACAGCCCTTGTCGTGGGGCCCGGGGGCAACATCTACAAGCTCGATATCGGGACAGGGGAGTTCGTGGGCCTGTCGGTCCCATTGTCGGGTTACGACCTGATCTCCGTGGCCTGGAAGGACGCGTCCACGGCCTATGTGCTGGGGCTTAAGGGCGGTAACACCAACGCGTTCTTCAAGTACACCGGTTCGGCCATGCTCCATGACATGACGGCAAAGTACGGGACGTTCAGCATCTACGCGAGCGCCCTGGCGTTCAACGACACCACCCTGCCGGCCACGGTCGGCATGGCCGCCGGCGGGACCGGCTTCTTCCGCTACCCGAACACGCCACCGGCGGTGACGAACGCCTGGGTCACGGACAAGCAGCCGAACAGCATCACCATTACTTACAACCAGAGCCAAGAGATGGACTTCTGGAAGTACGAGTACTATCTCAGCAATAGCTCGGGCTTCACGCCGGGCCCGGCGACATTCACGGCAAACCAGACCTATCAGAACACAGTCCAGTACACATTCTCGGGCCTGGTGAGGGTCGGCAACTACTACATCATCGTCAGGGTCTGCGACATCACGGGCTGGTGCTCATCATCTAAGGAGCTCGTGGCCGCGCCCTTGGACATCACTCACCCGTCGCCGGTGACGCTGTCACCCGGGATAGTGACGATGGACACGGTGGGGCTTTCGTGGACGCAGTTCACGGACCAATATTTCGATCATTACGAGGTCCACAAGGGCACCAAGATGGGCTTCCCCATCGATGGGACGACGCTCGTCACTTCGATAAGTTACATTTCGACAACGACGACGAACGCCGACACACTGCTCCTTGGGACGAAATACTACTTCAAGGTCAGGGTATACAACACCTATAACAACCATGCGGATTCCAACGAGGTCTCGGTGACCACTTTGTCGGCGCCTGCACCGGACCCGGTCACGGCCACCACGGGAGGGATTGATGGGACCACGGGCAGGCCCATACTCCAATGGACCGTGTCCACGGCGACCAATTTCGTCATGTACCAGGTCCATTATTCCAGTACCTCCGGGTTCACCATCTCGAATTCCACATTGTTCCAGAATGTGACAGAGAAGGACAATGCCGCGGGTAAGAACAGATACTCTATCATAATGGACCCCTCAGAGATAGGGAATGCATTCTACTTCAAGATCCGGGTCGTGGACGGGAACGGTGGCCATTCGGACTCGAACGAGGTCACGTTGATCTACAGCGAGCGGCCTCCGTCCGTGAACGAGCCGTCGGTGACGGACATCACGGCGAACAGCGCCAAGGTGACCTGGCACAAGCCAAGCACGAAGCCATCGGACTTCGACCACTACGATGTCTACATGTCAACGATGAAGCCTCCCTCGACGAAGAAGATCGCCACCATCAAGAACTACGACACGACAAGCTATGTGGTATACGGGCTGAGCGCCAATTCGCAATATTCCTTCCAGATCGTGATTGTCAACAAGCAAAGTGTCAGTGGCTCCATGGTCACCACCAAGACCATCACGACCCAGCACGACCAGGTTGCCGACTTCTTCTCGTCCTTGAACAATACGGGTTGCTTCTGCGGGCTCGGCGTCTTTGGGATGGTCATCTTGATCACCATCGTATCCACCCTGGGGGCGAAGTACAAGAACAAGGCCGTCTACTGGGCCATTCCGCTCTTCCCCGCGGTCTTCATAATCGGTATTGTCAGCTTCATCACCCTCATGGACAACACCATCAAGATACCGATGTGGTGGGCCCCGTGGCTGTTCTTCTCCTGCGCCATCGCCAGCGGCGCCATGGGCATAACGACCCTTATCTCGATGAAGGCATCCTATTCGGGAAGGGCCGCCGCCAGGTCCTTCGCCATCGCAGCCGCACCCACGCTCATAGCCCTATTGATCATTTACATCATCCTCCTTCATAATAGCATACCGGGCCAGAAGCCCGTCCTGACCCACTCGTTCTACCTCCCGCTGCTGATCGTGTGCATATTCATAAGCGTCGGGATCGCCGTCGGCCGGGTTTCCCTGGCCAAGGCGAAGCAGAGGAAGTGGGCCGCGGAGGAGGCGCAGCGGGCCTACGACAAGCGGGTCGAGGATTACAACGCTAAGAAGACCGCGACCAGGGAAACGCTGGAGAAGCTCGAGACCAGGATAGACGGCCACAGGAAGGAGGCGCCCCCGGGCATGTACAATGATGTCATGCGGTTCCTGAGGGACGCGCGGAAGGCCTTCGACCAGGCCAACAACGTGGACAACGCGGCGTCTCTCGACACGGCCAAAGCGCAGGCAGACAACGCGGATAGGACCATCGTGGACATCGAAGCCTACCTCGTCGCCAAGCAGCAGGCCAAGGACACGCTGTCGGGCCTCAAGGCAAGGGTCGATGTGTTGTCCACCAAGAGGGCACCGAAAATCGATGTGGCCAACGGGCTGTACAGCGAGGCCGTGAGGAAGCTCAACGAGGCGCAGACACTCGGGGAGGTCAAGACGGCCGTCGAGGCCATCAACCTGGGCAGCAAGGCATGCGACGAGAGCAACACCAGCCTAAAGGGTGCCGAGGAGCAGCTATCGGACCTCAAGGCCCAGGTGAACCAGCTGAGCGCTAGGATGACCGACATCAGGAACAACCCGAAGGAGCTGACGGCCGCGAGCAAGGTCGGGTCCCTCATCAGCGGCATCAACACGGTCATAATCGCCCAGACCTCCAAGCCCGATATAGACGACCTGTCCAGGGCGAGGGAGCAGGTGCGCCAGGCCCAGACCATCGCACAGGAGGCGGAGGAGAGGGAGCGGCAGCGGCACACCATGCGGTCGGACATCGAAAGCCTGACCACTGACCGGCAGGACACATTCACGTGGAGCTCCGAAGGTCTGGAGGAAGTGGACGCGGCCCTCGAGAAGGCCAAGGCGGCCATCGAGACGGACGAACTGACCGAGGCCCGGTCAGCGCTGGACGAGGGCTTCGGGAAATTGGATGATATCAAGAACAGGAGCATCCCCAAGCTCACGCTCGTCGACAGGGAATACCAGATACAGGTGGGCAAGTGGGAGGACATGATCGTTGAGCTGACGAACGAGGGAACGGCCAGCGCCCAGGACATAGACTTCAATGTCGACAGCCCGAGCGCCCAGCTGCAGGACATCAAGGACAAGGCCAAGTCCGCCTACAGCATCCTGCCCGACAAGCTCGCAAGGGATACCACGAAGGTGCCTGTCAAGATCCAGTTCACCGAGGAGGGCAAGGTGCCTATCACCTTCGTCGTGTCGTACCGGGACGCCATGGGAAGGGACTACCAGGACGAGATGCCGCTGAACGTCGAGGTCCTGCCGAAGATGTTCATAAGGCCGGCGGAGGTGCCCACTAAGGCCCCCACGGCCGAGGACTACGGGCTGAAGATCAAGAAGGACCGTGACATTTCCCAGGGGTACTACAAGTTCAAGGTCACCATCAGGAACACGGGCAAGTACGTCGCCAGGGATGTCAACTTCAGGCTGATCTTCGACCAGAGCACCTTCCATCTGCACCACATCTACCCGCCCGAGGTGAAGCTCGTCGGCGACTGGGCCTACTACGGGGACATCGAGCCCAGGAGCGCCAAGCCCTGTGAGTTCTACCTCGAGGCCCACATGTGCTCCGAGACGAACCTGACCGGCCTGGTCACCTTCAAGGACATTGAGAACATGGTGCGGACCATCAACATGGAGCCGCACAAGGAGATGTTCGTCTGCCCGACGTTCATCGATGTGGAGGACATCACCCCGGCCCAGGTCAAGGCCTTCCTGATGGACGAGGGCTGGAAGCAGGACACGAGGACCTATGCCGTTCCGAGCAACCTGCAATTGGACCACGTCTTCGACGTGATGAGGGAGGCAATCGAGAGGTTCAACCCGAGCCTCAGGCACGTCTTCGACGATTGCAGGAACGAGCCCTTCACCAAGGAGGCCTGGTACTACGGCGAGACCAAGGCGGAGACCGCGGGCGAGGGCGTTAAGCATATCATAATCGGGAAGGTCACCAGGGTCGAGTCCGTTGGCGGGACGCTACTGATAACCGGGGCCTCCATGCACCAGGGCCAGCTCTTCGCGCTGTCGTCAAGGGTGGGCCAGGCGGTCTCGGATGCCATCAAGAAGGATGCGAACCTGGCCAGGCCGATACAGCAGATTTACCAGACCGTGGAGATCAAGGACAGCGTCCTGACAGGCTCGACGATATCCATGGGCGGGGCCGCCGTGGCGGCCGGGGACGGCGAGGCCACCGGGAAGGTGTCCGTCAAGGATTCCGTCATGGTCCGGAGCGAGGTGGCCGGCGGGAAGGACGTCGACGTCCA
>Ga0315282_10007708_pt1 | contig 17598 bp, 21 predicted proteins | sample YL17G07_20_MG_FD_203693 | JGI IMG/M metagenome (GOLD analysis project Ga0315282, IMG submission 203693) | Sediment microbial communities from Yellowstone Lake, YNP, Wyoming, USA - YL17G07_20 | ecosystem: Environmental > Aquatic > Freshwater > Lake > Sediment | place: USA: Wyoming | collected... | reverse complement strand
TGCCGGAAGCGCCTTATCTGGGCCAGTCGCTCGCCTACATCCGGGAAGATCCAAATCTGCCCTTTGTCTAGCACCCGTCAAGGACCGGCATTCTCGGCGCCTCCGCCAATTCCATAAGAGTTCGCTTCCCCTTTGTCCCTCTACTCCTTTGCGTCTTTATCCCTGAGTTTCCCAGTGTGCCGTGACACCTCAGGGCGTGTCCTCGATAAGTGGTTGATCTAAAGGATGTGTAAGGAATTAACGTTGACGGGGAGTCGCCTATTCCGTAAAATATAATTGTTTTTGGCGAGCGCTGACACCGCGCAGTCAGGTTGACCAGAGGAGACGAAGGCCGTGATCGCGGCGAAAGAGCGGTTGTCACAATCGTGTCGTGCGCCCCACATAATTTCTTCCTGAAAAAGACTGCCAGGTAAGGGGCGTTTTTGCCTTTGCGTGTGCCTTAACGGAGGTTCCGAGAGAACCAGATGAGCGAGTTGCCGGCACAGCCTCCCCAGGACCACGACGCTCCGCAGGTTCCTGCGCGCTATTACACTGTCGCCCAGGCAGCGCCTTCCCCGCCTCCGGATGTTGAACTGGAGCAGGAAAAGCCAATCGACCTCCTGGACTACTTGCGCGTTATCGTTAAACGCCGTTGGATCATCATGACCATCACTCTGGCGGTGGTAGCGACAACGGCAATCGCGACTTGGAAGGCTGTTCCCATCTATCGCGCAACGATCAAGATCCAGATCGATCCCGAGGTGAGTGAAGTGCTCCCGTTCAAAGAGGCCATGGAACCTGGCAGCGCTTATGCGCAGAGCCAGGAGTACCTGCAGACGCAATTCAAAGTTCTGGCAAGCGACACGCTGGCCGACCGTGTGATCCGGGCGCTGAATCTGGAGTCGAATCCGAGCTTCCTTCCCGAAGTCAAGCCGTCAGCCACAAGCACCGCTGTCCAGTGGCTTGGGTCGCTCTTCTCTTCTTCGGAGGATGCGCAGAACAGGCCGGCCGGACAGCCTGTTAAGCCGCTCTACTCGAAATACAGCAGGGTCTTGGTCGCTAACCTGACGGTAAACCCGATTCCAGACAGCCGCCTGGTTGAAGTGAGCTTCGACTCCCGCGATCCGAGGCTTTCGGCGACCGTGGTCAACACTCTCGCAGAGCAATATATCGATCTGAATTTTGAAACCAAATACGAGGCCACAACCAAGGCATCGGATTTCCTTGCCCGGCAACTGACTGACCTGAAAGCCAGGGTGGAGAAGTCTGAGGAAGACCTGGTGCGTTTCAGCCAGCAGCACAACATTTATGAAATCGGCAATAAGGAAAATGTCATCCTCCAGAAGCTGGCAGACTTGAACACAGCGCTGACGGCTGCGCAGGCAGACCGGATTCAAAAGGAATCCGTGTGGAACATCGTGCAGAGCGCAGCTCCGGGAGAGTTCCCCCAGGTTCTCCGCAGCGATCTGATCAAGAACCTGGAGACAAATGTCGCAAACCTGCGGGTGGAGCAGGCAAAACTAAAGGCATCCTTCAAGCCGGGCTGGCCGCAGCTCGACCAGGTGACAGACCAGTTGGCCGAGGCCGAAGCTCAACTCAAGGCAGAGCAGAAGAAGGCGATCCAAAATGTCGAGACGGAGTATCGCACGGCGCTCAGGAGGGAACAGCTCCTCAGCAAGGCCCTCGACGCTCAGAAGGCAGAGGCCAGCGACCTCAATGAAAACTCGATCCAGTACAACATTCTGAAGCGACAGGTCGACACGGACAAGCAGCTTTATGACGGGTTGCTGCAGCGGTTAAAGGAGGCAGAGGTTTCGGCGGGGCTGAAGTCGAGCAACATCCATGTCGTCGATGCTGCCGAGCCGCCGACGTCGCCATACAAGCCGAACAAGTCTCGTAACCTGGCGCTCGCCCTGGCAATCGGTCTGATGCTGGGGATCGGACTGGCGTTCTTTACCGAAAACCTCGACAGCAGTCTAAAGACCCCTGCCGACATCGATCGCTATCTTGGGCTCCCCTCGCTCGGCGTGATTCCGATGCAGGCTGCAGCGTTGGCGCCGCAAAAGAGCAAGCTTCTGGCGGCTGGCGAGTCCAACGGAGGATTGGATGCTAACACCGTAGAGCTGGTTGCCCATTTCAATCCGCGTTCCCTCCTGGCGGAAGCCTATCGCAACCTGCGCACTTCAATCCTGCTCTCATCGAACAACGGCAGTCCGCCGAGGGCGATTTTGGTCACCTCCAGTCAAAAAGGGGAAGGCAAAACCACCACGGCCATCAATCTTGCCACAGCCCTGGCTCAGACTGGCGGGCAGGTGATTCTGCTCGATTGCGACATGCGCAACCCCAGGATTCACCGGCTGCTCAATCTTAAATCCGAGGCGGGCGTGAGCACGTACCTGTCCGGCCAATCGGACCTGCCTCCGCTGATTCAGAGAACCGAGATCGCCAATCTTTTTGCCGTGAGCGCGGGGCGGATTCCGCCAAACCCGGCGGAGTTGGTCGGCTCCCCACGCATGAAGGAAGGGCTGGCGTTACTGGCAGAATCCTTTAGCTACATAGTGATCGACTCGCCTCCCGTGCTCGCGGTCACTGACGCGAGGATTCTGGGAGCGATCGTGGATGGTGTGATTCTGGTGCTTAAAGGGGGCGAGACTCCGAGGCAAGCTGCCCGCATGACCAGGCGACTGCTTCACGAGGTCCATGCCCGGATCATAGGCACGCTCTTGAATGAGGTCGACATTTACTCAACGGACTACTCGTACTACGCCCGGTACTACTATTACGGTTACGGCAAGAGATACGGCTACGGCAGAAAATACGGCTACGGCAAGAAGTACGGCTATGGCAAGAGCGAGGATAGCGAAACTACCGGCGACCGAGGATGAGCGAGGGATTCCCGCATTTGTTCCTGGTTTCAAAGAATCCGCTTTGCTTCCAACAACTTCTCGAGGCTGACCTTGCGGCTATTGTGAACAACCCGGCGCTTGCACTGGGGTTTGGGCTCGACCGCGAGTCTCAGGTCCAGGGCGTTCAGAAGAGCAGAAAGGCTCTTCAACTGAGGATTCCCCCTGACTGAGAGAATCCGATATGTGTGCTCCCGATTCAACTTTGAGTGACTCGCCAGGTTGCCGATCCCACGAGATTCGGCCACATTGCGCAATGCCGATAGAAAGACCGCCGCATCCCCATCCTCCAGCGCCGCGTTCAGGTATTCCACTGCCTCGCGCGGATCCGCCAGGGATTCCAGCAGATACTCCCTCCACTCCCTTGCCGGAGCAACATGGGCTCTCAAGATCTTTACTGATTCATTTCAGAAACTCAATCCGCGCGTGTCCGTGTGAACCATCCCCGAGAACCTCGAACGCGAAGCACAGCCCGGACGGGCTTGCCCGCCGTTGCCTAACCTGCACTTGTTGCTCACCGGCAGTGCTCGTTCGATCGGCGGTAGCGTCGGCTCAGGTTTGAGCGCCTGAATCACGCGTTCAGAAAATCTTCAGTATCTATTCCGGCCTCACGCAAAATCGCCCGCAGTGTTCCTTCGGCCATGTCGCGAGCGTGATGGGGAAGAGTGACTTTTCGGCTGCTGACGGCGTGACGCCATACCTCGTGACTCCCCGGTCCAGGACGGTCAAATTCGAAGCCGAAGGATCGAAGACGTCGGGCCACTTCGCGGTAGTTGAAACCGGATAGCCGACCCATTAGCGTACGGTGACGGGGATCAATAGATCCACGATGCCGTCGGACAGGTCAGCTAAAGCGGGCGGCAGTGGATCGCCGTGTTCCAGGCAAGATTCGGCGATCTTCCTAGCCAGCCCCTGAGCGATCTCGACAGCTTCAGTGATGGTGCGGCCTTCCGCTACCAGTCCCGGCACATCCGGGCTGGTTCCAAGGTAACCGCCTTCCCCGAGTGGTTCAATATGAAGTCGGATCTTTACTTCGGCCATTGTCACGCCCCGTTTGAATCTTGAGTCACGCTTCGTACATTGCACGGCGCGCTGCAGCCTTAATATGCAACGTCAACACACGATTATTATAGCGCCTGGACGTCAATCTCAGGACCGAAAAAACGCTCAAAACACAGAAGTGTTCGATCTTGAGCCGCAACGAGCTGGCGCGGACCTTGCGGTTTCCGTTGCGGGTCGACTTTCCCAACCGGCTCATCCTGCATTTTGATTTCGACGTGATCGACCTGGCGAGGATGAACGCCGACCGGTATTTGAAACTTGCCAATCTCGCTGCGCCAGCACTGGCCGCGTTGCGGCCGTCTGACGAGAGGTCGGCCATTTAAGGCCGCCACTGGAGTCTGCACATTCAGCCAGGCGCCGATCAGCGGTCGCCCAAGGGCGCCAATATCTCGCCGAAATCCAAGTCGAATGTCAGCACGGTCCGCGTCTCGAGAGCACCTTGAGGAATACTTCTCCATTGTGCAATTGCTGGAGACCTTCGTCACGCAAATGGCGCACATCGTGGCCTGAGCGCTTTAACCACTCGGTCACGGCACCAGAGACGCCCATGTCGGCAAGAAAACGCAAGCGACCCCCTACTTCACGTACACCTGCTCTTGAGTCAGTCATGCGGTATACTCGAGCGCCTGCCGGATATCCTCAAGTTCAAGGTCTGGGTAGTCTTTCAATATCTCCTGTTCAGTAACACCGTGGGCGAACTGACCGACGGTCACAGAAACAGGGATTCTCATTCCGCGGATGCAGGGACGCCCTCCCAGGATCTTTGCGTCAAACGTTATTCGTTCGAACATATGGCTTTCCTCGATTAGAGCCTTTATAAACACAACACATGTATTACTAAAATATAGCCCGCCTGCCCATGCCGACCCAAAAAGAAAATGGGGGCCATCCTCGTCAAGGATGGCCCCCATTTTCCGATTCCGCACCCGGATTTTGTCCGGGTGCTGATTAGTCTTTTACTCCGGATGCGCGCACATACTCGAGTCTCAAGAACTATTACATCCGCATCTCAGAGACGGCAAGTGGACTCACCGCGCGCATTCCCAAGGTCCCAGTATAGAACACACGGTGGGACGCGGTTTTTTTAAAGTCAGCGGATTCGATCCAATTCCCCCGAAACCACCCGGGCACCATTATGCGTAGCCATTGTCGAAGCTCTGACCTGGTCCTCAATCCAACGATAAGTTTTCTCAAGCCCTTCGCGAAGCGGACGGGAGGGCGCCCATCCAAGTCTTTCCCTGATCAACCGATTGTCGGAGTTCCTGCCCCTCACCCCCAATGGTCCAGAGATATGCTTGATGCTTAATTTCTTCCCCGCAATGTTCATGATCATCCTGGCCAGCCTGTTGATGCTGACCATTTCCTCGGAGCCGATATTTACAGGCCCAGTGAAATCCGACTCCATCAGCCGGCGAACGCCTTCGATGCACTCGTCGATGAAAAGGAAGGAACGGGTCTGCTTGCCGTCGCCCCAGATTTCGATCGTGCCGCCGTCCTTCGCCTGTGCGACTTTGCGGCAGATCGCTGCCGGGGCCTTCTCCCTACCGCCGTCCCACGTGCCCTCAGGACCGAATATGTTGTGGAATCGCGCCATCCGGACCTCAACACCGTAATTCCGCATGTAGGCGAGATACAACCTCTCACTGAAGAGCTTTTCCCAACCGTATTCGCTGTCGGGTGCGGCGGGATAGGCAGAATCCTCGGAGCACTTAGGATTCTCAGGGTCCCGCTGGTTGTACTCGGGATAAATGCACGCAGAGGAAGAATAGAAAAACTTTTTTACACCTGCGCGCCGTCCGAACTCGAGGACGTTGAGGTTTATAGTAGCGGAATTGTGCATGACGCAGGCGTCGTGCTCGCCCGTGAAGATGTATCCCGCGCCGCCCATGTCTGCTGCGAGCTGGTAGACCTCGCCGATGCCGGCAACGACGTCGCTGACGACGCTAGGATCACGGAGGTCGCCCAGGATGAATTCATCCACCGGCAATCGCGAAAACTCGTGCCGCTTGAGATCGACGCCCCGCACCCAAAAGCCTTCGCTCTTGAGGCGCTTCACGAGGTGGCCGCCAATGAATCCGCCGGCACCGCCGACGAGAACTCGTATTTGTTTCATTCTGATGGCTCCCGATCGTAAACGGACTTAGGTTGTTTCTAAAGATCCGAACGAATGCGCGTGATTCCTGTCCGGGTTCTACATCGCGCGTGCGGCGGCGCGGTCGAGCGAGAAACCGGCCTGGCGGCCGTCGTCATAGAACATCTTCACGGTGTCGAGGGAATACTCATCCAGGTCCTTTCCGATCAGGTGGAGTTTCTGGAGGATGTCGTTCGTGACCGTGATGATATGGCAACCCACTGCATCCGCATGGAAAACGTTCAACAACTCGCGCGGGCTCGCCCAGATCAGTTCTACCCGCGGGAATCCGTGCAAAAACTCCACGGCCTCCGCCATGATCGGCATAGGATCCCGCCCCGTGTCGGCGACCCGGCCGGCAAATAGGGAAATGTAGGCCGCAGGCGCCTCCCCGAGACACGAAGCGATGTCCTTCACTTGCTGCAATGTCATGACCGCGGTAACGTTCAGCCTTACCCCTCCTTGTGCCAACCGTCGTATGAGCGGCGCGGAAGGTTCACGCCGGGTGTTTGTAACAGGAATCTTTACGAAGACGTTCGGGCCCCAGGTGGCTATCTCGAGCGCCTGGGCCTCCATCTCGGCGAACTCGTCCGCGAAGACCTCGAAGCATACAGGCCGATCCTTGATCTCCCTCAGCACGCTGTTCGCGAACACCCGGTAGTTCGTAACTCCCGCCTTGCGCATCAGCGTCGGGTTGGTTGTGAAGCCTTTGATTAAGGGATTCCGGTACATTTCCAGCATTCCCGCAAGGTCGGCGCCATCGGCAAAGATCTTTGTTTTTAGTTCTTCAATCCTTTTCACGTACGGCCTCCTCTTGCTTGATCTCGGATCGTTTCACGATCCAATCCGCAGCCTCGGCCAGAGATCGCACAGAATGATCCGGCTTGCTTCTGAGCGACTCGTTATAGCCCCAGTCGATGAAAACGGTCCGACATCCTGCCCGCTTGCCTGCTTCGATGTCCTTCCAACGGTCGCCCACCATGAAGCTGCGGGTCAAGTCGATGTTCCATGTATGAGCAGCTTTCTTCAGCAGACCTGGCTTCGGCTTTCGACAATCGCAACGATCGACGTCGTCGTGAAAGCAAACCTTAATCTCGTCCACCGGAAGCTCATATTTGAGTTTCGCATTTATTTTCTCGACGGTCGCCCGCCTCTGCGTTCCACGGGCAACATCAGGCTGGTTGGTCAGCACGATGATCCGGAATCCCGCCTTCTTAAGGCGGCCCAGGGCTTCTCTCACGCCTGGTAGAATTTTCAGTTGCTGGAGACCTTTAGGCGGATAAGGTTTCCCTTCACGCACGATTGCGCGGTTGATGACTCCGTCGCGGTCCAGAAAAACCGCTCGGGCGGCTACCGTATTGATTCCCATTTTGTGGGCGACGTTTTTAGTGTGGGGTGAGAGACGAGCAGGTGCAGTATTACAGCCTGAAAAGCTTCGGTATGAGGTGTTATGTGTTCCGAATTGACGGTGGGGATGACGAGGCAGCCATCCGCGGCCTTGGCCGTGTGACCTTCGTCCCGGCCCACAATGCCAACCACTCGAGCCCCTCGCTCTTTGGCAAACTTGATCGCATCCACGAGATTAGGGCTGATGTTCTTTTCCAGATCGCCGCCTCCAACACTCAGAATGAAGAGCATATCCTGAGCCTTCAGTCGACTGGTCTGCAGCCAAGCGGTAAATACGCTGGTCCAGCCTTCGTCATTCGCGCGCGCCGTAAGTTCCGATACGTTATCGGTTGGCGCATACGCCTCGATCCCGGTGAGCTTACGAAAGTCATTGACCGCATGTGAGCAATTGGCTGCGCTTCCACCCACCCCAAGAAAAAACAATCGGCCGCCTTCTCGACGAAGATCTGCAAGAAGATTGACGATGCGCTCAATCGCCGATTTATCTAAATTCCCAATGATGTCTATAACTTCGTTCAGGTACTGGGTGATAAAAATCATGCGCGCGCTCTTTATGTCAGAAGTTCATCAAGACCTTGGCTCCCTCAAAATCAAAGTCATACGGCATTTCCCGCAGTCCCTCGCCGGCGAGCGCTTTGCGCAAATCCCCCTTGCAGCCATTGGGGCAGCAGAACATGAAAAAGCCCCCTCCGCCCGCTCCGATGATCTTGCCTCCAAAAGCGCCGTTTTTCTTTGCGACCTCGTACCATTTGTCGATTCGAGCATCACTGATCTGGTTGGATCGTTTCTTTTTGTTCTGCCAATGCTCATCCAGTAATAAACCAAATTGTTCCATGTCCCCCTTGGCAATGGCATCTTTGATCCGGAAGCCCAATTCCTTGGTTCGATGGAGACTTTCCACAATGGTTTCGTCGCCGGATAGAGTACCATTTTTCTGAGATTCCAAAATGGTGTCGCTTGAACGATTTACACCCGTATAGAAAAGCAGGACACTGTTTCTGAAATCCTCGACTGCCGTGATCGGAATATCGAGAGGGCTGACCTTGACTTTTCCGTCGGTCCCAATGTCCATGCAGGTGATACCCCCGAAAGCTGCAAGATAGTGATCGTGCTTTCCAACGGGATGACCAGCCAGTTCCATCTCGATGTAGTAGGCACGTTCCGCCAGCGCCTGCTCGGGTACTTTCTCCCGTTTCAGTTCGTGAAGCGCCGAGAGAAGGGCTACGAGATAGGTGCCCGATGATCCAAGCCCACTCCCCGCCGGCACGTCCGCCATCGAAACGATCTCGAGGCTGCCGCCGAGCTTGAGCAACTTCAGGGCGGGACGAACTAAGTCATGCTTCAGCTCATCGGGTGACGTAACCTGTTCATAACGGGAGTATTTCAGGCGAATGAACTCGTCGGCAGCAGGACGATTCACATAGATGTAGACATATTTATTGATGGCTGCGCTCAAGATGAAGCCGCCGTACTGAGAGTAGTACGACGGCAGGTCAGTACCGCCCCCTCCTAACGAGATGCGAAATGGCGCCCTGGACAATATCATTCTGTTCTCCACCTCTTGCTTAAGTTGGCCAAATCCTCCGGACGATCAATCCACCAAAGTTCCTCTTTTTGAGATAACCTGTAGCCGTACATTGCTTGCCCATTCGCCAACATCGCGGGAAACACATCAAGTGCAAAATCGGAAGGGCCTTCTTTGGGGATCCAATCAAAAATCCGGGGATCAAGCAGATAGATGCCGGCATTAACCAAATTCGAAAAGGCCTGGTCACTGCGCGGTTTCTCTAAAAAGCCCACAATTCGGTCGTCAGCGTCGATTCCAACGATACCGCTTTGTGAGACATCGTCGCGCTGATAGAGTGCGATGCTGGCACTGCCGCCTTTGTTTCGATGAAAAAGATTCAAACGCTTGAGGTCGCACCGGCTAAGGTTGTCGCCATACCAAAGGAAGAACGGACCATCAAAAAACCACGCCGCATTCCTCACACCCCCTGCTGTGCCTAACGGACGGTCTTCAATTGAGTATTCGATTCTGATTCCCCAGCGGTGTCCATCCTGAAAGTGGTCCATTACCACATGCGGAAGATGGAACAAGTTGATGATGACATCCGTAACGCCGCACTGGGCAAGCCATTCGATCGTATGCTCCAGTAATGGCTTGCCGCCGATGGGAACCATGCACTTCGGCATGCGGTCCGTGAGCGGCCGCAACCGCTCGCCGCGCCCCGCTGCCAGAATCATCGCTTTGATGGAAATATCCATGTGAATCTGCGAGGATCTGTATCCGAGGTCAAGCGCACAACTTGTCCTTCCATGGCTGACCTGCAAATCTCGGCAATCATGCGCATCGATTACAAACCGCCCTGACCAGTCGCACGGGTTGTCAGTTTCCTTGATTGGCTAAAGGGAACACCATTCATTCGAGGCGCCAGGAAGGATCCGGGCCGAAAAACCGCTGGTACCTTTCTCCCATAGGTGGACCCGATTCGGATCGTCCCAGCCGGGCCTTAATCCGATTTTCCGATTTTCATCGTGAAAGCGGCAGGCGCAGAGTTCCCCCGATTGACAGAATCAGGTGTTACGGAAAGTCTTGAGCTTCTCTTTCGCAAAACGCCGTCCCAACCTTTTCTATCTATCAGCGATCGTGCAATTATCCTCGCAGCGAAGAGTATCCAGCGCGGCTGCGCCAGCGGAAACTTCCAGAAAGAGCGCCTGAGCTCGTCGCGATTATATCTGCGCAGCAGGTCCAGAGTTTTTCCATTTAGAAGACTTAAAAGTTTGTCGTAATCACTATCTGAGAGACGGTTCAGGAAGGCTCGCATTAGACTGTGCAAACTTAGTTCCCAGCGGATGGGGTGTCTCATCGAGTGACCGTTTTCGCGACGCATGATGGCTCGGACTACTGCCTCTGCGCCGCAGAACCCAGCGACAACTCCGCCGATTGTGGTCACCTTAACGTGGCCGGCCGCGTCGCCAACCGTGAATATCGCAGCGTCCCCCATGCTGGTTGAAGATGAGTAGCGCATATTGTGGCCAGCAACATAAGATGCTTGAATGGAAAGAGGATGCCATCCTCTGTCGCTCAAAAACCGGTTAAGCAACTCCTCAGCCTGCGGCATCTTGTCCGCCGCCACGCCTACCACGGCTGTCTTTGAGGATTCAGGAATCAACCAGTAGAAGTATGGTGTGTCCTGCCGAGCGAACCATACATATGCGGTATCGGGACGAACATCGGCTGGCAGTTGAATCTGTGCCTGGACATTAGCAATCGTTCTATCGATATTCATGCCGAGGGCTCTCGCGACGCCGCTCCGGACACCATCTGCAGCGATCAAAACGCGCGTTTTCTCGGCGATTGTATCCCCAAGCGCCGTTCTATAGAATTTCACAACTAGTTCGGATTCAACCTTCTCCAATCCAAGCAGTTGATATCCTAACAACAATTCGACTCCGGCATGGCGAGCCTCGCTGGCCAGGCATTGAATCATCATTTTGCGGTCGACAACAATATCAGGCTCTCCGAGAGCAACACATACGTGTGACGACCGGGAGAAAAGGCTGATTTGATGGATCCGATTTAGGATTACTTTTTCCGACGAAGAGGGAAAGAGTCGCGAGAACTCCGGGGTTAATATGAGCGTGCGCGCCTCGGGCGCCAAATCAGAACTTGCGTCAAACACCCGCACAGGGATGCCTTTTCTTGCAAGGACGAGTGCAGTGTAAAGACCGGCGCTTGAAGCACCGATGATATCGACTCGATTGCAAACCATAATTATTTCGCGCTTAAGACCATCCCTGCTCCGCCAATATCCTACTACGCATCGATGACCATGCAGGGCAGATGGAACAAGTTATTGACTCGGTAATGTATCGTAGCAACCACTTTCGACGCAATGCCATTTGGGCTTGGGGATGTGCTTGGTGAGGCGCCCAGCCATGCGCCTTGCCGGTAGCCAGGATCACGGCCTTCTTTGGATGACAGCCGACGGATGACCGCTGTCTGCTGTCTGCAATCTGGCGTCATAATCTCACCACCGTCCCTGTCCTCGCCGACTCGTAGATGGCGTCAATCAATCGCATGACCTGCAAGCCATCTTCGCCGTTAGCCAGAGGCTGGCGGTCCTCTCGAATGGCGGAGGTGAACTCCTGCCACTCGGCCTGCCAAGAAAGGTCCGGACCGTGGAATTCGAACCGTTCTTCAACGGGCGGGCCAGACTGTGGGCGGCGATGACCGACGATAAGGGTTTCGGTGCCGTAACTACCCCCCAGACCGTCCACGCGCACGTAACCATCGCGGCCGAAGACCTCAAAGGTGAAGAGGTTCTTCCATTGCGTCCAACTGGTGTGAAACTGGGCTACGCGCCCGTCGGCGGTGCGTAGCAGAGCGAAGGCGTTGTCCTCGACACGACCGCAGACCACAGATTGACCGCCGTCAGCTGTCGGCGGTCTGCGGTCAGACATCCAGAAGTAGGTGCTGGTGAAGCCAAAGGCCTCGGCGAAATCGCCCATGAACCAGCGGCATACATCCACAATGTGCACTCCCTGATCGAGGAGTTCGCCACCGCCAGATACCTCGGGGTTCGCCCGCCATTCCTTTTCGTAGCCCGGCCGCCCACCGTGGCCGTAGACGGCACGGATGAACATCAGCGGGCCGATAGCAGCCTGGGTACATAATTCGTAAGCCTTCCAGATGGCCGGGTGGTGGCGGTGGTTGAACCCCACACCCAAGACGGGGAGATAGGGAGACTTAGAGAGGGGGAGACTTGGAGATGGGGAGACGGTCCTTTGGTTTCCTTGTCCCCCTCTCCCCTTGTCTCCTTGTCCCCTTGTCTCCTTGTCCCCTTGTCTCCTTGTCTCCTTGTCTCCTTGTCTTCGTGCGACGCGGAGCACTTGCTCAGCCTCGGCTAGGTTGCGGGCCATGGGTTTCTCTACCAGGACGTGCTTGCCATGCTCCAGTGCGGCGACGGTGATGGGCATGAGGTACTTGTTGGGTGTGGAGACGACGACGGCTTCGACGTCATCCCTGGCAACGACCTCCTGCCAGTCGGTTGTGGCCAGGCAGCCCATTTCTCCGGCTAATGATCTGGCCCGGGGCTCGTCCACATCGGCCACGATCACCAGTTGGTCACCGGGGGATCGGCACACGACGTCGGCGCGTCGCCTCCCGATCAGCCCACAGCCAACGATACCGACTCTCAAAACACCCTCCGATGAAGGGGTCAAGTGGAGACAAGGAGAAGGGGAGAGGGGGAGAGTCCCCTTGTCACCTTGTCACCTTGTCTCCTTGTCTCCTGGTCTCCTTGTCGCGACTGTCCTCCCGCGCGATCATTCTCCTCTTCAATCAAACTTATTCAGGAGAGGCCTGACAGTGAAGGGGAGAGGGGGAGAGTCCCCTTGTCACCTTGTCGCCTTGTCACCTTGTCACCTTGTCTCCTTGTCTCCTTGTCTCCTGGTCTCCTTGTCGCGACTGTCCTCCCGCGCGATCATTCTCCTCTTCAATCAAACTTATCCAGGAGAGGCTTGATAGTGAAGGGGTCGAGGCGGCGCAGGGTAAACCAGGGCGCTGACATCAATTCAGCGATATGGTCACCGTCCCAGGATTGCCAGTCATCGTGGGGAGCGGAGACAAGTTTGCCGGTCAGACCGTCTGACTGGTCCGAGGCGAGAAACACGGCGAGGGCCGCCGGCTTGTCCAACGGTGTGCCTCCTGTCTCCAGCACCCGCTGCGCTTCATCCACGGCTTGCTCCCCTGCGGCATCCCCTGCAACGATGATCTCGTTCTGCATCCGCGTGGCGGCTGCACCTGGGGCGATGGCGTTGACTTGGATGTTGTGTCCCTTGACCTCCTCGGCAAGAGTCTCAGTAAACCGTACCACGGCTGCCTTGGAAGCGGCGTAGGCGCTGAAGTTGGGCCGTGGACCCGTCGCTCCTCCGCCTGATAAATTGATGATCTTGCCTCGTCGCTGCTCGATCATTATAGGGAGCACCGCCTGACAACAAAGGAACGTGCCCACCAGGTTGACCATTACTGTTCGCGTCCAGTCGTCCGCTTCGTTCTCGACAGACGGGCCGATGGGGCCCAGCAACCCCGCGTTGTTGACCAGGATATCCACAGTGCCGAAACTCTGAATGGTCTGATCTACCATTCTGACTACATGGGCCTGAATGGCAACGTCAGCCTGAACAGCCAGTGCTCGGCCGCCCAGCGCTTGCACCTGCGCTGCCGTCTCTTCGATTTCCGCTGGCGTTCTGGACGTCACAACGACGCTTGCACCCTCTCCGGCAAAGGCCAGAGCAATCGCTTGTCCAATTCCCCGACCAGCGCCGGTGACAATAGCCACCTTGTGGGACAAGGAGACAGGGTGACCAGGAGACATGGCGAGGCTCACTTGCCGATGACCCAGTGCTGGGGACGTACTATCATGTTGACCAACTTGCCCAGGATGTGCTCGTAAGTAGTGTACAATTCACGCTCCACTTCTGCCCCCAGATACCCACACTTAATCGCAAACTCCAACCACACCTGTGTCTCTGCTGCTTCCGATTCAGCGTCATTGAGTTTACTCACAAAGGCGCCCTCATAGCGCCGTTTTCTCCATGCTTCAGCGATGTTGGAACAGACGGAACGTGACGATCGGCGAATCTGATCAGTCAATGAATAGGTCTCCTCCTTGGGAAACCGCTTGGTGAGTTCAAATATACGCATCGCCGCCTCAAAAGCCATCTGGTACACATCCAAATCCCCGTGTACCTTTATTCTCTCGCTCACCCGCTCACCCCCTCACCTTGTCTCCCCCTCTCCCCCTCACCTTGTCTCCCCCTCACCTTGTCCCCCCCTCTCCCGCTCACCTTGTCTCCCCCTCTCCCCCTCACCTTGTCTCCCCATCTGACTTGTCTACCTGCCTCACGACCCCCCGCTCCCGCATCACCCGCTCGGCTTCTTCTAGATACTCCTCAGTGCCGCTCTGCTCTTTAATCCAGGCAACGTACTCGGCCACGTTCTGCTCTACCGGGATCGTGGGCTGCCAGCCCAGGGCCCGGAGTTTGGAGATGTCCGAGACGGTGTGGCGGGTATCGCCGAGACGGAATTCGCCGGGGATGAGAGGTTCCAAATCACTGTCGAAGGCCTCCAGCATAATACGGGCGAACTCCAGGACAGTGACAGCTCGACCGCCGCCGACGTTGAAGACCTGGTAATCCGCCCGAGGGTCCTCCATGACCAGAACATTGGCGCGGGCGACATCGAGAACGTTGACGTAATCGCGCAGTTGTTGACCATCCTCATAGACAATGGGGGGTAAGCCGTGGAGCAAGCGCAAAGCAAAGCGCCGGGCGACGCCAGAGTAGGCGTTATAGAAAGAGTTGCGTGGACCTTGCACATAGGTGTATCGCATACAGACGGTAGGAATGCCATAGCGCCGGCCCAGGCGATCTGCCAGGAGTTCGATGGCGTATTTGGAGATGCCGTAGGTGGTGCCAGGGCTGATTGTGTCTTCGTCAATCAACACCGGCTGCATGTACTCGCTGCAGATGGGACAGTGAATTTCCCAGTCGCCACGGCGGAGTTGCTCCAGCGAACGAGGCGGCGGCACGATAACTCCGTGACCATCTCTCTGTGGGGACGGGGTGAGGGGGTGAGAGGGTGAGAGGGTGAGAGAGTGACGGGAAGATTCTCCCCCTCTCCTTGTCTCCCCCTCTCCCCCTCCCCCCTCTCCCCCTCCCCCCTGCTCCCCCTCTCCCGTGCACAAATATCGTCCCTCACCACAGACCGCCTGGGATGAAGCGAAGACGATCTTTCGCACTGGGTAGCGCTTGCGGTCAGAGACGATAAGTTCAAAGAGCAGAGCTGTGCTCTCGGCATTCGTATGTATGAAGGTGGAAAAGTCCGGCAAGTAGTCCTGGTAGGCGGCCAGGTGGAAGACATGGTCAACACCCTGCAGCGCACGAGCTAGGTCTGCCCGGTTGGCAACATCGCCCTGGATAAACTCAGCTTGCTTTGGCACCCAAACTGGCTTGCCGCGCGGATGGACACGGGGCTGCAAATTGTCGAGGATGCGAACTTCGTAGCCCTTCTCAAGCAGCAGGTCAACCGTATGGGATCCGATGAACCCAGCTCCGCCGGTGACCAACACTTTGCTCAAACCTGCCTCCTCCCCTTGTCTCCCTGTCTCCCTGTCTCCCTGTCTCCTTGTCTCCCTGTCTCCCTGTCTCCCTGTCTCCCTGTCTCCCCCTCACCTTGTCCCCTTGTCTCCCTGTCCCCTTGTCTCCCTGTCTCCCTGTCTCCCCCTCACCTTGTCCCCTTGTCTCCCTGTCTCCCCCTTACCTTGTCCCCTTGTCTCCGCTGCATTCGGCGGTCGGCCCTCCGCTAATAGCCCCCTTTGCGGAGAAGGATGATGTAAATGGGGGTGAGGATCATGATCTTGAGGTCCAGCCAGAGGGAACGCCTGCGAATGTACTCAAGGTCAATGCGCACCATCTCGTCGAATGGCACCACGGCGCGCGCCGTAATCTCATACAGCCCAGAGATTCCGGGAATCACGCTAAGACGCTGCTTGTGCCATTCTTGGTAGTGCTCGTATTCGGCCGGACGGGGAGGGCGAGGTCCTACCATGCTCATCTCCCCCCTGAGGACGTTGATAAACTGCGGAGCTTCATCCATCCCAGTAACCCTCAGAATCCGGCCAATTGGGGTTACACGAGGGTCATCGACAATCTTGTAAATCTTCTGCTCGATACCATCGGCGCGTCGCAGAATAGTGTAAGGTTCGTTGCCATTCACATACCGGGCCAGGTACTCCTTGTGCGGCTTCTCACCCCCGTCTGCGCGCATTGTCCGAAACTTGTATAAACGAAAAAGTCTGCCGTCTTTCCCTACTGCGTCGGTGGCATAGAGGATTGGCCCACGAGATGTGACCTTGATAGCCATGGCAATCAGAAGCAACAGCGGCAAGAGAACGATAATGCCAATAATGGCGACAACAATATCAAGAACGCGCTTGACCGTATCGTACCAGAACGGCACCGCCGTGGGCTGTTGGACAACGGTATGAGCTGACGATGAGACAACTTGGTTCATTGATCCATCTACTCCTCGCTGAGAAATCGTAATACTCTGGCTGGGTTGCCGGCCACGACAGCGCGGGCTGGGACGTCGCTGGTGACCACGCTCCCCGCACCCACCAACGCCCTCTCCCCGATGGTCACGTTGCCCAGCACGGTGGCGTTACTGCCGACGGCTGCTCGTCGGCAGACCCGGATGCGCTCACGCTCCGGAATAGGTGCGCCAGGCGACAGGACGGAGACAGGGTACTTGTCATTGATGAACATCACCCCATGCCCCACAAAAACCTCGTCCTCGAGAGTCACACCCTCGCAGATGAAGCTGTGGCTCTGGACCTTGACCCGCTTGCCAATGACTACACCTCGTTGAATCTCCACGAAGGGACCGATTTGCGTACCATCGCCAATCTCGCAGCCATAGAGATTGACGAAATCATAAATCTTTACATCTCGTCCTAATTTGACGTCGGGAGCGATCCTTTGCCACATTCTCTCGCCGCTCATGTCAGTTCACTTCTACCCAGACGTTGTTGCTCTCCAGAGAACGCTGACATGCTTCCAGTATCCGTACTGCTTCCAGCCCGCCTCTCCCGTCCGTGCGTGGACGTTTGCCTTCTGCAACACATTCGATAAATTGCTGGCACTCGGCGTGCAACGGCTCAGACTCAGTCACCTCAACAGGCTGCCTTCCCTCATCGTGCCAGTGCCAGCGTGGTCGCCCTTGGGGATCGCGTTCTTCGCTTTGCGCATAGCGGCGAGCATAGAGAGTAAGTTTAGGGTTGCCCAGGTCATCGTAAGCCAGGATTGCGGAACTACCGACCACGGTGATCCTCCGAGCTTTCTCCAAGGCGTACCAACTCACGTAGATTTGCGCCAGTGCGCCATCGCCAAAATCAAAGATGACAAATGCGACATCCTCCAGACTCGGGTTCAAGTAGCCTGCTCCTGCTGCCAGGACTCGACGTGGGGGACGCCCAAACAAAGCAGGCAAGATATAGGCATCGTGGATCAAGGCATCCCAAATGACACTCGTATCCAGCCGGGCGGTGCCGC
>Ga0315282_10007707_pt1 | contig 17598 bp, 8 predicted proteins | sample YL17G07_20_MG_FD_203693 | JGI IMG/M metagenome (GOLD analysis project Ga0315282, IMG submission 203693) | Sediment microbial communities from Yellowstone Lake, YNP, Wyoming, USA - YL17G07_20 | ecosystem: Environmental > Aquatic > Freshwater > Lake > Sediment | place: USA: Wyoming | collected... | reverse complement strand
AGACAACGTGGTGATACCCAATGCAACCCCGTCACCCACCGTGCCTGGCTGCGAATTCCGCAACTATACCACGGGCTCGGGAAGTGTGGCTGGAGGAGGCCTGGATGGAAGCCTGTCGCTGGCGTGGCTCACCTTTAATTTCAACAAGACATATACTCACACTCCGAAATATATGACATCCAATCATTTTGGCTTCATGATGGGGAGAGGTCACATAGGCAGTGACCTCACCTTTGTGGTCGTCGCCGATTTCGATAGCGATGATGCTACTATGAGTAACGCTGTGGGAAAGGGGTTCATGCTGAGTGCGAATGAAACTGGCGCCTTCGCGGGTCATAAGATAATCGGAGACTTTGTAATTACCAAGACTGGCTCCAATTGGAGCGGCACTTTCAGCCTCAGAAACTATGCCCCCAACGAGGTCTACGACCTGTACTCGCTGAACGTCAGCGGCGGCGTGCTGCAGGAGTTTACAGACCCGATTCACGCCCCGCTGGCCTTGCTGGACTACATGACGGATGGTCCTAAAATCACTCCCACTAACATTACGACCGACTTTGAGGAAATCGCCTGGGGGAAGGACCCCATAAAGTATGTAACCAGCGGTCACCTGGGCATAAATGGCACAATGGACCTGAGCCGGGATACTGCCCTGTATCTGGAACTGGGAGGTCCTTGGGTTCGCATTCAAGGGACGACTGCCTGTAATCTGTTCATAAACGATACTTATGCCGTCACAGGCGATGATGGCAGCACATACGGAAAGCTATATGAGCTGTTGCTTCTTTACATACCTGACCAGCAGTTGGCTATCGGGGGATTCTTTTTCCAGAATGGATATACCTTCACCCCCTTTGGAATGCTGAACCCGTCGACTGAGTGCTATGCCGGGACGGAGTCCTATGCCCTTGCGGGTGTTGCCATTGAGTCAAAAATAGGTATCGCCCAGCAGTGGTCAGTTGACCATTCATACGGCTTATATCCCCACCCCAAGGGGGCTTCAGTCACCCCATCCTCTGGCGCTCCGGGAGAAACCCTGATTGTCAGCATCAAGGGGAAATACTTCCTCAGGGCAGCGGGTAAAAAGTCGGGATGGGTTAACAATAGTGGTTCGGTGGACTTTGGCCCGGGCATAACGGTCAACAGCTACAGCATAACGAACAGCAGCCCGATAGACAATGAAATACTGGCGAACATCACCATTGCCCCTGACGCCACCCCGGGTGCCAGAGATGTCAATGTGACTGCCTGTTTTGGCTACTCAAACGGTAACGGTATTGGTCCCTACAAGTCCGGGCATGATGTGTTCAACGTTTCCGGGGCAGCTACTACTCTGAAAGGGAATGTCACTTTCAAATCGAGAGGCACCACCCCTGACGCCAGGTGGGCAGAGCCATTTCTGGTAACAGCCTTTGAGCATGGTAACCTTAGCCACGAGATGTGGAACGCCACTGTCTCCACCGATGAGTATGGGGTTTTCAGGGTTACCGATGTTACTCCGGGCACGTACGATATCCGGGTTAAGAACTGGACTTGCTTGAGCGAGAGGGTGGATGGAGTAGTGCTGACCGCCGGTAATATCACTGAAGTTAACTTTGGCGAAACACGTGAGGGTGATTCCGATGGCAACAATGCTGTTACCGGCATGGACTTCTCCCTGCTTTCTGGTGCCTTCGGTTCAACACCTGCTAACCCCGCCAAGTGGAATGCCCATTGTGACTTTGACCGCAATAATGCCATTACTGGCATGGACTTCTCTCTGCTTTCCGGCGACTTTAACAAGGTGGGGAGGTAGCAAGTGGGCCCTGCAAATATATTAAGAGGAGGTGTTTGTGTATGTAAGATGAAAAAGAAGATGAAAAATTGGACTGTGGAACTTTGGGAAAGTTTGAAAAAGGAGGAAAAATAATTGAGAACTAAATTTATCAGTACAATCTTAGCCATAGCAGTAGTACTGGCTATGGTGATGGTCCCGGCGATATCGGGAGTGACTATGGCTGCTGGGAATTCGAATTCGGGCGAGGAAGTAATGCCCAATGTGACCAAAGTCGGTTTCAGCGCAAACTTTGACCTGGCAATATGGGCAAGGGTACCTGCCAACCAGACTTGGGATACGGCGGATGCCCACCTGAACTTCAGCCCCACTTATATGACGGTGAATAGCATCACGCAGGGTGCGCTGCCGATAGAGTTGGGGTCAGCCTTTGACAATGTTGCTGGAACCATTGATTATACCGGTGGTAAACTCGGTGGGACGGTTAGTGGTGACCAGCTGATATGCACTATCCACTGTACCAGCGGGACTACCTCCGGGGTTTCCACGATAGACTTCGTGAACATCTTGCCGACGAGGGTAACTGACATCATATTGTCCGGAGTCTCTCAGTTCAATTGGACCCTGGTGGTTAATGGTACCCTGAAAGTTGGTGCTCCGGTATTGACGGTGGCTGTCAGCCCTGTTGGTAAGGGAACTGTGACCCAAACCCCCCTCCCCCCCTATGTCTGGGATCAAGTGGTTAACCTGCAAGCTAACGCAGTGGCCGGCTGGGCGTTCGACTCCTGGACTGGCACGAACAACAACGCTATAAATCCAACTACGGTAACCATGGACGTCGACAAGAGCGTAACCGCCAACTTCGTTGAGCTTCCGCCGATACTTGCTGTTGACCCTCTGAGCCTTGACTTTAGTGCCAGGTTCGGAGACAACACTGACAGTAAGACGGTTGAAATATCCAACACTGGTGGAGGGACGCTATGCTGGGCAGTAGGCTTACCGCCAGCATGGACGACAGGCGACAACTGGACTTACTACGATACCTATTCTACCTGGTTGGGTGCTCCTTATGGGAATACGCACTACGCCGGTGTCGGGGTCAATGATACTCCCTTACTCTTGACGGTGACGGGTACTAGTGATCCAGACAATTACGCCCAGTATGGCGTCTGGAATCCGGTTCCTGAGCGTACTGTAGAGGCGGTGCCGGGTAGTTTCATACCTGCTCGCTGCAACAACGCCAACATATTGACTGACAAATTTACCCTGGATTACGTCCTGCAGACAGTCAGCTTGACACTCTATATGCCTAATGCTACCCCGGTCTATGCTACGGTGACCTGGGACTACTCTGGTTGCCACGGCTGGCCTTATTATGTGGGTAAGAGCTGGTCATACAACGCGGTGCAATCAGTGTCATTAACACCTGGCGGTACTCCGATACTGCCCCCCAAGTTTATAACGGCATATGCAATGGTGGTTGGCATTGAGGATGTCACTGTGCCGGCAGGGACCTTTAGTTGCTACAAGACAGTCCATTTCCTGGACCCTGGCGACATAGCTGGCACTACGTTCACGATGACCTGGTTCAACGACACGGTAAAGAACTTTGTGAAGACATGGGATATTGGCACGTTTGCCTTCCCTCCGGAGAACGCTAGGGTGTTGCTAAGCTACAACGTTGCGGACCCACCACCACCACCTGCCTGGATTAGCTTTGATAAGACGCAGGGCAGCCTTGGTATAGGTGAGAGTGAACTGCTAAACGTGACGGCTAGTTCGTCAGCACTCCCTGTGGGCATTTATACTGGTAGCTTTGATATCAGTGCGGCTGGAAGTATTCAAGTAAAGACTGTTGACGTTAGCCTTGAGGTTCTTCCGGCGACCACGATTGACGTTATCAGGAATCTGCCTGCTGATGCTATGGACCTGGACGCCGAAACTATTGGAGACGTGTTCGATGTCTACGTGAACTTCACTGCATCGGTGGATGAGTTCAACAGTATCGGTCTGACCGATCTTGCTCCCGCTGGTTGGGATGTTCAGACTGATATAAACTGGTGTTCCCCGGTAGCAACATGGACCATGAGTCCCGGCAATAAGGCCGAGTATGCCTGGAGCGGGCCTTATGATGAAGGCCAAGTGTTCAGCGCCAAGTATAGAGTAACCATTCCGGCGACTGCTAAGAATGGACTCAATGACTGGCCGCTCAATGATGGCACTAAGGCCTGGGCTGAATACTGGTTTGGTGCTGCGGGACCATATACGTCTAACGTGACGGGCGAGTGGCAGAAGATAGTAACAATCCCTGGCAAGGTAGTGGGAGAGACTCGCGATGTTAACGCAGCCCTGCTGACCACTACGCTGGTCGTGTTATCCGAGAACCCTCCGGAAGCTCTTGACGAGCCTGAGGACTCGGATTCAAGCACCGCACCAGATGCTCTCTATGAGGTTTGGGCGGATGACACGGGACAGTACTGGATGGAGGCTTCAAAATACTGCTACTTTGCTCTAGACACAAATACCATGCCAACACCCAGGAATCCGTTGTACGCGCTCTACATAGACTTCGGGACCACCGCGAAATTATACGCGGGAGCCACCCGTGACTTCGAAGGTGACTATGGGCTTGTCCCCAAGGCATGCACCATGTCCTACGCTATGAAGAGCGTCAATCACTGGCTATTTGTACCAGTCGATGGTTTGACACCGCATCCTGAGTGGCAGCTTTCTGTCTGGAAGGCTATGGATTCGGTTCACGCCTGGCAATTCCCTGCAGGCTGCAACACCTAACATTGGTAGTCAGGTGATTCAACTAGCCCCCTTCCATTCATTGGGAGGGGGCTAGTGTCATTATTATTAAACTAGTGTTATAATTTAAAGAAGAAGTAAAGAAATGAGATTATTGAGGCTGGTTATTTTGTTGGTAGCGGTGGCAATCGTTGTTTTCCCTGCTGGCATGGCTCTGGCGTCGTACCCACCAGCCAATCCCGTCCGGACTTTGCCTGCCACAGTGGAGAGGGGAGCGACTTTCAATGTCACTGTGAATTTCACCGCTCCGGCCGATAATTTCTCTTCTATCTCCCTTACCGACTTCGCCCCCGATGGCTGGAATGTGACCGTTAGTGCAGCATGGTGCCAGCCAACGGCGGCGGTCAAAGCTACCGGCAATATGGCTGAGTTCAGTTGGTGGCTGACACCCTATGGTAATGGCACCAACTTTACTGCGCGGTATAAAGTTAACGTTTCCTGCGGCGCCGAGCTGGGAAATTATACCTTTGGTGATAGCTTTCTGGGATATTATATCGGTAATGGGACCACGCATATTTACGAAAATATAACCGGTGATTTTAATGTGACGGTTGTTCCGCCAGCCATTTGCTCCACTCCGAGCATTGACTTCTATGCCTCTCTCGGGCAAAACCCGGGAAACCAGACTCTCCAGCTGTGGAGTTCAACCCCCTGCATGCTCAACTGGTCGCTGAGCGATGATGCTGACTGGCTCAGTGAAAACCGCACCAGCGGCAACTGCACCAATGTGCATAGTTTTGTAGCAGTGTCGGTGAATACATCCGGCATGCCTGTCGGGGATTATATCGCTAATATAACCATCGAGGCTCCTGACGCCAACAATTCTCCCCGGATAGTTCCCGTTAGCTTGTATATCAGGACGACTGGCACACTGAAGGGGCAGGTCAATTTCGCAGGAAGGGGCGACCCTGGCACTGATAGGTGGGTAGAGCCATTTGTAGTGAAGTTCTTCGATAATGCCACTAAGCTTGAGATGGGCTGGTCGCCAATAAATGCCACCACCAATAATACCGGGGTTTTCACCATTACTGAGGTTGATGCTGGGAAATATGATATCGGAATTAAGAACTGGACTTGCTTGAGCGAGAAGGTGACTAATGTGACGCTGAATGCCGGTGCGCTCACCGTGGTTGATTTTGGTACGACACGCGAGGGCGATGCCGATGGCAACGATGCTGTTACTGGCATGGATTTCTCACTGCTTACTGGTGCCTTTGGCTCAACGCCTGCTGCTCCCAATTGGAATGCCAATTGTGACTTTGACCGCAATAATGCCATTACCGGCATGGATTTCTCACTGCTTACCGGTAACTTTGGCAAGACTGGAGACCTGCAAGGAGGTTAAAGGAGCTTTTTGTGCAGAAATTTTTGGTAAATATGAGTGCATACCTGGGGTTTGGGGAAAATGGCATCGCGTAGTATTTTATTTGTTGGTATAGTGGCAGTGCTGGCCATTGTCCTTATGCCTCTGGGTATAGCCCTGGCGCAGGAAGCCAATCCCGGCAGGGTTTTGCCCGACACGGTGCAAAAAGGGGAAACATTTGATGTCACCGTGAACTTCACCGCCCCCGCGGATATGTTCAATGCTATCGGTCTCACCGACCTTTGCCCCGATGGCTGGAATGTGACCGTCGATGCAGGATGGTGCACCCCGAATGCCGATGTGTTTACAGCTACGGGCAATAAGGCGGAGATTGGCTGGTATGGTGAGCCCGGTGTGGGTTTTGACAATGGTACGATATTCACTGCGTTATATAAGGTAACTGTCCCTGACGATGCCTCGGCAGGGATTTATGTCTTCGATGGCTCTGTGGAATATTATGTTGGTCCTGAAGGACCTTATCCGGAAAATATAACCGGCGGCTCTCAAGTAGAGGTTGTTGGTGAGGGTGGTATCGGTGTGTGGTGGATAGTTACCATCGTCGTTGTTATCGCGATTATCGTGGTTGCGGTTCTCATGGTTAGACGCCGGGGGACATGAGATTGTTTCGGTATGATGATAAAAGGGAGCGGATTGCCCCCTTTTTGAGTTGGGGTTGCGGAGCAATCCCGGGGAAAGCAAAACTCAAAAATCAAAGGGCAAAATGAGGAAGGTTTTTGCATTTGTTTAGGGTTTAGTGCTTTGAGTTTAGGATTTCCCCGCAGGGTGTCATTGCGAGCCGAAGGCGTGGCAATCCCAGGAAAATTAAAGCGCAAAAATCAAAGGGTAAAATGACAGAGCAAAAATAAAAAAGCAGTATGAATCTGATGCCAACGGAAAAGCAAAACTCAAAAATCAAAGGGCAAAATGAGGAAGGTTTTTACATTTTAATTTGTCATTTTGATTTTTTATATTTAATTTTTGCATTTGTTTAGAATTTAGTGCTTTGAGTTTAGGATTTCCCCGCAGGGGTGTGTCATTGCCACTTTTTTGTTGTCATTGCGAGCGAAGCGTGGCAATCCCGGTGGGGTATGAGAGTGCGAGAGTTTGCTTCGTCGCTAACGCTCCTCGCAATGACAAAGGGGGGGGCGTGCCTCGCAATGACACCCTTTCTGTCATTGCGAGCGAAGCGCGGCAATCCCGGTGGGGGTGCTCCTCGATGAGAGAAGGAGGTGGACATTATAAATGATAACAAAGGAAGCGAAATTTCAGTAATAATATGAAGGAATAGTACCTCTTGAACCAAGAAATGTGACGAAAGTTATTTTATAGAAGGAAAATTTGGTAGATGATTTAAGGAGGTTGAAATGAGAAAGCTAGGATTTATTATCGGTATTATTGTGCTCCTGATGGCTCTAATGCCCCTGAGCATGCCGGTGAGCAACAATTTACCGGCCCAGGCGGCGGAACCACCGGGGCCACCGGGACCACCGGAAACACCAGGCCCGCTGCTGCCGCCACCGCAAGAACCCCCTCCGGTGATAGATGGGCACGGAACGGGGTTCATACCACCAACGATGGACCTCTCCTATATCACCGGGCAGAGAATGCCTGACGGCTCTCTGGTGGGGGAGTCGCCGCCGGTGGGGCAGCCGCCAGCACAGTTTGATTGGCGCAACCCACCAAATAGGGTCACCTCGGTGAAGGACCAGGGTGCTTGCGGCGCCTGCTACGCCTTTGCCGGTATTGCCAATGTCGAATCGAAGATACTAATTGACACTAACACCACTCCCCCCGGTCCCGACTACTCCGAGAACAATGCCAAGTCGTGCACCTGGCGTGCTATAAATGACTGGATAGGTCCAGGGCCCTACCAATGGGGGGATTGCAATGGAGGAAACTACTACATACTCGCCAGCCTGTTCTCCCAGAAAGGCATAGTCGATGAGACCGCCGACCCGTATGTACCTGCGAATACCACCTGCAACTCCTCCTGCCCGTATAACAAGACGCTGCTGGACTGGAGAATCATATCGACTAATTCGGTACCCGATACCACCCTGCTGAAGACTTATATTTATAACTACGGTCCGGTGTATACCACGATATTTGTTGGTGATAACTACACCATTCCCTGGAGGAATGAATTCGCCGCCTATAGTGGCACCTATACTCTGTACTACCCGTCTACGTATGACCCCAACCATGCGGTGCTCATTGTTGGCTGGGACGACACCCTGGTGCATGCCGGCGGCCAGGGCGCCTGGATTGTGAAGAACTCCTGGGGCCTAGGCTGGGGTGCTGTCGGCTACTTTACCATCGCTTACGGCTCAGCCAGCATTGGCATGTGGTCCTCGTTTATGTACGACTGGCAGGACTACGATAACAACGGCAGCATCATGTATTACGACGATGATTGCTGGAATTGGCAGCGTGGATATGGAAATACCACCGGCTGGGGACTGTGCAATTTCACCCCGACAAACAATACCTATGCTACCCGCGTGGAGTTCTGGACCGTAGAGGCCACCACCGACATTGATATATACATCTATGATGACTTTAATACTACAACGCTATCGCTGAGCAACGAATTGGTTAACCAGACGAACTACAATTTCACCGAAGCGGGCTACCATTCGGTGCCATTGGACTCGCCACTGCCGCTGACCGCCGGTGACCCCGTTATCGTTGTGGTGAAGTTCACTGATTTCTCTTATGGATGGCCTGTCCCAGTAGACCAATACGGACCACGTGAAACGGGACGCACATATATGAGCCCCAGTGGTTTAAATGGCACATGGTACGACCTGGGATCTGGTGAAAATCGCGATGTCGCTATTCGCTTGCGCACCTCGGGAGTTCGAAATGTAACCGGTGCCCCTGACCTAATAGTGCATGAGAAGTATGAGACGGTTGAGGGCTGCAGCTACTGGGTAACCTACACCGTGACCAACATTGGTAATGCCACTGCTGGTGCCAGCACGACATGCATTCACGCCGGCGGTGGGATGGTGGCAACTGCCCCTTGCCCGTCACTGGCAGCCGGTATGAGCAATACCACGACCGTCGGGCCGTTCGAGTGCCCCGGCACTACCACTGTGACGATTATGGTCTGCGCCGACAACTACGACACAGTCGTGGAGAGTAACGAAAATAACAACTGCCTGGAGAATGACATGTACCAGCCGCTGGAGTTCGGCGATGCCCCTGATGGCGCATTTGGAACATATCCCTCTCTCCTTGCCAGCAATGGCGCGCGGCACTGCCCCACTAGCACCGAAATACTCGGACTGAGCAGTCAGGGTGATTGGAAGGACTTTGAGCTTGATGCCAATGTCCCTGATAACGATCTTTTCGACGATGGGTTGGTAACCACTACCCTGGCTCCCGGTAATGCAGCGGCAACGGTCCAGTTTGAGGTGACCAACTTCATTGCCATTGACGACCTGATTGTTAACATACTGATTGACCTGAATCAGGATGGTGACTGGACTGACCCTGGAGAGTACGTGGTTCAAAATCAGGCAATATCCTTACCCGGTCCTGCCGAGGCCACCTTTGTTTCCACGCCATTCTCAACTGTGGGGGCAACCCCTGGTCAAACATGGCTCAGACTTACGCTGACCAGGACCCCGGTCCCCGTTGCGTGGGATGGCACGGGGCTGTTCGCCTGCGGTGAAACCGAGGACTGGAAGATATACATAGAACAGGAAGGAGAATGGTACTGGAAGCCGGGTAACTGGACTGACTACGCCATGAGCGGCATGCCCGACTTCGACCAGAAGCAGGATATGTGGGGCCAGCCCGTGCCTCCTCCTCCGTGGACCTATTGCGGACCGGTGGCGGTGGCTAATTCCCTGTGGTGGTTCGATTCTAAGAATGAGCCTTCCCCTGTCCCGCCACCTACCATCAACGATAACTACGGTCTGGTGACAAACTTCAGCAATCCGTGGGATGACCACAACGCCAGTAACGTGATGCCGCTGGTTAACAACCTGTCATGGCTTATGGACACCGATGGCCAGAGAACTGGCAACACGACCAAGAGCGGCACCGATGTCATGGACATGCAAGCGGGGATAAACCAATACCTCAACAATACCGGCTATGCTGCCGATTACAATGAGACGACAGTGCTACGGCCGAACTTCACCTGGATTGAGGGGGAGGTGGAGAGGTGTGAGGATGTGGTGCTGCTTCTCGGCTTCTGGCAGCATGAGTATGGCTCTGACTACTGGTGGCGCGTCGGCGGACACTATGTCACTTGCGCCGGGGTGAACTCGAATACCTCTCAGCTTGGCATCAGCGACCCCTATTGGGATATAAGTGTCCCGGCCGCAGGGCCAGGTGTTCATAACGATACTCAGTATGTCTCTCACGATATCTACAGTGTCACTCCGTTAATCCCGGGTCCTGGCGGCTCCCCCTGGCCCTGCTGGGCTCTGCAAAACTATGCCGGTGGGGCACCCATTGTCAACTTTCTAGGTCAGAACTCGGGTCCTCTCCTGATACCTCAGGCGCCGTACGTCCCAGCCTTGCCGGTGATGACCACTATCGACTACGCTGTTGCCGTGTCACCGACGGCGGTAAACGCTACACTGGAAGGGAATGTCACTTTCAAATCGAGAGGCAGCACTCCTGATGCAAGGTGGATAGAGCCGTTTGTGGTGAGGGGCTTCGAGTCTGGTAATCTTAGCCACGAGATATGGAACGCCACTGCCACCACTAACGATACCGGGGTTTTCACCATCATCGGTCTTACTCCGGGCACCTACGATATCAGGGTTAAGAACTGGACTTGCTTGAGCGAGCTGGTGACTGGAGTAACGCTGAGTGCCGGTGTGACCACTGTGGTCGACTTTGGCGAAACACGTGAGGGTGATTCCGATGGCAACAATGCTGTTACCGGCATGGACTTCTCCCTGCTTTCTGGTGCCTTCGGTTCAACACCTGCTAACCCCGCCAAGTGGAATGCCAATTGTGACTTTGACCGCAATAATGCCATTACTGGCATGGACTTCTCTCTGCTTTCCGGCGACTTTAACAAGGTGGGGCATTAGCAAGGTGGGGCCTCTGCAAGGATATTAGGAGGTACCACATCCCGAGTGGCAACTTTCTTCATGGAAGGCCATGGAGGTGGTTCACTCCTGGGAATATCCTAGCTAAAGTTTGGTAGCGAGGTGATTCAACTAGCCCCCTTCCAATAGAAGGGGGCTAGTGTTATAACTAGCTGTTATGACCAAAAAATTGGGATTGTGCAGGTTGTTCGTTGCGCTGCTGGTACTGGCGGCAATCGTCGTTTTCCCCGCTGGCACAGCTTTGGCGTACCCGCAAGCCAATCCGAGCAGAACTCTGCCCGGGATGGTGGACAAAGGGGAAACGTTCAATGTCACCGTGAACTTCACTGCACCTGCGAATAACTTCTTTCTTGTCTCCATTTCTGACCTTGCTCCCGCTGGTTGGAATGTGACCGTCAATGCAACGTGGTGCACCCCGGTGGCGACCTCAGTTACCGCTACAGGGAATGAAACACAGATTGTCTGGGGTGGGCCGTTTAACAATGGCACTTTCTTCACCGCAGTGTATAAGGTAGCTGTGCCTGAAGACGCCGCCGAGGGATCTTATACCTTTACTGGACACCTGCAATATTACTTTGGTGCTGCAGGACCTTACCGGGAAAATATAACTGGTGATTCTCAAGTGCCTTTACCGCCTGAACTGGAAGGGCATGTTAGTTTCTCAGGAAGGGGCGCCGCTCCTGATGCTAAGTGGATAGAGCCGTTTGTGGTGAAGGGCTTCGAGTCTGGTAATCTTAGCCATGTGCTATGGACAACCAACGCCACCACCAACAATACCGGGGTTTTCACCATCACCGGTCTTACTCCTGGCACCTACGATATCGGGATTAAGAACTGGACCTGCTTGAGCGAGCTGGTGACTAATGTAACGCTAAGTGCCGGTGTGACCACTGTGGTCGACTTTGGTACTACACGTGAGGGAGATTCCGATGGCAACGATGCTGTTACCGGCATGGACTTCTCTCTGCTTGCTGGTGCCTTCGGGTCAACGCCTGCTGCTCCCAATTGGAATGCCAATTGTGATTTTGACCGCAATAATGCAGTGACCGGGATGGACTTCTCACTGCTTGCTGGCAACTTTAACAAGGTGGGGCCCCTGCAAGGATATTAAGAGGTACCACATCCCGAGTGGCAACTTTCTTCATGGAAGGCCATGGAGGTGGTTCCCTCCTGGGAATATCCCAGCTAGAGTTGGCTAGCGAGGTGGATGTAACTAGCCCCCTTCCATTGGGAGGGGTTTAGTGTTATAATTAGCTGTTATAATCAAGAAATTGGGATTGTGCAGGTTGTTCGTTGCGCTGCTGGTGCTGAAGGGTGTTGCGCTCATACCTCGCCGGGATTGCCACGCCTTCGGCTCGCAATGACACCTCCCCCTTTGTCATTGCGAGGCACAGCCCCATTTTGTCATTGCGAGGCACAACGTGCCGAAGCAATCTCCAGTAGCTATCAGCCTTCAGCTTCGTGACCAAAACCGAAAAAGTGGAGAAAATGTAACTAAATACAACTAAAGTTAACTAAGTGCAACTTGATGTTTTTGAGGCGGCGATGTAGAATATACAAAGGTAGCAGGACTAAAGTCCTGGGTATTGTGATGACTTGCAATAATGCAGTAGCCGGGATGGACTTCTCTCCGCTTGCTGGCAACTTTAACAAGGTAGGGCCCCTGCAAGGATATCGAGGCTGCTTCTTGACGAGTTTATAGCGAATGTGAGTGAATAGAGCGCGGTTTGACAAAATGAGGTTGTGTGTGGTGCTGTTTGCCATAATGGCACTGGCGGGGTGGGCCCTTTTGCCTCTGGGCACAGCTCTGGCGTACCCACCAGCCAATCCAGTCAGAGCTCTGCCCGGTATGGTGAACAAAGGGGAAACATTCAATGTCACCGTGAACTTTACTGCACCTGCGAATAACTTCTTTCTTGTCTCCCTTTCTGACTTTGCTCCCGCTGGTTGGAATGTGACCGTCAATGCAGCGTGGTGCACGCCGGTGGCGACCTCAGTTACAGCTACAGGGAATGAAACACAGATTGTCTGGGGTGGGCCGTTTAACAATGGCACTTTCTTCACCGCGGTGTATAAGGTGGCTGTGCCTGAAGACGCCGCCGAGGGATTTCATACCTTTACTGGACACCTGCAATATTACCTTGGTGCTGCAGGACCTTACCGGGAAAATATAACTGGTGATTCTCAAGTGTTTTTCCCACCTGAATTCGATGTTATTAGACATATCAATGAAACATTGAAAAGCCCGAATGTGCTGTATCCCGGCGATACATTTGAGGTCTTTGTTAATTGGACCGCACCTCTAAATAATTTCTGTGCTATCGGTCTCACTGACCTTGCCCCCGCTGGTTTTGAGGTTGAGGCTAATAAAACGTGGTGTTCCCCCACCGCAAATGAAACCAGCGCTACAGGCAATAAGGTAGAAATTGTCTGGTACGGCCCCTATGCTAACGGCACTAACTTTACCGCAAAGTATAAGGTGACTGTCCCCGAGACTGCCGCACCAGGAAGTCATTTCTTTCCCTACGATAACTGTTCGCTGAGCTGGCTTGAATACAGCTTTAGTGAATATGGACCATATGCATCGTGCACAATAGGAGATAGTGAAGTAGTGGTAACAGTCGGCGGTGATATAGTGGGAGAGACGCGTGATGTTAATGCTAACGAGCTATCCGATGTTACCGTCACGCTGTATAAGAATGCTTCAGGGATAGCAAACGATACAAGCACGCCGAATTACACCATAATGGTCAGTGCAACCGGGAACTATTGGCTGAGCGGTAGCAAATACAGGTATTTTGATATACTTACAAATGCCCTGCCGACCACACCTAGGAATCCATATCACCCAGACTACATAAACCTGACAACGCCAGAACTATTAGCCGCGGGATGCACCTTTGACTTCGAAGGTGACTACGGGCTTGTCCCCATCTGTTGCAGCATGTCCTATGCTATGACAAGCGTCAACCACTGGCTATTTGTACCGGTCGACGGTTCACTGGTACCGCATCCTGAGTGGCAGCTTTCTAACTGGAAGGCTATGGAGTCGGTTCATTCCTGGCAGTTTCCCTGCGAGTGTGACTAGCCCCTGCTAGAGTTGGGTAGTCAGGTGGATTCAATTAACCCGTGATGTAGTTGCCTGATTCATCAGGCACAATTGCCCAATAAATTGGGCAACTACAGTGTCAAAAGGCAAAAATCAAAAGCAGTCAGTAATCAGCAGTCAGCTAATAGCTGAAGGCTGATAGCTACCAAATATAAAAAGGCAGTCGGTATGAAGCTGAAGGCTGATAGCTGAAAGCTGATAGCTACTGACTTGGGGATTGCTTCGGCATTGGTGTGCCTCGCAATGACAGAAGGAGGGTGTGCCTCGCAATGACAGAAGGAGGGTGTGCCTCGCAATGACAGAGGGGGGCGTGCCTCGCAATGACAAAGAGGTGGTGCCATTGCGCCCTTTTTTATTGTCATTGCGAGCCGAAGGCGTGGCAATCTCGGTGGGGCGTGGGATTGCGCAGCCTCGCCTCCGGGTTTTCCTCCGGGTTTTGTAGTTGCCTGATTCATCAGGCACAATTGCCCAATAAATTGGGCAACTATAATGTCAAAAAGTCAAAAATCAAAGGGCAAAATGAGGAAGGTTTTTATATTTTAATTTGTCATTTTGACTTTTTATGTTTGATTTTTGATATTGTTCACCTCCTTCCGCTGGAAGAGGGCAGGTGCTATAATTGAGAAAATGAGATTGCTTGGAGCGTTCGTTGCTATAGTGGCGCTGATGGCTATTGCGCTCATGCCCCTGGATATGGCTCTGGCGCAAGAAGTCAATCCAGACAGGACTTTGCCTCACACTGTGGAAAGAGGTCAGACATTCGATGTCATCGTGACCTTCACCGCTCCTGCCGATAACTTCACTGCTATCTCCATCACCGACTTCGCCCCCGATGGTTGGAATGTGACCGTTGATACGACATGGTGCCAGCCACAGGCACGGGTGAAAGCCACCAGCGATATGGCCGAGGTCGCCTGGCAGGGGCCCTATGATAAAGGGGTCAACTTTACCGTGTTGTACAAAGCCATCGTTCCCCATGGTGCCTCTCTGGGGAATTATACCTTCAGTGGCTTTCTGGCATATTTTATTGGTCCTTCAGGGCATATTTTCGAAAACATAACAGGTGATTCTGAAGTAGAGGTTGGTTTGACTGCCACCCCGGCTATCTCCCATAGCCCGGCAAGCTTCAATAGCACCCAAAGCGGTGCAAACATTGAAAATATGACGCTGGAGATCTGGAACTCAGGAGGAGGGACGCTTGACTGGTCTTTGACCGATGGTGCTGCCTGGCTCAGCGAGAATCCGACGAGCGGCAGCTCCACGAACGAGCATGATATAGTAGTTGTATCGGTTGATACCACAGGTATGTCTGCTGGGGATTATTCCGCCAGCATCACTATAGCGGCTGATGAGGCAAGCAACAGTCCGCAGACGGTTCCGGTCAGTTTACATGTGGCAGAAATGAGCCTGTCATCACAAGCATGGCTCAGCCAATACTGGTGGACGATAGTGGCCGGGATAGTTGTTGTCGTGCTTCTGGTTTACCTCCTGCGGCCAAGGAGGAACGCATAGGTTGTTTGGCAATTCTCCCTCTTCTTTGAATCGAGTACAACCCCTGATGTAGTTCAGATAGATGGGTGACACATTAAATGTTTATAACACTAAGAAATACTTCCTTGTCATTGCGAGCGAAGCGTGGCAATCTCGGTGGGGTATGGGATTGCTTCGGCACGGTGTGCCTCGCAATGACAGAGGGGGGGTGCCATTGCCACCCTTTTATTGTCATTGCGAGCCGAAGGCGTGGCAATCTCGGTGGGGCGTGGGATTGAGGAGCCTGTTCCTCCTTCCATTGGAGGAGGGTTACCTGTTATAATTGGGAAAATGAGATTGTTTATAGCGTTTTTTACTATCATGGCGCTGATGGCTGTTGTGCTCATGCCACTGGATATGGCTCTGGGGCAAGCAGTCAATCCAGCCAGGACTCTGCCTTCGACCGTGGAAAGAGGGAAAACATTTAATGTCACCGTGACATTCACCGCCCCCGCAGACAACTTTAATGCTATCGGTCTGACCGACAACGCCCCTGATGGTTGGGATGTGCAGGTTGATGCAGCATGGTGCACCCCGATTGCCGACTTTGTTAGCGCTACGGGCAATAAGGCCGAGATTGCCTGGACTGGGCAGCCCGTGGGTTTTAACAATGGTACTTCATTTACTGCGGTATATAAGGTAAACGTGACTGATTATGCTTGTGCGGGTAATCATGCCTTTAATGGTTTTCTGGAATATTGGGTTGGCTCTGTAGGCCCCTCTAATGAGACCGTAATAGGTAATTCTGAAGTGGAGGTCCCGGTAGCCGCCACGCCACTTATCTGCTGTAGCCCGAAAAGCTTGAGCTTCAGTGCTACCGAGGGAGGTTCAAACCCGGCAAACCAGACACTGGAGATTTCGAACTCAGGCAATGGTACAATTAGCTGGACGCTGAGCGATAATGCTACCTGGCTTAGCGAAAATCCCACGAGCGGTAGTTCCACAGGCGAGAATGATACAGCAGCCGTATCGGTTGATATAACCGGAATGTCTGCCGGGGATTATTCTGCCAATATCAACATAACTGCCCCCGGAGCGAGCAACAGTCCGCAGGTAGTCCCGGTTAGCCTGCATATTAGCTTATCGACGTCAAAGATATCGTTCTGGTCTGAATCTGAAAGCCTTAGCTTCACTGCTGTTGAAGGAGGCTCAAACCCTGTAAAAGAGACGCTGTACATTTGGAACTCAGGCATTGGCACACTTAACTGGACGCTGAGCGATGATGCTGCCTGGCTCAGCGAGAAGCCGACAGGCGGTAACTCCACGAGCGCCCATGATCCAGTAGTTCTATCGGTGAATACAACAGGAATGTCCGCCGGGGATTATTCCGCCAATATCAACATAACCGCCCCCGGAGCAATCAATAGCCCGCAGGTGGTCCCGGTTAGCCTGCATATTAGCTCACCGACGCTGGAGATATCCTTCAATCCTGAAAGTCTTAGCTTCACTGCTGGTGAAGGAGGTTCAACCCCAGCAAACAAGACACTGGAGATCTGGAATTCAGGTGGGGGGACGCGCGACTGGTCTTTGGGTGATGATGCTGCCTGGCTTAGTGAGAGTCCCACAAGTGGCAGTTCCACGGGAGAGCATGATACAGTAGCCGTATCGGTTGATATAGCCGGAATGTCTGTCGGGGATTATTCCGCCAATATCACCATAACTAGCCCCGGAGCGAGCAACAGCCCGCAGGTAGTCCCGGTTAGCCTGCATATTAGCTCAGCGGCACCGGAGATATCCTGCAAGCCTGAAAGTCTTAGCTTCACTGCTGGTGAAGGAGGCTCAAATGGGACGCTTGAGATTTGGAATTCAGGAATTGATACGCTCAACTGGACGTTGAGTGATGCTGCTGCCTGGCTCAGCGAGAATCCCACAAGCGGGAGTTCCACAGGTGAGCATGGTACAGTAGCCATATTGGTTGATACCACAGGTATGT
>Ga0315282_10007706_pt1 | contig 17600 bp, 13 predicted proteins | sample YL17G07_20_MG_FD_203693 | JGI IMG/M metagenome (GOLD analysis project Ga0315282, IMG submission 203693) | Sediment microbial communities from Yellowstone Lake, YNP, Wyoming, USA - YL17G07_20 | ecosystem: Environmental > Aquatic > Freshwater > Lake > Sediment | place: USA: Wyoming | collected... | reverse complement strand
CGCTCGAACTTGATTTCCAGCACCGTCCACTCGGGATGCAGGATACGGTGCGGCATTCCGGTCGGCCCGTCCATCCGCGTGCAGCGCTGGACCGTCAGGTCCGTGTCGAACGTGATGCGCAGGTTGCCCGGCAACGGAGAGTAAAACGCAAGGCGCGCGTAGGCGATCAGGACCTTTGGGCGGAACTCCCACCGTGTGACGGCCCGGTTGTAGGCTTGCACGGCCGGATGCCATTCGTGATCCAGCAGCCGCGAGCCGCGCAGCACGGCCTCGCGATGCGTCTCGTCGAGGCTGAAGCGTTCCTTCAGGATCTGGTTTCCGAGGCGGCCTTTGATCTCAAGGATGGTCGGGTTGCGCGTATCGTCGTAGTACCGGACGCGGACCTTGCTGCGCGAGAGGAGGCCCGCAAGTTTCTCGTGGTGACAGCTCAACCCCGGGGAATCCAGATAGATGCTGTGGACGTGGTATAGGCCGCGGCCATCCACGCTGTGCGGGTCGGGTCGCATGCGCGCCGACAGCCGCGCTGTAAGCGCGCTGCGGACATGGGCGGGGATCAGGTACTTGATCTCGTAGCGGCTCACCGCCAGGCCTCCCAGGCGACCCCAACGCTGGCGGACCGGCATGTCCGCCTTGTGCACAGCGTAGTCCTACACATCTACGAACGTCTCCGGCTGAATGAGGCTGATGCGGGAGATGCCCGGCACGTGTGTGCGCAAGGAACCCACCAGGTCGTCCGGCATCCCCGCCTGTGGACTGACCGTGTACACGTACTCAAACGTCTCGCTGTCTATTTGTGACGATGAACGCAGCGTGGTTTTCCGAAATAGGTTGGACGCAGCGCGCTGGAAGTCCTTGACGGCTTCCGGCGACTCGAGGCAGAACGTCAACGTGTAATCGGCCGCCGCGCCACGCCCGAAGTGGATGAAATGCAGCATAAGGATCACCGCGCAAATGGAGAGCGTCCCGCCAACGGCGATCACGTACTTGGAAACGGAGCAGGCGATGCCCACGGCTATCGCCAGGAAAATATAGCTCAGGTCGCGCGGATCCTTGATGGCCGTGCGAAAGCGGATGACCGACACGGCGCCCACCAGCCCCAGCGACAGCGGCACGTTGTCGGCGATGGTCATCATGACCATGGTCACAATCAGGGCGATCCCGACAAGAGATATATTGAACGAACGGCTGTAGGAATACCCCGCGTGCGTGTACCGGTAGAGGTAGCTGATGACCAAGGCCAAACCCAGGGCCATGCCCATGCTCATCAGCACGTCTACCAGGTCAAGCTGAACCAGTTGCATCATCCGTGCCTAGGAATGCACATCGTGACCAGTGCCACCCCAACAGACGCAGCCCTGTCAACATACACCTATACTGCGCACATTGCGCAGCATACCTGTGGTTCGAGGCGGCCTCGGCCGGTTCAGAAGTCGAGCTTCTTGTCGGCTTCGGGGGGACGCGGGGGCTTGACCGCCTCACCACCGACCTCACCCCCCGGCCCACCACCAGCCCTGCCGCCCTGCCCGCCACCGGGCCCACCGCCTGGCCCGCCACCCGGTCTGCCGCCCGGTCCACCACCCGGTCCGCCGCCCCACGGCACGAAGCGAACGGCCTCCTCCCGGGCGACCGCCTGCTGCTTGAAGACCTCCTCCAGCTTTTCCCGGTTCTCCGGAGGGATCAAACCAAGCAGTGTGGTCTCCTCGGCCCGCGCATTCTTGCTGACCCTGTCGCGAAGCAAGCTGCTCATGGCCATGCGCTGCTGGAAGTCGCTGAGGTCGTACAGCGGCGTCAGTTCCTTCACGATCTCAGTGTTCTTGTTGTTGGTCTCACGAATCAAGGCGTCTATCTTTTCCTTGCGCCCCTTGTCATCGCCGGTCAGCACCTCGTTGGCCCGCAATTCGTACGCGGCCCGCAACTGCTTGACCTGCTGCGCGTAGTGCCAATGAGTCCGGCCCACGGCCAGCGCCAAGGCCTGCTCCGTCTCCGGAATGGCCACGAGATGAATGTGGTTGGGCATCAGGCAGTAGCCGAGGATTCGCACGCGGAAACGCTGTGCGTCCTCTTTGAGGAACGCCAGGTATGTTTCGTAGTCTCGCGCAATGAAGAACACCGCGGCGCGGTTGTTGCCCCGTTGCGTGACGTGGTGGGGCACACCAGGGATGACCAAACGGGCAAGCCGCGGCATGGTTGAGGAATACGCCACCCCTCGCCGCTGTCAACCAGGAAATAGGTAACTGTCCCGAGTCTAGTTTTCAGGCTTCGTACCCCGCGCTTTCGGCTGGCGCGTCCGGCTGCCGCGCGTTACGCTGTTCAACTGACAGTTCGAGAACTCGAGGAGGAATTGCCGTGCATCGTCTCTGTTTCGCCGCCGCCGTGCTTGTGGTCACGGTCCTGCTTGCCGGCTGCACCACCAGTCAGCGTTACGCCCTCACGCATGACCGCCTGGTCCAGGCGGCGTACAGTGCCATAACCCAGGAAGCGTATGTGAAGCTCGAACAGATCACGCGCGAGGACACCGAGGAGCAGGGCGGGCGCCTCACGGTGCTCAAGGCGCCGTACCTGGAGTACTCCAAGATCGAGGCCATGATTGACAGCCGGGGCGAGGACGCCAAGACGCCGCGCCTCAAGGTGAAGATCACCACCGGCGACTTCGCCTACTCCCGCCACAAGGACATGGAGGAGCGCCTCCAGGAAGTCGCGCTCAGGGACCTGCGCGCACGCCAGCACGGTGACGAATCCAAGCCCACCGCGCTGCCGCCGGCCGCCGCGCCCGCGCCGGCCGAGGCGAAGAAAGAGACGAAGACCGAGACAAAAGCCGAGACCCGGAAAGAGTGACTATGCCTGAGCCGCAGAGCGACACCGCAAGCCTTCGTTCCTTCATCTCCATCCACCTCCCCCCCGCCGTGCTCGTTGCCATCGAGCGGCTGCAGGGCAAGCTGCCGTTCGGCGGCAGCATCCGCTGGGCACGGCCCGGCCAGATCCACCTCACGCTGAAATTCCTCGGCGACATCCCCACAGCATCGGCCGCGGACATCGAGGCCGCCATGCGCCGCGCGTGCGCTGGTCTCAAGCCCTTCACACTGACGCTGCAGGGCTTCGGCTGCTTCCCCAGCGCCAAGCGGCCGAGCGTCGTGTGGGTGGGCACGGCCGGCGATCTGAGCACTCTGAACGCGCTGCAGACCGCCATCGAGCGGGAGACCCAGCCTCTCGCGCGGCACAGCGAATACCGCGCCTTCCGGCCGCACCTGACGATCGGCCGCGTGAAGAAGCTTCCGTTCCGCGAGCTTCCCGCGCTGGGCGCGCAGATCGAGGCAACGCAGGTCGGCGTCCTCGGCGAATGGTCCGTGGAAGACGTCCATCTCATGAAGAGCGAACTGTCGCCCGAAGGCGCCAGACACACCGCGCTCGCCAGCGTACGTCTTGAGTGAACGCGTCGTCGTAGGGCGGGGCGTGAAGTCTCCGGGGATGTTCCGCGGATAGACTACGAAGCTCCCATCCTCGTAGCTGTGGGCCTATCTCGTAGTCTGTTCCCGTTTCACGTCCCCGATTTCCGCCGCCGTTCCGAAACCCGAGACCCGAGACCCGAGACCCGAGACCCTGAACCCTGAACCCTTTCCGCCCTCTGCGGCTATCGGTTCGCCCGTTTCACGTCTTCCGCCGCCACGATGCACTGCTGCTCACGCAACGCTGCCTGGAGCTTGCGCACGTCAAGCTGCCGCGGCGTGACGCCGTCGCGGATGGACAGCGCCGCCGCGACGCCCGCGGCCTGGCCCATCACGCCGCACTGCGGCATCACGCGCAGGCTGCCCAGCGCCTCGTGGTCGGCGCTCGCGCAACGGCCCGCGACAAGCAGGTTCTCCACGCCGCGCGCCAGCAGAATCCTGTAGGGTATCTGGTACTTGAAGCCCTGGGGCGGATAGTGAGTCTTCTTGTCCATGCCCGGACCCGTGACGTTGTGAATGTCAATGAAGAACGAGCCGTAGCCGATGCTGTCGGGGAACTCCGCCTGCGCCAGAACGTCCGCTTTCGTCAGCCGATAGTCGCCGTGGATGCGGCGGCTTTCGCGCATGCCGACGGTGTTGGGCGTGGAAAGCATGTAGCAGTGCTCCATGCCGGGGACGTACTTGCGGTACACGGCGATGGTTTCGTACGCCTGCTTGCGGCCCTCGACGGTCGCGTGCGTCAGGTCCGCAGCCTTCAGCGCGCTGACGTTGAGGATGTGCGTGAAGTTGATGCCCAGCCAATCCGGGCGCGTGGGCGTCCACCACCAGCCCATGATGCACGTCTGGAACGGCCGCATGAAGCCGTCCGCCTGCGCCTTCTTCCACACGTGTTCGAGCTTATAGTCGCTGCCGCGGAACGCGCGCACCTTCTCGCAATCCACGCCGCCGAGCATGAACATCAGCGTCATCGGCTGGCACGCGCCGTTGTCTTCGTCGCCGTAATCGAAGCCGCAGCCCGCGCGCGCCGCCACGTCGCCGTCGCCGGAACAATCCACGATGCGGTTGGCGCGCACAGCCCGGCGCCCGTCTTTGCTCTGCACAATCGCGCCCGTGACGCGGCCGTCTTCCACAAGCGTGTCGCAGAAGAACGCGTGGTACAGCAGCCGGCAGCGGCATTCCTCCGCCATCTGCTCGAGCACCAGCTTCAGGCCCTCGATCTCGAAATCGCACGATGAATTGTTGCAGACGCCGTAGCCGGCCTGCGTCACGCGCTGCGCCATTTCCCAGATCGCGCCGCCCACGACGCGTTCCGACGAACCCCACGATGAATACAGGCAGATGTGCCCGTGTCCGCCGGCGGTCGCGATACCGCCCAGACAGTTGAACTGCTCGACAATGAGCGTCTTCGCCCCCAGCCGCGCCGCGGCCAGGCCCGCGCTGGCGCCCGCGGGTCCGCCGCCGACGACCAGCACCTCCACCTCGTCCGCAACGGGGATCTCCTCGGTCCTGCGAATCGTCTCTGCCATGCTTGGTTTCCCTTCAGTAGCGTGCGTTCACACTGTCTCCACGACCTTCACGCCGTCCGGCCGCGCGTCGGTCTCCTCGAAGAGCACGAGGACGTTCCGGTCGCGGAGCCACTCTTTCGGCAGGTGGTAGTAGCGCTGCGTCGGCTCGCCCGCGCCGCTCAGTGTGATGAAATCGTGCTGCCACGACGTGTCGAGCTGCGCCGCGGGGACTTGCCAGTACCGCCCCGCGCACTGCCCGTTGAGCCAGATCAGCCCTTTGTAGAGCGCGCCGATGTCCAGCGCGTAACCGGCGGCGGCGGGGTCGAGCGCGCCGAATTCCGCTCGCAGCCACTGCAGGCGGCGCGCGCCGCCGGCCGTGAGCGGCTGCCACGCCGCATTGCCGCCATACTCCGGGCTGAACAGCCCGCACCGCTCGCCGCGCAGGCCCGCCTGGAACGCCCACGTCAGCTTCTGCGGCGCGCCGTCAAGCCGCACCGTGCCGATGAGGCCCTTCATCTCGTCGCTCATCGGCGCGTCCAGCATCCAGTCGCCTTTGATGAGGCCGAACGCGGCGACGAGCACGCTGATGCGGTTGCGTCCTTTCCGGAGCTGCACGCGGTAGTCGTGCTTCCAGTGTCTCGGGCGGTCCTCATCGAGGCGCTCGGGCTGCGTGCCCACGAACCTGCCGTTCACGAACAGCGTCGAGAAATCGCGCACCATCGGCAGCGTGAGCGTCGCCTGGCGGGCGTTGCGGCTGACGATGACCGCCTCGTACCAGCCGTAATCCGTCCGGTCCCCGGTCAACGGCAGCATCGAGGCGGGCGTGCGCATGAGCACCGCGCCCGGCTCCGGCGGCAGCGGTTCGAGCAGCCGCGTGAACGCCAGCGTCGCGCCCGTCGGCTTCCACACGCGCCGGATTCTGCGCGTGGCCGCGCTGAAGGCGCTCTGGCACAGGATGCGCGCGCCCGCGCCTTCCTTCGCCAGCGCGGCGGACTTCGGCGGCAGCGTGACCGTCTTGCCGGCGGCGCGGAGCTGCTGCGTCTGGTCGGTCGAGTTGATCAGGAACGCGAGCGCCTCGCGGCCGATGGCGTAGCGATATTTGGCCAGGCGCGGCAGCGTTTCCTTGTCGCCCGGCGGAACGGCAGTGAACACGTCGGGCTTCGCGTTCAGCAGGAACGCGGCGTGCGCCTGCAGCGCGCCGTGCAGCTTGCCCATGTGTTCGGACTTGGTCGTGGGCAGGCCGTACTCGTCCAGCGGCGCGTCGAAGTCGTAGCTGGTAGTCTGCATGTACATCGCTTCGCGGCCGTAGTTCGTCCCGCCGTGCCACATGTAGTAATTGACGCCCGTGCCTCCGGCGGCGAAGAAGCGCATAACGTTGTACGCAAGCTCCTGCGCGTCGCGCCTGTGATGCGCCACGCCGAAGGTGTCGTACCAGCCCGGCCAGTTCTCAGTCCACAGCGCCGGCATGCGCGGGTTGTGCTGCTTGAAGGCCGGCACGCGTTCGGCCACGGAGAAGCCGTTGAGCGTTTCGATGGCGCCTTCCGCGGAGCCTTCGCACATGATGAGCGGCACTTCGATCCCAACCTCGGGACCGATCTTCACGACCCACTCCATGTACTGCTTCCCGTCGGCGCCGTAGCGTTTGGCGACGTTGTTGTACTCGTTCTCAAGCTGCGCCAGGATGACGGGGCCGCCGCGCGTGGCCTGCAAACCGCCGACCTGCGTCATCAGCACGCGGAGCCATTTCAGCATCTCGCGCTTGAACGGCTCGTTGTTCGTGCGCGTGACGATGTTCGGTTCGTGGATCAGCCACGGCGGCAGGCCGCCGAAGTTGGTCTCGGCGCAGATGTACGGCCCGATGCGCAGGATGACATGCATGCCCTCGTCCTGGCACAGGCGCAGGAAGTACGGCAGGTCGAGCCGCCCGGTGAAGTCGTAGCGCCCCTTGTCGTGTTCGTGCAGGTTCCAGAAGACGTAGGTTTCGATGGTGTTCAGGCCCGCGGCCTTGCTGTAGCGCAGAATCCGCGGCCACATCTCCTGCGTGCTGCGCGGGTAATGCACGGCGCCCGACAGGATGAGCTGCCGCTTGCCTCCCACCTTGACCGCCGTTCCGTCAAAAGACACCTTGGCCATGAGGGCCTCCTTTGCGCGCGAGAGACGAATGCGAACGGCATGACATCATGAATTCAAAGTGCAAAATTCAAAATGCAAAATGCGGAATGGCCGCAGGCTGTCTGTCGCTCGACAGTTGGGCATAGCCGGTTGCGCCGTGGCGAGGCGCAGGCGAGAAAGCTTGCATTCCGAATGACTTGCCGGGATAATCCAGTCCCGTGCTGACCACTGACCCTTTCGAACTCCGCAAGCTGTACAGGTATCTGCGCATCGCCGACGTCTGCGACGCAATGGACGGCATCGGACGTTTCGACCTCGGCCTGCTGTCGCCGGAGATCCGGCCGCTGTGGCTGGGGATGAAGTTCTGGGGCGTGGCGCTGACCATCCGCTGCGTGCCGGCGAACCGGCCCATGTGGAAGCTCAACACGACGCAGGAGATCGTGGACGCGCACGGCATCTGGTTCAAGCAGGTCGGCAACAAGGGCACGCACGGCCTCATCAAACCCGGACACGTCATCGTCACGAACACCGGCGGCGCGCGTGAGGTCGGCTTCTGGGGCTCGGCCAACAGCCTGGGCGCGGTCGCCGACGGCGCGGCCGGCATCGTGACGGACGGCTGCTGCCGCGACACCGCGGAACTGGTGCTGCAGAAGACGCCGATCTGCGCGCGGGCACGCGGGCGCACCATCATCCCCGGGCGTATCGAGGTTGCGGACGTCAACGTGCCGGTCGGCTGCGGCGGCGCTCAGGTGCGGCCCGGCGACCTCGTCGGCTGCGACGACGACGGCGTGGTGGTGGTGCCGCTGGAAGCGGCCGCGGAAGTGGCCGTGCACGCGCGCGCCGTGCTTTTGGCCGACATGCGCGCGCGGCGCAAGCTCTACGCGCGGCTCGGCATGCCTCTCGATCCCACGGTGGACTACGAGACCGTTCAAGAATATTATGCCGGACTTGGCTCCTAGACCGGACTATTCACCGCGGAGAACACGGAGCGCACAGAGCAACGATGAAGGATGAATGATGAACGATGAATCATTAACGCTGGATCATTAGCGCAAAGCTTGCATGCGGTTGCGTCGTTGTTCGCCGTTCATCATTCATCGTTCATCATTGTCCACTCTGTGGTCTCTGTGTGCTCTGTGGTGGATAACCTGAAACCTGTAACCCGAAACTTCCCCGCAGTGCCGTGCTTTCCGCCTTGCCCCGCAATCCGACGCTGCCGATAATGGCCGCATCATGTATCGAGTCCTTGGCCCAGCGGCCCTCGTATGGTGTGCCACGGGCAGCCTCTGTCTGCTGTTGGCTGCCCGTGCTGCCGAACCCAACGACGCGAAGAGCGCCCATCCCCTTTGGGACGGCCAGGAGACCATCGAGCATTACGCGAAACGAACGAACCTGCCGCCGACGAAGACGCTGGACTTGGGGAACGGCGTGAACCTCGAACTGGTGCTGATACCGGCGGGGAAGTTCATCATGGGCACGCCGGAACCGAAGCCTGTGGACGAGGACGGCTCCGGCAAGAAGATTGTTGTCGGCCAGGCTGTCTTCGCTGTCGGTATCGGCGTGCTGCTGGTTCTCATCGGGACTGTCATCATCCGGGCCATCCGCCAACGCCGCAGGCCGCAGTATTCGCTGGCGCAGTTCATCTTGATGATGTTGGCTGCCAGTGTGGCCGTCCTGGGCGGCATGCACTGGTGGTTCTCAACGCGCAAGCTGGCGCAGGCTCAGGTCGAGTACAGTGCGGCCTTGGCCCGCTACGGGAGTTCAGATAAATGGGAGAAGCCCGCGCACGAAGTCACGCTGACGACGCCGTTCTACATCGGCCGGTGCGAAGTGATGCAGGAACAATACGCGCAGGTCATGGGCGGGAACGCGAGCCAATTCAAGGGCGCGAGTCTGCCCGTCGAGGAGGTATCGTGGAACGACGCGACGGAGTTCTGCATGAAGGTCGGCGAGAAGACAGGCCAGACTGTGCGCTTGCCCACCGAGGCGGAATGGGAGTTCGCCTGCCGAGCCGGAACAACGACGACGTATTGCAGTGGCGATTCCGAGGCCGACTTGGGCCGAGCCGCTTGGTACAAGATGAACAGCAACAGTACACCACATCCCGTCGGCCAGAGAGAACCGAACGCCTGGGGCGTGTACGATATGCACGGCAACGTCTGGGAATGGTGCCAGGACTTTTACTGGTGGTACAAGCCGGAGGCAGCCGTGAACCCCCAAGGACCACCCGAAGGCCAGTCCCGCGTGTTGCGGGGCGGATCCTGGGGCCTCGCTCCCTGGTTCTGCCGGTCTGCGTACCGTTACGCATACTTCCCCGATGACCGGCCCAGGTACGTCGGTTTTCGGATGGTGGTGGTGGAACGGCAACGATGAACGATGAAGGATGAACGATGGCCTGCTGCGCCGCCGTGCCGTAAACCGAGAGCTGGCGCGCCAGCAGAAGCTCCGCGACGAAGGCGGCGGAACGTACGCGCTGGTGGGGCAGTAGCGCTCCCAGCCGCGGGCGCTTCAGCGCGGACGCAACGACACGCGGTACGCCCGGCCGGGCGCGGCCTTGAACACCACGGCGCCGCCGACGCAGTTGACGTCGCCGCGTTCCAGCGGCTTGCCGTCGCACATCACACTGGGCAGCACGTCCGCGGGGCCGGGAAGGACCACACGGAACTCGCGTTCGAAGTCGGATGCCAGTTCCACCACGTCATTCTCCGGATAGGCGACGCGGAGTTTGCCGAGCTTCAGCCGGCGCCCTTTGGCGTTCGGCGGCACGCGGATTGTGCGGAAATCATCCTGCACGCCGTACACGTTCTGCACGATCATGCTCCAGATCGAACACGTCATGCCCAGTCCCGGGACGCCGAGCGGCTGTCCCGTCCGGCTGTTGTAGCGTTCGTTGATGCCTTTCTCGGCGATCAGGAGCCGCATCTTGTCGGTGAGTTCGCGGGCCAGGTCGTAGTAACCGTAGCGGCACAGGCCGCAGGCCACGAGGTACGTCGTTGCCGGCCACATGTCGCCGCGCCAGAAGCCCTTCGGATCGAACTTGGGATCGTCCAGCGCGCATGTCGGCACGGGATACTCGCACCACCACTGCTTGGGGTCTTTCAGTTGGCGCGCCAGGATTGCCGCCTGTTCTTTTGTGGCCGCTTCGCACGCCAGTGTGAGGAAGCCCTGAATCGTCTTGGCGGGGATCTTGCGGTCGCTGTCCCGGTCGAGGCTGTAGAAGAAGCCCTTGTCGGCATCCCACATCTTGTCCAGCATGGCCTTGCTGCGCCGCGCCACGATCTGTTCGTATCGCTGCGCCAGTTCCGTGTTGCCCAGCAGTCGAGCCATGTCCACGATGGCGCGCTCGCTCATCAACAGGAAACACGTCTGCTCGACCGCGTCCACGTTGCCGTACCACTCGCCGCCTTCGTTGCGCTTCGGGTGTTTGGTCATCTTCATGTCGTCGAGCGTCACGTGCAGATCGAACGTTTCGTACCTGGCCGTCTGCACCATGCCGGCGCCGACATCCTTGTACGCCCCATATTCGATCAACAGGTCGCCGTCCGTGTCGCGCTCCGTCGAGTACCATTCGTCAAACGCCACGAGGTAGGGCAGGGCTCTTTCGATGAGGCGCCGGTCGTTCGTCTGCTGGTAGACCTTCTGGCAGCCCCAGGCCACGATGGGGATCTGGGAATACCCGACGGGCGGCCAGGGCTTCAGAAAGTTCGGGATCATGCCATAGCGGTAGGAGCCTTTCGGCGCTTCGGGGTTGTTGTCAATGGTGTACCAGTAGTTCTCGAAGACATCGCGGATGGTCTCGTCGTCGTCCAGCGGCGCGTAGGCGATCGCGACAAACATGGTGTCCCACACCCACTGGCCCACGTAGCCGCCGCCGGGCGAGAACCACTTGTGGGGAAGCGCCGGCGGCTGAGGAGGGAAAAGCTTGCTCAAAACGCAGTCCGCGTACAGCTTGCCGACAAGGGCGTTCAAGGCCGGATCCTCGCTCTCCACGCTGGCGGCGAGCTTCGCTCTGAGGGCCGCGATGTCCGGCTGGTCGGGGATACCGGCGATGAACACGTCGGCTTTCACGTTGCTGTCGGGCTTGAGCAACTCGTTCGCGTCCGCCTGCGACACATCGGTACGCGCCAGCCACCAGAGCCCCGCGGCAAGCGTCACTTTGTCCGGCGCACCTTTGGCGGAGACGATCCGGATGTGCAGCAGGCCGTCGCTATCGAGATCCTCGGCCGGGCACACGACGGCGGCGAGGCGGTGCTTGCCACCGGCAACAGCGAACGGGTCAACAGCGGATGCGCGCACCTGGCCGTCAATAAGAATATCCATGATGCGCTTTCCCGGCTGCGCCCAATGGGCTTCTCCGACAGCCACCACAACGGTCCCCTTGGCACCCTTGGGGACGCGGATCCAGTATTGAAGGTTGCCTTGCTCGCTGGCCAGCATGCTCTTGATTTCGTCACGCACGCCGGTGGCGGCCTGGAGCCACTGGGGATACGCCGTCGTGCCGGCTCGATCAACGGCCCAGGGGGCATTCGGAGCGATAGGAGGCGGAGCCGTCTCTGCGGCGGCGAGGGACAGAGCCATGAACAGGACAGCAGCGAACGCTCTACTCGCCATGATCCGCCCTCCCGCGCCGGCGCATTGCCGCCGGCACATGAATGTCTCCTCGACGATTACTTATCCGGGATTTCCTGGATGAATCGCCCCGAGCCGCTTCGGCGGCTTCTTTTCGGGCTATTGTCCTTCGAATCGCCGCGGGCCGCGGAGGAGTTCAGCGCGTCGTTCTGACTGGCTCCAAGGCAGGAACGGCAAGAGCCGCAGAGAACGCGGAGACCGCGGAACAGGTCCGGGCCTACTGAGCCTTACGCCTGATGGTCCCTGGCGCGCTGGAGCAGCGCAATGGCCGCATCCAGCACGGTGCGCACGCGCTGCTTGACGATGCGGCTCAGGGTCGCCTCAAGAACCTTCAGGTCGCTGGCCGGTGCCGCAGGGGCAGCAGCCTTCGCTGGGCGAGCTTTCGGGGCGGCTTTCCGGACCGGCTTCTTCGCCGCCTTTGCCGCGCTCTGGACGAACCGGATCAGTCTGGCCCTCTTGCCTCGGAACCCGGCGGCTTGGGCGACCTCAAGGGCCTGGGGCCAGGTCTTCCCCGCCTTCCGCGCAGCCACAGCGGCCTTGATGATCGCGGCCTTGGTCGCCGCGTCGTAGATGCGGTCGCGGCCCTTCTTGACCGCCTTAGCCGGCGCCGGACTCTTCGCCTTGGCTTTCTTCGCAGTCGCCTTGCCGCCAGCCTTCTTCTTGGCCTCAGCCTGGAGCATCTTCTTGATGCCCGCTGGCCCGCCGGTGTAGCCAGCCTGCTTCGCGACCTCGAACGCCTGGAGCCACGTCTTGCCCGCCGCACGAGCGGCAGTGGTAGCCGCGATGACGGCGGCCTTCGTTTCCTTGTCGTACACCTTGCGCTGCATGGAATCCCCCCTTCGGAACAAGACGAAGCAGGCAGGATAGCAGAGCCGCTGCTCCCCGCAACCAGCACTGACCGTTGCGTTCCACCAGCGGCTGGCCACCCCGGGGAACCAGCCGCCCGTTATGACCGTTTGGGCCGAAACTGCTTGATGCCGAGTTTTGTCCGTTTCTGGCGAATATAATGGATCGAGATGCCAAGCCGCGCTGCTACCTCGGCGTCCTTCATCGCGCCCAGCATCGCGACGGCTTCGGGCGTCCAATGGACCTTGCGGTGAGCCGCCCGGGCCTGCTTGACGCGCATCCGCCGCGCCTGGTCGTTGGACATGCCCAGGCGGCGCGCAACTTCCAAATCGCTCATGGTGCCGAGCAGCGCGATCTCCTCGGCGGTCCACTTCCGGCGCTGCCTATCGCGCAACGATGGAATACCCAGCTCCTTGCGTTTACGGGCGATCTCCTGCGGGAGCATCATGAAGCAGCGCGCAAGCTTCTTGTCCGTGCGCTTGCCCAGTAGCGCGATCATCTGCGGGGTGAAGTTGGGAACGACGTTCCGCCCATCGCCCGGGGTGTGCTTCGCGTCAGTGGTCACAGTGCGAACCTCGGCCTCCCCCCGTCACTGAGTACAACGCCGCAAGACTGAAGGCGGCCCGTCGAGTATGGCAGACATCCGCCGCGTGTCTACCTCCGCTTCGCTGTGGCGGACACGCCAGCGGGAACAGGAGCCTGCGTCAGGCATCGAAAGTCCGCGCGTAAAGGCGCGTCTATTTTCGAGTGTGAGTCCGAGCGTCCGGGTCAGCGTGGCTGTCTTTCGAGCCCGTCCCTGAACTCCCTGAGATGGTCTTCATACTCCTTGCGCTGCGCGGGAGTCATGTTCGGCGGCAGGAGAGCTATGGCCCGTTGCTGAGTATCCACGGCTTCGCGGAATTTCCCGTTGCGGGCGTAGGCGAGGGCCAGCGTGTCCAGGATCGCGGGACTCTCCGGCTTAGAAGCTTCAGCCGCCTTGCTGGCCAAGGCTAATGCCGTCTTGACATCGCGCAGCTTTTCGTCGGGGCTGGTCAACAGTTCCCAGGCGTGGCCGTTGAGCGCTTCAGGCGAGTCAGGCGCGGATAAAGCCCAGCGCCGGTTGTAGTCCAGCTTGGCCTTCCAGTCCTTCTTGCTGTCCGCCACTTGGGCCAGAGTCGCGAGCAAGCCCTTAGGACCCAGCGTTGGATCGAGTTTGAGCGCGGTCTCCAAGTCCTTAAGCGCTTCATCAGGCCGCTTGGCAACAAAGCGGTACTGGCCGCGCCAACTGAACTCCTCGGCCGTGGCCGGCTCTTTGCCTTCCAGGCTCTTGCCCTTGTACACAATGCGGGCGTTCCGGGCTCGCGGGATGATAAATGCTTCGAGCTGCTGAGGCTGGTTCACCATTCCCTTGGCCCGTGCCACAGCGGCCTGGTATTCCGCTTCCTTTCCCAGACCGTAATAGGCTATCGCCTGGATCACCGGCACTTGCCAGGCGCTTGAATTAGCCTTCTCGCAGTCGGCAAGGGCACCCTCCAGGTCATACAGTACCTGTTTAACGTCGGCGCGGCACACCAGGGCCTCGGGGTACTGTGGCCTCAACTCCAGCGCCCTGTCATAATCAGCCAGAGCGCCCTGAAGGTCATTGGCAGCCTGCTTCTGTTGCCCCCGCTTGAGCGCCGTCTCCGCGTTCTCTCCGGGCGCGGCTGGCGGAGCAACGGACGGCGTGGGCGGTTGAGGCTGCGGAGCCGGTTTCCTGATCTCATCGAGCAGTCTGCGGGCGCGCGAGGCAACCATGGCGTTGCCGTACTCCTTCAGGTAGGCCTCGATGGCCTTGGTCTTTGCCGTCACGTCGTCGCGTATCAGACCGTTCAGGTCCTTCTGCAGCGCCTCGAACGCGGCTTGCGCCCGGTCTTCATCATTGAGCGCGCCGCGCTGGCTCGAAGCGGCTGACTTGGGAGCGAGCGCCGAGGTTGCGGGTTTCTCGGCGTCGCGAGGCGCCGGAGAGCCTGCCGCCGCCGCGGCCGGCGACTGCTGCTCGGCCCGGAGGGACGAGTTACCACCGCTGCTCCTGCCGCTGCCGCTGCTGCTGGCGACTGCGGCTCGACCCGGAGAGTCAGTTGCCGCCGCGGCTTGGAGCGGCGCCTTCGCTTCCGTGCCCGACGGCCCGCTCACCGCATAGGCGACCACGAACAGCAAGACAAGTCCAGCGGCACCCGCCCCGATGTACAAAGGAAGATTCGACGCCGCCTGCTGCGTGCCACGTCCGCCGGGTCTCTCCGGGGAGGCACTCTCCGCCGGTGCTCTGTCAACAGGCGCCGCGGCCATGGCAGCCTTGGTGGCCGGTCGGTGCGAGACACCGGACACGGGGGGCTTCCTGCGGGCCTCTCCCGTCACGGTGGCCCTCGGCTGCATCGCCGGCGCGCAAAGCTTGCAGTAGCGGACAGTCACGCCCCCATTGTCGGCTGCGCCCGGCTCCAGATCTTCGTCTGGAATACGCTTGCCGCACTTTTCGCAATACCAGATAACCATAGCCCGCCACCAGCTTGACGTGGAGCCGTCAGTCCATTCTTTTAGCGCAGCGGCTGCTTCCAGGGAACATCATATTCTGCTTTTTCAGACAAAGAGCCCCGCTCCAGGTTCCCGCGCGGGGCTTTAGCGCCTATTGCACGGCGCGCGCGATCTTCCCCGGCAGCAGCGCCTTCTCGCGGTCCGTGAACTGCCGCTACCGCAGCGCGTCGGCAAGCATCACTCCGTCCACCAGGTCCATGACCAGGTACTGCTGGCCGGCCTCAATGCCGAAGTCATGAACGGGGACAATGTTCGGGTGCCGCAGCTTGGCGGAGTCCTGCGCCTCGCGCCGGAAACGTTCAACATCCTGTGCCGACGCGTGTTCGCCGGCGACCATGACCTTGAGCGCCACACGGCGGTTCAGGCGCGTGTCCAGCGCCTCCCAGACAGCGCCCATGCCGCCCCGGCCAAGCAGGCGCACGACCCCGGCCTCGTTCATCGCGACATCAAGTCCGCGAACCTCTTCCTGACCGACAGAGGCGTGGCGAAGCTCCTGGACGTGTGCCTCGCCGCGAGCGCGTTCGCGACAGCGACGGCGGACAGCGCGTTGGATCTGCCTTCGGCGCGAAAAGCGTGTACAAGGCTTGTGCGAGAGGGTACCGTGGCGATGCAACTGGGGGCCGGCAAGCCAGAGTAGTGGTCGGATGGATAGCGCCGCCGGAGAGCAGGCGCAAGAAGGGGCAGACTATGAAGCTCTACACCGCAACTCTCCTGGCCTTGGCGGCGATCGTCGCCGTGGCCCAATCGGCCGTGGGCGCCACGCCGCAGCGGACGTTTGTGGTCCAGGAGCCGTTCGGCCTGGCTTGGGGGCCGGATCGAGTGACCTACCGGGTCCAGTTTGCCCAGGGTGACGTAATGCCCAAATCCTTGCTCGTGACTGGAAGCGGAGGTGCGGAGGTCTACAGCCAACTGGCCGAGGTTGAATGCTGGCCGGACCAGACGGTCAAGTCCGCCTGCGTGTCGTTCATGGTCAGCCTTGAGCCGGATGAGAGAGCTACCTGGAAGCTGGCGAAGGGAGTTCGTGGAGCGGGGAGTGGACCCCCTCCGGAGGTGCAGGTGCGCGAGGGCGAGGTCGTGGAGTTGTCCAACACCCGCACGGCCGTCCGGCTTGCCGGCGGCCGCAAGTCCTTCGCGACGCCCGCGCCGTCCGATCAGGTCCCCGCGCCCATTCAGGGCGTCCGGCTTCCCGGCGGCCAGTGGATCGGCAAGGGCTGGTGGCAGACGGACGTCAAGTGCACCGGCTACTCGGCCGAGGTGACCGACCGCGGTCCGGTCTTCGTCCGCGCCAAGCTGCGCTATGAGTTCGAGGGCGGCCGGTACTACCGCGCCACCATCGCCCTGAACGCCGGCCAGGACTTGGCCGTGGTGAGCGAGGAGTACAACCTGTCCGAAGGCAAGCGCTACCCCATGAGCGGCGTCAACGGGATGAAAACCGACGGGCGCTATGCCTATGTCCACCCGAAGTTCGCCCCACCCGACAAGGCACTGATCTGGGACTGGTGGGGTCAGACCCACGCCGTGCTGCCCACGCCCAACGCCTATTGCTTCTCCCTCGGCGAGCAGTTGAAACCTGACAGTGCGGAGTTTCATGGCCGCAGCCAATACGGCAACCTGCGCGAAGGCGATGGCGGCCTGAAGGCCGATAAGGATGGCCGGTTCGCCTACATCAACGCATATCTGCAGTGGGGCGACGAGGAGACGCTCTACCTCGGGCTCTATAACTCGAAGGACCCGGGGCCGATGCTCGGAATCGCGGGCTTGCAGCCCAGCCAGTGGCTCCATCCCGACATCGAGCCGCATCCCGATGCCACGCTCCAGCAGTACACGCAGACCACCTGCATCACGTTTGAACGCCGCACCGGCGGCGAGGTGTTCTTTCGCGCCCCAGTCTGCCTGGGCAAGCGCGTCTACGGCCTCGGCGGCATGCAGCGCGCGCTCGGCCGGCACATCATCCCCGATCGCGGCGGGCCAAGGATGAGTGAGCGCGACCAATGGGGGTCGGACCTCATGCTACGTCACGTCCGCCTGGGCCGGCTCACGCTCGATACGGTGAAGGACTGGGTGCTGGAGTATGACGAGGTGGCGAAGTACCCCCGCCTGTTCGTGCCGGAGGGCGATCGCGTCCGCTACGAGTCGCGCCGGTTGCGCAAGTCGCTGGAGGAGACCCGGGCGCTGCTGGCCGCACAGCAGAAACCCACCGCTGCCGAGCAGCGCGCCGTCACCGAGGCTCTGGCCCAGACGAGCAAGCTGGTTCGCCACTTTGCACAAATAGACAAGGGGCACATGGACTTCGGCATCGAAGAGGGCATTCTGGCCGACCTGGCCGAGGATGCCCTGGCCAGCCCGGCCTGCACGCCCGAGCAGGCCGTCACACTTCGCAAGTGGCTGGCGGCTATCACCCATTTCGCGTTGCACCCGGACTTCGTGCCGCCGCGCGAGGCCGGGTTCGCGTGGGGCTCAGCCAACATGATGTCGCAGGTCCAGTGCCGCGCCTGCCGCATCGCCGCGCTGCTTCCGC
>Ga0315282_10007705_pt1 | contig 17602 bp, 13 predicted proteins | sample YL17G07_20_MG_FD_203693 | JGI IMG/M metagenome (GOLD analysis project Ga0315282, IMG submission 203693) | Sediment microbial communities from Yellowstone Lake, YNP, Wyoming, USA - YL17G07_20 | ecosystem: Environmental > Aquatic > Freshwater > Lake > Sediment | place: USA: Wyoming | collected... | reverse complement strand
GACTAAAAAATACCAAAACAACAACCAACAACAAAATTATCTTTTTCATCTTCTCTCCTCCTTTAAGATTATTTTGCATTATTGATGTAACCAGAACGGCTAAATCAACATTCCATTCTACCTATCCAATTAAATCTTTAATTTTTATTTAAATGAACAATTATAATAGTTATTAAATATCCTAATATCCTAATATCTTAATATCTTAATTTCTTAATTTCTGCTTTCTGATTTCTGATTTCTGTTTTCTGCCGTCTGTCGTCTGCCGTCTGCTTTCTATTTATCTCTTGGTTCCTGAATAAGCTATGGTTCTGACTATGTCCCAGTCACTTGCGCTTTGTGGATTTTTGCCATAAATATTCTTAAATATCTTGATGGCGTTTTTCTCTGACTGGAGATTTCTAATGGCTGGTCTTAAACCATAAGCCATAATCATCAGCGCATTGTTGTCTTTATTATTTTTTAAGTCAGGAAAACGCTGATAGACTTTCTTGAAAGCGATAACTGCTTTATCCTCGGCTGTCTTACTTCTTTGTCCGGTCCATCTGCCGTTAGCGATTTTTATTACCTCTTGCCAATCTTCAGCTGATAAAGGTAGCCGGCCGAAAGCGGCTTGAAACGAAGCGATAACTCCTGCCCTTTCTCCTGCGCCTAATCTGGCTGTGGTTGGGCTGCCAGTCTGAATGAAATAAGCCAAGGCGTATTTTGACTGGGTATTTAAATCCACTTTTTGGTAAATCAACTTATCATAAAGTGAAGCAGATGTTTTGTCAAGCTGGCTAAACTGATTGTAATTATAAACACTATTAGCCTCATTTTGGCTGACTTGTTCAACTACAGTGTTGACTGCTCCGGCTAAACTATAATTAGCTTGCCAGGATAAAACTTCAACTTGGTTTTTTACTGCATCATTGCCAGTTTGAGCTACGGTATTACTATCACTTGAGTTGTAGATAGATAATGTTACTCCATTTGTATAATTGGAATTATTATCTCGTGCGTAAATTGAATAATAATATAACTTATTGACTTCAACAGCGGTATCAATAAAATTACTGGCTTTGCCCTCATAAATGTTAACCCCGTCGTTTCTGGATGACGGCGCACTATTTTCTTTTCTGATTATTACCACCCCATAAAAATCAGCATCAGCCGGATTGGTCCAGCTTAAAACTATCTTAGCGCCTGAAGTGGTGGCTATAAAATTAGTCGGTAAACCCGGAGCTGTTAAATCAGGTAGTGGTATATATCCACCTCCACCTCCACCACCACTGCTGGCTGGAGGATTGGCTACGCTAAAGGAAATAATATAATCAGTAGTATTAGCATTGCCTGACAAGTCTTGACATCTAATATAATAGTTGTAGTTTTGACCATTGGTTAAACCGCTGACTTGAGTTGTGTGCGTTTTGGCGCCAGTAGTGGTAAAACTATTACTCATGGCATCATAAGCAGTGCCTGTGGTAGTTGAATATTTACAAATGGCATTCTCATCGCTACTTACTGATAATGTTACCTCAGTGGTATTAGCAGCTAAAGAACCGCTGGGTTGACCGTCGGTCAGTGTGGGTGCAGTCACATCCGGATCAGCCGCAGTAGTCAATGACAAACCGTCTAAAAATGCAATATTGCCTGATAAGTCAACCGAGATGATGCGGTAATAATAAGTTGTTGAGGTGGCTAAACCGGTTATGATAACCCAAGGACTAGTCGTAATTCCGGTTGCTGATTGATTTAAGGGGTATGGCAAAATATTGGTTAAACCATAATTCACTGAACTGATTGATAATTCATCCGTTGTCCAAGCCAGGGTTGCGCTTGAAGTGCTAGTATTTACGACCAAATTAGTTATCACGGGCTTAATGGTATCGACAATAAAAGTATTTACGCTTAATGGCAGGCTTATATTGCCGGCTGCGTCGGTTACTCTGATAGTGCAATCGGCATAGGTTCCGTCAGCCGGTTGATCAAAAGTGATCGGATTGACGCCGGCGATAGCACTTGGATAAAGACTGGCGCTACAACCGCTGTAGCTTACTGTACCGGCTTCGCTAGAATTATAGGTATAATCAAAGTCGCTGCCGATGGGGAAGTCTGCTATTGGCGTTACTACTGTAAGAATCGGCGAAGTGGTATCAGGGATATCGGTAGTTTTAAAAGTATAGTCGTCAGAGATTCTTTCGTTGTTTGAAGCATCTTTGGTCTTAACGCGATAATGATAGATTGTATTTACGGTTAATCCGTTTATATTGACTGAATGTGAAATAATCATATTTGGATCTAAAATAGTAGCTGAACCATAGCTGGTTGTTAAGCCATATTCTACTTGTGATGTGGCAGCTTCATTAGTAGTCCAGCTGATAGCAGCGGTATCAACGGTAGTAACTGAAGCAATGTTAGAAATTATTGGCGGCGTAATATCTAAATCAGCTATAATCGTGACCGTAGCTTCGCCTGCAGTACCATTGGTTGTGCCGTCATTAGGTGTAGCCACACATCTCCAGCTATCACCGACAGTTGTATTTGAAGCATTAACCGTATTAGTGGTTAAACCGGCTTGCAGCACGGTATTTTTGTACCAGGCATAACTAAAACTGATAGTGTCACCATCAGCATCGCTTGAGCCGGTTGGCGTACAAACTAAATTGGTTGAATCATAAGCAGGAGTAGTAATAGACACGGTGGGCTGGGTAGGTAGAGAGTTAGCAATGGTTAAACCGGCAGAAGTCATGGCTGTACCACTGGTTGTGCCATCATTGGGCGTAACTGTGACAGTTATGACATCGCTTTTAACATAATTAGTATTAGCCAGAGTTGAACTGGTCTGGCCGGAAATATTTACCCCGCCCTTTTTCCATTGATAGGAATAAGTGATGGTATCACTGTCAGCATCAGTGGCAGTTACATTGGCAGTCAGGTTAGCCGTGGTTTTGTAAGCTGGGCTAGGGGTAATGGTAACTGTTGACATGACAGGTACGGAGTTAGCAATGGTTAAACCGGCAGAAGTCATGGCCGTGCCGTTAGTCTTGCCATCGTTAGGCGTAACTGTGACAGTTATGACATCGCTTTTAACATAATTAGTATTAGCCAGAGTTGAACTGGTCTGGCCGGAAATATTTACCCCGCCCTTTTTCCATTGATAGGTAAAAGTAACAGGGTCACCATCAGCATCAGTGGCCACTGGATTAGCGGTTAAATTAGCCGTAGTCTTGTAGGCCGGGTTAGGCGTGATGGTAACTGAAGTCATGACTGGAGGATTATTAGTCGCAGCCGTGGTAGTGAAATTTTTATCAGCTGAAATTTTTTCATTATTAGCAATATCTTTTGATCTGACCCGATAATGATATAAAGTACTAGCGGACAAGCCATTAATAGTTACTGAATGAGCTGTCACTAAATTCGTATCCAAAGTAGTGGTAGCAGTGTAGCTAGTGGTTAAGCCATAATTGATCTGCGAGGTAGCAGCTTCATTAGTAGTCCAGCTGATGGTAGCTGAATTGGCTGTTACCGTTGAGCTGATACTGGAAATTGTTGGTGCAGTGGTATCAATCACTAAATTTTTATTGGTTGCCAAATTAGTGGCCGGAGTAAAATTAGTCATCGCATTTTGAGCCGCATCTTTAATCGTGCCACTAATGGTTTTAACATCCAAATCTGAACTGGTATCCCCTGCTTGCACCGTGTAATTACAACCACCAGTCGTGGCATTACTTAAAGTGAAAGTGCACTGGCGATCGGTCGTACCAGTTTCTAAAGTTACGGTGACATTGCCCGTGGAAGTGACTAGTTCGGAAAAAGTTAAATCAATATCAACCACCTCACCTACACCATAACTGCCATTGGCTTTATCCGAAGAAATATTGGTAATAGTCGGCGGTGTAATATCACCGGCTGATGTTTTAGTGCTGGCGATGACTGATAAATTAGAAATATTGTTGGCTTCATCAGCCGATTTAATAGCAAAATAATAAGTAGTGTTGGCTGACAAACCGGTTACGGTAAAAGTTTCTGTCATACCGGCTGCTTGCGGCACTGGTTCATTGCTAACTTGAGCGGCACTCGCCCAATTAACGCTGGTTATATTGGCGGTTGAATATCTCAGATCGTAAGTAGAGGCTCTGCCCAAACCGTCTGGATCTGCCGGCGCGGTCCAAGCTAAGGTAACTGAATTGGTAGTAACAGAGATGGCGGTTAAATCGTTTATGGAAGCCGGGGCGGTGGTATCGGTAGCTACGGGCAGATCGTAAGCGTCATTTAATTCTAGCCTATAAGCTCCGCTAGCCGAGATGGCGTAAACTAATAAATCGTTATTAGGATTGGTTTCAATGTCTTTAATATTGGCAGCAACTAACCCTTTATTAATCTTGGTCCAACTGACAGCATCATCGATAGATTTAAAAACACCCTGATTAGCTGAAGCCGCATAGGCAATACCAGGGCTCATATAATTAGTGATTACTGTATTGATGTTTAAATCATCTAAGCCGGTATTTTGTGCGGTCCAGTTAGTTCCGCTTTCGTCGCTTTTTAAAACACCGTTATTAGTGGCTAAATAATTTATATAACCGTTACCATTGATGATGGTTATATCATTAATGGTTGGGCTGGAGCTATAAATTTGTGTCCAGCTTTCCTCACTGGTCCCATCTAAAGAAAATAGCGTACTGGAATATAATTTATTGGTATTACTTAGAGCATAAATATAGCCGGCGCCGAAATCGGTAGCGATTTTTTTGATTCTTTCACCGGCCAATATAGTATCATCGGTTTGCACCCAGTTAACGCTTTGACTAGGAGTTTTATAAACTCCGTTGCTGGCTGCTGAAGTACCAAAAGTTCCGGCGTAGACAGTATCAGCCGCACCTAACATTAACGCTTGATATTGATCAAATTCAATGTCGTAGACATTGGTATCATTTAAACCGCTATTTACCGCTGTCCAACTATCGCCGTTTAAAGTATTTTTAAAAACGCCGGCTGGCGTAGCCGCAAATATTAAAGTTGAACCATCAACTGAATATTTGCCATTGTTTAGGTCATAAGTCCAGCCAATAGCGATGGCGTTGATGTTTTGGTTAGACAGACCGGTATTGATCTGAGTCCAGGTCACACCTTTATCCGTGCTACGATAGATGCCATGATTAGTGCCTAAAAAGACATAATCATCAATCGTGGCAACGGTATTAAAAGTATAACCGCTGGTACCGGCTGGTGATACGGTTTCCCATTGACCACTGGCCTGTGCGATATTTATGCCAGCCAAAATAAAAATGGCTAATAATATAATAATTATTATGACCTTTTTTACTAACATTATTATATATTTGCTTGGATCCTTTATTATTTTTACCAAAGAATTTTCCATAAATTATGTATGATAATTTAAAACATAAAACTATATCATATTATCAATATTCTGTCAATGATTATACCATAAAATTTAAACTTTTTTAGCTAATTTTCAATAAAAAAACCAGTGTTTAATACTGGTTAGTACTTATAAATATTTCTTTAAATTAAAAATAAGGCAGAGTTATCAACCCGCCCATTTATTATTGAAAAGTTTCTTTATTATTTATAATTGATAATCGTCCGCCAGAGAAACGCCTGCCCGCTTCGCTTTGCGAAGCAAGGCGGGCGGGGATTAACCTTCGGCGGAAAAATTCAAAATTTTTAGTAGTCTTTTAACTTTTTTATCCCCTCATGCTTCTGAATCCGTTCCAAAGCTTTAGCTTCTATTTGCCTGATACGCTCACGTGTCACGTCAAACTCCCGCCCGACTTCTTCTAAAGTATGGGCGACGCCGTCAATTAAGCCGAAGCGCATTTCCAAAATTTTTTGCTCGCGCGGTGTAAGTTGAGTAATTACTTCTTTAACATAATCTTTAAGTAACTGCAAAGCCGCGGCCCGGTCCGGAGTCACATTTTTCACGTCTTCAATAAAATCTTCCAAAGTAGAATCTTCTTCATCTTCACCCACAGTGGTTTCTAAAGAAATCGTATCTTGAGAAATTTTTATAACATGTCTAACTTTCTCTATTTCCTCGCCCATTTCCGCGGCGATTTCTTCCGGTAATGGTTCGCGGCCCAAATCCTGAATTAACTGCCGTTCCACTTGTTGAAATTTATTGATGGTTTCTACCATATGCACCGGAATGCGGATGGTGCGGGATTGATCGGCTAAAGCCCGAGTAATCGCTTGTCTAATCCACCAGGTGGCATAAGTGGAAAATTTATAACCTTTACGATATTCAAATTTTTCCACAGCGCGAAACAAACCGATGTTACCTTCTTGAATTAAATCTAATAAACTTAGACCTTTGGAGCCGGTAAACTTTTTAGCGATAGAAACAACCAACCGTAAGTTAGCTTCAATTAATTTACGTTCCGCTTCTTTATCACCTTTTTCTTTTCTTTTGGCCAGTTCAACTTCTTCCTCGCCTGTAAGTAAAGGCACTTTACCTATTTCTCGTAAATACATCTGGATTGAATCGGAACTTAGCTCCGAGATATCATATTTCTTTTTTTCGTTAACCGACATAATTAAATCTAACTTTTTCTTTTTATCACTAGTTAAATCTAAATAGCCGCCAGTATCTTCAACGATTTGGATACCGTTCTTTTGCAATTCTTCTAAAGTTAGCTCGTAAAGATAAATGTATTCTTCAACTTCAGGAAAAACATAAAGTAATTCGGTTTCAGTGACGAAACCTCGTGATCTGCCTTTAGTAATTAAAGTTTCAATTTGAATATCGGTCGGTAGAATTACTTCCTTGGTAATTTTTATCTGCTCTTTAACTTTCCGATGATATTTTTTCCTTTTGCTTATTTCTCTTTTAATTTTACCTCTTTTTGCCGTCTCTTGATTGACACCTTTTTTTACTCTAATTAATCTTTTTTTAAACTCCGCCATTCTTATTTTTGCTTTCTTTTTAACCGTTCTCCCTAAAATAGCTTTTTTTATTTTAATTTTTTTAGCCATAATATTATTAAATTCTAAGCTCTAAGTCCTAAACTCTAAACAAATTCAAATGATCAAAAATTATAAATTTAAAACAAAACTAAAAAATTATTTTGAATTTTGAGTTTTGAATTTTGAAATTATTTAGGATTTAGGGTTTTGAATTTAGGATTTCTTTAATCTTCCATTTCCCCTAACTCTTCGGTCAAAGTTTTAAATTCCTCAAGTAAAGTATTTAATTTTATTTTATTATCTTCCTGACCGGTTGAATGATCTTTTTCTATTTGAGAGATTAGTTTAGTTATTTGCTTTAAACGAATGATAAGATAATTCTTTTTTAAAATAGTTACAATATTAATTAATTCTCTTTTGGCCAATTCTTGACTTAAGTCATAAAAATCCTTATCAGCTAAAAGAACCAGCTTATCCAATCTGCTGACACAGACGGAAACGGTTAGCTGGTTATTTTCATCTTGATTGGCACGGATTAAGTTTAATTCGTTTTGTCTTAACCAATTTTTAAATTCATTACAGTCTATTTCCATCGGTTTACCCTCGCCCAATTGTTCAGTCCGGTTAAACGTGTTGAAAGTTTCTCCCGTTTGTCCGCTATCAGATTCGGCTGTAGCTTGGTTGATTTGCTTTGATTGAAATTCTATAATTTTATTATAATAAATAATTAAATTCTTGTAAATAAGCTGGTTGACTTCGCCGACTAAATGATCCGGACCGATATGATTAATGACGTATTCAAAGTGAGCGGGAAATTTTAACATCATCGCTAGGATTAGCTCGGATAACATCTCTTCTCTGGTTTGTTTTACCGAGACTGGTTGATCCTTAGTTAATAAATCCTCATTATCCGTCTTGACCTGCTTATTTCTTTTCCCTAGTTTAATTATTTCTTCTCGTAAAAAATTCTCTGCCACATCGGTTAGTTGACTTAATTTTTTAAGCCAATAATCTTGTTCTATTTTATTAGCTAGTTTTACTAATTGAGACAATAATATTTTTACTGCTTGGCGACGTTGGTCTAGCTGACTTGGATCATATTCAGCCAAGGTTTTATCAAAAAAGTATTGCATCATAGGTTTGGCTTGAGCGACTGCTTGTCGCCAACTTTCAGGATTTTGTCTAATACATTCATCCGGGTCCTTACCGCCGGTTAATTCAATTACGTTAATATTCATTTCCGCTTGCATGGCCTGGGTAATTCCCCGCTCCGCCGCTAAATCACCGGCTCGATCCCTGTCAAAAGCTAAAATTAAATTCTCCGAATAACGCTTCAATAAAGCTATCTGATTTGCCGTTAAAGCGGTGCCGGAAGAAGCCACCACGTTGGTAAAGCCGTATTGATGAGCGGTAATGGCATCCATTTGCCCTTCCACTAAAATACCGGCGTCTTGCTTTTTTATATTTAATTTAGCTTTATCCAAGCCAAATAAAATCCTGGACTTATCGTAAATCATGGTTTGCGGCGAATTAATGTACTTACCCAGTTTTTCTTTTGCCTCATCTTCGGGGCTGACCCTAGCAGAAAAACCGACAACGCTACCATTAACATCGTTAATCGGAAACATTATTCTTCCTCTAAAACGATCATAAAACCCATTCCTATTTTCATTCGCATGGGCGGCATTCGTAGTGCCGCGTTCAAATCCCCTTTTTACACTTAATCCAGCTAAAAATATTTCATTTCCGCTATAACCTTTGCTGGTTAATAATTTAACTAAACTATCCCATTGAGGTAAGCTATAACCGATTTGCCAGGTATTAATTGTTTCTTCATCAAGTCCGCGTTTAATTAAGTAACTTCTAATAGCTACGGCTTCGGGATGATCCGATAAAACTTGATGATAAAATTTTGCCGCTAATTCAGTCATGTCTAATAATCTATTCCGTTGAGAAACTAGTTGAGGATCTGTTCTTTTTAATATAACACCGGCTTTTTGCGCTAGTAATCGTAAAGCTTCGGCAAAACCAATACCTTCAATTTCCATAATAAATGAAAAAATGTCTCCACCTTTTCCGCAACCGAAACAATGCCAGATCTGTTTTTCCGGACTGACCAAAAAAGAAGGGGTTTTCTCATGATGAAACGGGCAAAGAGCGCGAAAATTTATCCCAGCGGCTTTGAGCTGAATATATTCGCGAATCACCTCAACAATATCCAGTTTTGATTTAATTTCATCAGTCGGATTGAGCATAATCTATATTTTTATAACTTATAACCTATAACAAATAACTGCTGGGGGTAGAAAAAACTAGTTATTAGTTATAAGTTATAAGTTATTATCTTTTCTATTCTTTGCATCTCATTTTCCACCACTTCCCCCTCATATTCGGCGTTATGGGCGTTACTGCCGCTATAACTGGGACGTTTTTGGTCCAGGTGCAGATTAAAAATAATTTTATTACTAGCCTCTTCGAGATACAAATGAAAACGCGGATAAAAATTTCTGCCTAAGGAGCGAACATAACTTTCCTGACCTGACTTTTTATCGATAATAAATCCATAACCTAGGCCACGAAGTATTTGGGGAACGGTCTGATCTAAGCTGTTTTTATCTAAAGTTAGCTTCATATTAATAATATCTTATTTTATCTTCTCTCATGGAGTTATGGTAAACTAGTAATTTTACTATAATTCAATTTATTAATTGGGTCAAAGGGTTATATAGCTTTATAATAAAAAATAGACCAATAACTATACGAGCCTATTGTCTATTTACGATAAACCTTAAACCAAACGAGTGATGATGAAAATAAAAACTGTGCCCATAATGGTTAGGCCGATAAGCTTAAATGAGCTGGATTTGCTATGGGCTTCGGGTAAAATATCACTGGCTCCGATATAAAGTAAAAAACCGGCAAAAAAACCTAAGTAGAGAATTAGGAAATGCGGAGACACTTTAAAAAATAAGGTTGAAACCGCGCCTAAAACCGGGGTAACGGAATCTAACAGTAAAAACATTTTAGATTTTTTTATAGTGTTTTTATGAGCCAACATTAAAGTAACCGTGTTCATACCATCAGTAAAATCATGAGAGATGACAGCAATTGCTACCAACAAACCTACAGCGGTGCTTACCTGAAACCCCAAGCCGATACCCACGCCATCCATAAAACTATGGCCGGCTAAAGCAATGGCGGAAAGAACGCCAACCTGAGGATGCTTATGGTCTATATAATCCTCTTCGTGCGCTTGATGAATGAGAATGGTTTTTTCCAAAATATGAAATAGCAAAAATCCGGTAACTAAGGCAATCATAACTTCAACCGGTTCAAAATTATAAATTTTTATCTGCTCAATAACTTCCGGGAAAATATCGAAACAGACCACGCCGAGTAAAACGCCGGCTGCGAACGCCATAATTGAGTGGAGTTGATTTTTGAACCGTACGGCGAATAAACCGCCCAAAAAGGTTGAAAAAAAAGTCGCAATAGAAAAAAATACTGTTGGCATATTTAACTTTTCAAGATCTATTTAGGAAAGCTTTGAGGCAGGACAAAAAATTATTAGCCAAGAGACAATAAAATGATGGCGATAAATGCCGTAATAATTCCTATTATACCGATAACGCTAAATTTTTCGCTAAAAATTATCACGCCGATCAAAACCGTGGCCAATAAACTTAAAACCGACCAGATAGTGCCGACGATTGATAGCTGATTTTTCTGGTAGATAGCGGGTAGCCAGGCTAAGGTGCCTAAAATATAAAAAATTAAAACATAAACAACCATCATCGGTCTGGGATTTAGCGCGAACTTTTTCGAAAAAAATTCGCCGCCGGCGAAAAATAAAGCCGAAGCCACTAACCAAATAAGATAATTAATTGATAATATAAAATTCATATTTCAATTAGGTTATGACGCGTTTAACTGGCGGTGGGACAGGGGGGGGTCGCCCCGCAAGCCTGCGGGATCTGCGCTTCCCCGCCATACGACGGGGTAAACGCTCCGAAACCCTAGCGGAAGGAGAGGGAGTCGAACCCTCGATACCTTACGGTATACCTGCTCTCCAAGCAGGCGCCATCGGCCACTAGGCGACCCTTCCGAAACATTTTAGATTTCCGATTTATGATTTATGAATTTATAAATCTGAAATCTAAAATCATAAATCTTAAATTATATCGCTTTCATCTGCTTTAAGGCTAAATAGACTTTTACTAAGGGCAGACCGATAACTGAATAAAAATCTCCGCTTACGCTTTCGACCAAGAACGCTCCACCGTCATTGAGGCCATAAGCGCCAGCCATCTCCATCGGTTCACCGGTTGCAACATAATCGTCTATATCTTTATCATCTAAATTTCTAAATTTAACCATTGCTTCTCCATAATCCGTAATAGTTTTTTTATTTTTAGTATCAACTAAAGCAAAGCCGGTAATGGCTTGATGCTCTTTACCGGAAAAATTTTTTAACATTTGCTTAGCTTGCTTTTTATTTTTTGGTTTGCCGATAAATTCGTCTCTAAAAATTATAAAAGAATCCGCGGCGATAATTATGGCATCGTCATAATAGCCAGCCACGCTTCGCGCTTTTTCTAATGCTAAAAATTTAGCTAATTTATAAGGATCGCGGCTGACCGACATATCTTCTTCGTAATCACTTTCACGGATGATAAATTTTAAGCCGAGAAGTTTCAATAATCTTTTTCGTCTAGGCGATTTTGAAGCTAAAACTATTTTTCTCTTAACCAACATAATAATTTAACTATTTAACAATGTAACAATCTTTTTACTTATTACTTATTACTTATTACTTTTATTTTTTTAGTTTACTCTCAATAATACTCTTCATACCTAATTCCTTTTTCCCATCTCTGGCGGTAAAATCTTCAAACGGATAAGCGCCGACTAGAATCTGACCGTTAACAAAACTGGTTGGTGTGCCCGTAACTCCCGAGTTCTTTCCTTCAATCATTTGTGATAAAACTTTATCCTTATACTTCTCGCTCTCCAGGCATTGGTTAAATTTAACTTGATCTAAACCGAGATCAGCCGCATCTTTTTTAAACTGTTCCTTATTTAGTTGACCGGTTTTGTTGTTATTAAAAAGCTGATCATACATCTGCCAAAACTGGCCTTGCTCGGACGCACATTCTGAAGCTTCTGCTGCCAATACTGCCTCAGCATGGATGGTTAACGGATAATGACGGAAGGCGATTAATACCTGATCGCTAAATTGTTGCTTAACTTGTTCAATTGTCTTGGTGAAATCAGCGCAATAGGGACATTCAAAATCGCTATATATTATTAATTGTACTGGCGCATCTAACTTTCCCCAGTAATGATCGGCCTGATCAATCGGTCGTACTGGTTTAATTTGATAATTATTATTATCACTATTTTGTGGCTGCGAGATTGGGGATTTATTATATTTTAGCACAAAGCTAACGCCCAAGACTAAAATTATTATGACTACTACGATTAATATAATCTTATTTTGTTTGGACATAGAATATTGGTTATAAGTTATTGGTTATAAGTTATAAAACCCTCAAAATTACTATTTTTAACCTATAACTTATAACCTATAACTCATTAATTAACCTCTAAATATTTGGTTTGGCCAGATGCCACTCAGTTGCTATTTGATAATTATAGCCGAGGCGGAATAAAATGGCTTCATCAAATCTTTTGCCAATTAACTGCAGGCCAACCGGTAAACCTTTGTCAAAACCGCAGGGAATGGATATCGCCGGTAATCCTGCCAAAGAAGCGCCAGTGACAAAAATATCTTCTAAGTACATTTTTAAAGGGTCTTGCGACTGCTCGCCGATTTTAAATGCCACATGCGGCGAAGTTGGCGTCAGTAAGCAATCAACTTGTTTTAAAACTTCATCCATTTCCTGTTTAATCTTGGTTCTGACTTTCTGCGCCTGCAAATAATAAGCGTCATAATAGCCGGCCGATAAAGCATAAGTGCCTAACATAATTCTACGTTTGGCTTCTGGCCCGAAACCTTTACCCCTACTTTGTATGTAGATACTCATCAAATCATCTCCCCCTGCACTCTTTTTTTCTCCCCCTGACAAGGGGGAGATTAAGAGAGGGTTAGCCGTGCTAAACCCATATTTAATGCCATCAAACCTGGCTAAATTGGAACTAAGTTCCGATGGCGTAATAATATAATATACAGGAATACCATATTTGGTATGAGGTAAACTTACCTCCAGAAACTTAATGCCTAATTCTTTAAATTTTTCCATTGTCTGATTAATCGCTTTATTTACTCCTTTATCAATGCCTTTGCCAAAATATTCTTTAGGCAGCCCGACCTTAATTCTTTTTAAATCTTTTTTCATGATTTCCCGATAATTATCGATCTTTTCGTCAACCGTGGTCGTATCCCGCTCGTCTATACCTGCTACAGTCTCTAAGACGATCGCCATATCTTCAACGGTTTTAGTTAACGGTCCGGGTACATCGGTCGAACTGGTCATGGCGATTAAGCCGAAACGGGAGCAACGACCATAAGTCGGTTTTAATCCGCTAATACCACAGAAACTGGCAGGGCTACGAATTGAACCGCCAGTATCCGTGCCTACGGCAAACAAGCACATATCTGCGGCCACGGCCGCGCCCGAACCGCCGGATGAACCACCGGGCACTCGCTTTAAATCCCAAGGATTATGTGTCGGTCCGAAAGCCGAATTTTCTGTGGAAGCGCCATGAGCGAACTCATCCAAATTGGTTTTACCTAGGAGCACAGCGCCAGCTTTTTTTAATTTGGCAATCACTGTGGCGTCGTAAGGCGCGATGTAATTTTCTAAAATCTTGGAAGACGCAGTTGTTCTGGTACCTTTAGTTAAAATATTATCTTTAGCTAAATAGGGTATGCCTAACAAATCGCTTTTCTCGCCACGCTTTAGCCGTTCGTCAGCTTGGTTAGCCTGTTTAATCGCTTCATCTTCACAAACGGTCAGGCAAGCTTTTATTTTACCGTCAACTTCTTTGATGCGCATTAAACAAGCTTGGGTCAATTCTACTGAGGAAATTTCACCGTTAGATAATTTTTTAGCTGCCTCAGCTATAGTTAGTTTATTTAATTCCATAGCCATAAAATAACTTATAACCTATAACTTATAACTGCTTGTATTATAAATTACCACGAGTTATAGGTTATAGGTTATAAGTTATCAGTTATAAATCTGATAATTTTAATCTATAATCCTTCTTACCTTTAACTGCCTATCTTCCAACTCTGGCGCATTCTTCAAGGCCAGTTCAATTTCTTCTTTACTCCAATCTCTCACTTTATCTTCTCTAAAAATATTTTCTAGTCCCGTTACTTGCGCCGTTGGTTCAACTCCCGTCACTTCCACTTCTTTAAGCTGATCAATGTAATTTAAAATGGCTGACAGTTGATTGCCGTATTTTTTTAATTCTTCCTTAGTTAAGTCCAGTCTTGCCAATTTAGCAATGTGTTCAATTTGTTGTTTGGTTAATTTCATAAATACTAATATACAAATAATACAAATGATACTAATAATACTAATCTTTATATCTACGGTCGTTTTTTGTATCAATCCGAATTATTCTAATTGGTTTAATATATTTGTTTCTAAAATTTACTAATAACGCTAATTTAATATTAGTTTCTTGAAGATATCTTTGAGTTTGAATATAATCTTCTTTTACCAAAATCCTCTTGGCTTTGATTTCTAAAATGATTTTATTTTCTATGATGAAATCAATAATATTTCCACTATCACCTATTCTGCATTCTCTTTTGTAATTAATCTTAATTTCCTTTAACTTTTTCTCGATTAAATCGCAGTATTGCTTTTCCCGCGCATAAGGACCTGATTCATTATGAACTGAAAATAAAATGCCGGTTATAACATAAGATAATTTTGGATATATAACCTTTCCGGAAAATTTATTATTTGTATCCATTCGTATCATTCGCATAAATTCGTATATTAGTATTTTTTTATTTGTAGATTCGCAGGGAATTATTTTATCATTTCTTGAAACTCCTCCTCACTAATAATCTTCACCCCCAACTTTTTCGCCTTATCAAATTTACTCCCCGGCTCACTTCCCGCCACGACATAATCGGTTTTTCTACTGACTGATGAGCTAATATCTCCGCCTAATTCCCTTATCTTAGCTTTAGCTTGATCTCTTGTCAAACCAGTCAGCGCACCGGTTAAAACCAAGGTTTTATTGGCTAATTTTAAATTTTTTGGCTCTAATTTTAATTGTCTCACTTTTAAACCGACTTGATGCAGTTTATCTAAAAGTGCTAAATTGCGTTTATCCTGAAACCACTGATAAACGCTGTTGGCCATAATATGACCAAAATCGTGAATCCTATCAAAATCTTCAAGTTCCGCCTTTTTTATTTTATCCAAACTACCATATTGCTTAGCCAGTATAAGAGCGGTTTCCTCACCAATATGCCTGATACCTAAACTATAAATAAAACGGCTTAACTCCACTTCTTTACTAGCGGCAATGGCTTTGACTAAATTGTCTGCCGATTTTTCCGCAAATCTTTCTAAGGGCTTTAAATCATCAATAGTTAATTTATAAAAATCACTAATCTCCCGGACTAAACCTTCCTCCATTAACTGCTCAATAATTTTTGGCCCAAGACCTTCAATATTCATGGCATTTTTTGAGGTCCAATGTCTTAAGCGCCGTAAATTTACGGCATAACAATTTCTGTTAAGACAGCGGTAAGCCACCTCACCGGATAACTTAACTACTTTACCACCACACATCGGACATTTATTCGGCACTTTAATTTCTTTTTCATTACCAGTACGTAAATTTGGTAAGACTTTTATTACTTTCGGTATCACATCACCGGCCCGTTCAATTATCACTGTATCACCTATTTTTAAACCCAATCTTTTTATTTCATCGAGATTATGCAAAGTTGCTCGACTAATGGTCACGCCATATAATCCGACTGGCTTAAACACGGCCGTCGGCGTTAACACTCCGGTTCGACCAACTTGCCAAATTACATTTTCTACCACCGTAGTGGCTTGATAAGCAGCGAATTTATAAGCTATCATGTAACGCGGACCTTTGCCCACAAAACCTAAACGTGGCCAAAGACTAAGCTGGTTGACCACTACGACAATACCGTCACAATTGAAAGGCACTTCGGGCCGATGTTTTTCCCAAAAGTCATGAAATGCCATAGCTTCAGCTAAATTCCGGCAATATTTATTTTGTTTTAGTACTTTAAATCCTAGCAATTTAGCTAGCTGATGTTCCTGCTCATGGGTCTGTAAGGGCACAATATTTTGTGCCCCTCCGCCGACTGTTAAAGAATAGATGCAGCAATCTAGTTTCCGTTCAGCGGTCAGCTTAGGATCTAGTTGTCTAATTGAACCGGCCGCGGCATTACGCGGATTAGCCAAGAGTTGTTTACCTAACTTTCTGTAATGTTTATTTAACTCAGTAAAAACTTTATTAGTCATAATGACTTCACCACGCACCTCAATTTCTCCGCTTTTTAATGCGGTTATTAGCAGTTGTTTTGCTTCTTTTGATAAACCAATTTTTACTAGCTCTTGTTCTGTTGGCTGGCGTAAAATCAAGGGAATGGATTCAATCGTTTTAAGGTTTTGTGTCACCTCCTCACCGGTAATTCCGTCGCCTCTGGTGGCGCCTAAAACAAACTTACTCGCCCGATAAGTTAAAGCCACGGCTAAACCATCCAATTTTAATTCGCAATAGTAATCTAACACTCCTTGCCCAGACCCCCTCTCTTTCTCCCCCTTAATAAGGGGGAGATTTAGTGGGGGTGGGGTGAGGATTTTTTTAATCCTTTTTTCCCAATCCTCCATATCTTGGCGGCTAAAAGCATCGTAGAGCGACATCATCGGTTGTGAATGTCTTACTTTATTAAACTTTTCTAAAGCTTGGCCGCCAATTCTTTGTGTTGGCGAATCCGAGGTAATAAATTCTGGGTATTGTTGCTCTAATTTAAATAATTCGTTTTTTAAAGAATCTAAAGCTGCATCACTAATTTCTTCCCTATCCAAAACATGATATAAATAGCGATGATAATTTATTTCCTCCTTTAATTTTTCTATCCGTTTCTTTATTTGCTGTCTATTCATGATCATATATTATTAATTTATAATCTTAATGTAATATGTTGAAGAATACTTAAAAATGACTGGTGTCAATTTTACTACTTACGATACCTAGCTTGAACCGAGCGGGATACACCTTGATAACTTCCTTGACTAATAAAAGTAGCGTAAAGAAAAGAGTTGTCATAAAACACGCTATAACTACTGCCATTAGCTAGGCTACCTTGAAAAATATTCTGATCAGAACCTGGTAAAGTATAACCATTCTTTCTTACCTCCCATAAAGCCCTCTCAATACCAGTTTCTGCCGCATAATAAGCGATATTTGAATAAGCCTCAGTTCGGCTCATCTTAATTCCCGGCACTATAAAATCTGTCGCCGCCAAAGAAGCCACCATAATACTAGTTAATATCAGTAGTGTCATTAATAACACCGCCCCACGTTTATTTTTTTTTATTCGTCTTAATAACATAACTTCTTTATTATTTTTTTTATTATCTTCTTAACATTTAGCAATGAAATAATTTCTTAATTTCTAAGTTTCTGAATTTGAAATTTATAAAAATTGGTA
>Ga0315282_10007704_pt1 | contig 17603 bp, 14 predicted proteins | sample YL17G07_20_MG_FD_203693 | JGI IMG/M metagenome (GOLD analysis project Ga0315282, IMG submission 203693) | Sediment microbial communities from Yellowstone Lake, YNP, Wyoming, USA - YL17G07_20 | ecosystem: Environmental > Aquatic > Freshwater > Lake > Sediment | place: USA: Wyoming | collected... | reverse complement strand
CGTTGATCACCGCCATCACGGAGTATCTCTCGAACCACAATCAAAATCCTCGAGTCTTTGTTTGGACGGCCCCAATCGAAAAAATCTTATCCAAAATCGCTATATGTAAAGAAGCGTATGACGCACTACACTAGCTTCCCTGATGTTTTTAATCTGAGTCACTAAAGCTGAGTCACATGGCATGCACATCCATGTCTAAGCCGAACAGGCCCGTTTAGGGGGCGGTCTTTGTTCGCAAACATCATGTGGGCTATAATATTAGGGGAGGTGGCGATGCGTGGATTGAAAGGCAAACGAACTGTCGTCACGGGCGGGGCCCAGGGCATTGGGGCGGCCATCGTGGCCCGCTTTCTCGCCGAGGGAGCTCGGGTGGCCGTCCTCGACAGGAACGAGGCGGCCCTCGACGGTGTGACGAAGCAGCTCTCCAGCCTGGAAGCGGTCCTCCGAGCGGATGTCTCGGATCCCGGGTCCGTGGCTGGCGCTTTCGCCCGGCTGGATGATCTGTGGGGCGGACTCGATGTCCTCATCAACAACGCGGGCATCAGCCTCCGCCATCGCTTCCTCGACATCACCGAGGCGGAATGGCGGCGGGTCATCGACACGAACCTCAACGGGGTATTTTATTGCGCCCGCGAAGCCGCCCGACGCATGGCCGCCGACTCAGGCGGTGTCGTCCTCAACATGGGATCGACCAACGGTATCATGGGCTATCATTACTACGCCGATTACAACGCCTCGAAGGCCGGAGTCATCGAGCTGACCAGGTCCATGGCCCTCGAGCTCGCACCCAGCGTCCGAGTCAACTGCGTCTGCCCGGGCTTCATCCTGACGCCCATGCAGGAGGCCGAATACACCCCAGACAAGCGCCGAGTCTTCGAGGCCAAGGTGCCGCTCGGCCGGCTCGGCCGGCCGGAAGAAGTAGCGGCCCTCTTCGCTTTCTTAGCCTCCGATGACGCCGCGTTCATTACGGGCCAATCGTTCGTCATCGACGGGGGGGAGATCGCCGGTGGTCTGGCCAGTCAGAGAGAATAATAGGCAACCTAGCGGCAGAGGATATCCACCACGGCGTATTGGAGCTCGCCGCCGTCCTTCAACCGGATCGGCAGCATGGAGTTGCCAATCTTCCTGGACCTCATCGCTTTTCCTTACACCCATATTTAAGAGGAGGCAGGTCAGACCCGTTACGTTGACAGTCCCCGGTCCCTGTGGTATATCGAGGGTCGCTTCGCGACATGGGCGAGGCCTTCATGAATCCAAAAGCATTAGAGATCGTTTCTCTCAAAGGACGGGTGGCCGTCATTTCCGGCGCCGCTTCGGGAATCGGGCTGGGATCAGCCCGCCGGCTGGCCGAATTCGGGGCTGGGGTCGTCCTTCTTGACGTCCACGGGGAGAAAGGAATCGCGGCTGCGGCAGGAATCGTCGCCCGCGGCGGCCGGGCGCTCTTCATCTCCTGCGATGTCCGCTCGGAGGCCGATTGCCGCCGGGCCGTCGGAGAGACGATCCGCGAGTTCGGTCGCATCGATATTCTCTTCAATAACGCTGGCGTCATTGTCCGGAAGAACGCCATCGAGCTCAAGGAAGAGGAGTGGGACCTTATGCTCGACGTTATGCTCAAAGGGACCTATCTCCTGTCGCGTCACGTCATCCCCCACATGATCGCCGCCGGAGGGGGGAGCATCATCAACATGGGCTCCGGTTGGGCCCTCAAAGGCGGCCCTGACGCAGTCGCCTACTGTGCAGCCAAGGGCGGAATCCTCAACATCACCCGGGCCATGGCCATCGACCACGGCCGCCACGGCATCCGGGTCAACTGCGTCTGCCCGGGCGACATCGACACGCCCTTGCTCCGGAGCGAATGCGCCCAGCTCGGTCAGGAGGAGGCGGCGTTCATGGCAGCTGCGGCCCTCCGGCCTCTAGCTCGGGTGGGGACGCCCGAGGACGTGGCTAACGTCGTCCTCTTTTTCGCGAGCGACCTTTCGAAATGGGTGACCGGCGCCTTCCTTGTCGTGGATGGCGGCGGCATCGCCTAGCGCCGGGATCAGCGTCCGCCTTTCCCGCACAAGACCGGCGGGCCGCCCGGCCGAGATGAGAACAACTGATGAACGCGCAATCCGACCCTTGAGGTGCCCATGAGCGACGAAAAGCCCTTTGTCCATCCCTACATCCCGAATTCCGTCCCCGAGGTGAAAAAACAGATGCTGAGGGAGATCGGTGTCCGGAGCGTTGATGATCTTTACAGCGATATCCCCGAGCGGCTGCGTTTCCGCGGCCGGATGAACCTGCCCGAGCCGTTGACATCGGAAGCGGCGCTGAAACGGCATGTCGAGGGCATCCTCGGCAGAAACCGGTCCTGCGCCGAGGCGTTGAGCTTCCTCGGCGGTGGCTGCTGGCCACACTACGTGCCGGCCGTCTGCGATGAGATCAACCGCCGATCGGAATTCCTGACGGCCTACGCCGGAGAGCCGTACGAGGACCACGGCCGCTTCCAGGCCCTCTTCGAGTATGAAAGCCTGACGGCCGAGCTCCTCGACATGGACGTCGTCAACGTCCCGACCTTCGACTGGTGCCAGGCGGCCAGCACGTCGGTCCGCATGGCCGGCCGGATCACGAAAAGGGATGAGGTCCTCGTCGCGGACACGATCGGTCCCGACCGTCTGCTGGTCATGAAGAACTATTGCCGCGGCGTGATGAGCCTCGTCCCGCTCCGTCATGATCCTGAGACGGGCGGCATGGATCTCAAAGACCTGGCGGCCAAATTCACGGAAAAGACGGCCGCGGTCTATTTTGAGAATCCCTCCTACCTGGGCTTCCTCGATACCCAGGGGCAACGGATCGCCGAGATGGCCCACGCCCGCGGCGGGCTCTGCGTCGTCGGCGTGGACCCCATATCGCTGGGCGTCATCGCCCCGCCAAGCCACTACGGTGCCGATATCGTCTGCGGTGACATCCAGCCCCTCGGCGTCCACATGAACTTCGGAGGCGGCCAGGGCGGCTTCATTTCAACCCGGGACGAAGAAAAATTCGTCATGGAATACCCATCACGGCTTTTCGGGATCGCCAAAACGGCGGTCGAAGGGGAATGGGGCTTTGGCGATGTGGCTTACGACCGGACCTCGTTCGGCGTCCGAGAAAAGGGCAAGGAGTTCGTCGGGACGGCGGCCGCTCTCTGGGGGATTACGGCCGGCGTCTATCTGGCCCTGATGGGGCCGCAGGGGATGCGGGAACTGGGACAACACATCCTTCAGAGGTCCCAATATGCCGTGAAAAAAATCGCCAAGCTTCCCGGCGTGAAAGCCCCCCGCTTCAGGTCGCCTTATTTCAAGGAATTCGTCGTCGATTTCACGGGGACGGGGAAGAGCGTGGCCGACATGAACCAAGCTCTCCTCGGGCGTGGGATTTTCGGAGGGAGAGACCTGGGCCGGGATTTCCCGGGCCTGGTTGGCTGTGCCCTTTTCTGCGTCACGGAGGTCCACACGAAAGACGACATCGATTCGCTGGCGGCGGCTCTCGAGGGGGTGCTCCGATGAAGCCGCGAGCTTTCCATCAGGCGAAATGGGACGAGGAGGTCATCTTCGAGCTCAGCACGAAGGGAGAGAGAGGGATCCTTGTCCCGCCGGTCGAGAAGGCCATCGCGGATGAAGTCGGCGACGGGATCTTGGCCCTTCCCGAATCCCTTCGCCGCAAGACCCCGCCTGCGCTTCCCGAGATCTCTCAGATGCGGGTCTTGAAACACTACCTCCGCCTCTCCCAGCAAACGCTCGGCGCCGATCTCAACGTGGACATCGGCCAGGGGACGTGCACGGTCAAGTACAACCCGAAGATCAACGACGCCCTGGCCGCGTCGCCCAAAGTGGCGGAGCTCCACCCCTTCCAGGACGAGAGCACCGTCCAGGGCGCCCTGGAGATCATCTACAAGCTGGACCTTTTCATGCGGGAGATCTCGGGGCTCGACCGGTTCTCCTTCCAGCCGGCTTCGGGCTCAGCGGCCATCCTCGCCATGGCCTCGATTATCCAGGCCTGGCACGAATCGCGGGGGGAAGGGAAGACCCGCGACGAGGTCATCACGACCATCTTCTCCCATCCCTCCGACGCGGCTGCGGCCGCCGTCAAAGGCTACAAAGTCGTCACGATTTATCAGACGGAAGACGGCCTTCCCGACCTCGAAGCCCTGAAGCTCGCCGTCTCGGAGCGGACGGCCGGGCTTCTCATCACGAACCCCGAGGACACGGGCATCTTCAACCCGAAAATAGACGAGATCACCCGGATCGTCCGCGCGGCCGGCGGGCTGTGTGGCTATGACCAGGCCAACGCCAACGGCATCCTGGGCGTGACCCGGGCCCGCGAGGCCGGCTTCGACATGTGTTTCTTCAACCTCCATAAGACGTTCGGGACGCCCCACGGCTGCGGCGGCCCGGCCTGCGGCGCCCTCGGCGCCGCCGGAGAGCTCACGGATTACCTGCCCGTCCCGCTCGTTGATTTCGACGGCGATAAATATTTCCTCCGCTATGACCTGAAGAACACAATCGGCAAGGTCCGGAGCTTCTACGGCGTCTTTCCCGCGATCCTCAAGGCCTACGCCTGGATCATGAGTTTAGGAGAACGCGGCCTTCGGGAGGCGGCGAATGTGGCCGTGCTCAACAACAATTACATTTTGGAAAAGGTCAAGAAGATCCGCGGAGCAAGCGCCCCCTTTGCCCAGGGACGGCACCGGATCGAACAGGTGCGTTACAGTTGGGAGAAACTCACGAGGGACACGGGCGTCACGACGGAGGACGTCGCCCTGCGGATGGCGGATTTCGGCTTCCACCTTTGGTCGAGCCATCACCCCTTCATCGTGCCCGAGCCCTTCACCATCGAGCCGACCGAGTCCTACTCCAAAGCCGAAATAGACGAGTATCTAGCCGCCCTGAAAAAGATCTCCGAGGAGGCCTACGAGGACCCAGCGAAGGTCAAGGGGGCTCCCTACCGGAGCGTCGTCCACCGGATCGACCGCGGCTGGTTCGACGACCCGGCGAAATGGGCGATCACCTGGCGTTCTTACCTGAAGAAGCACGGGAAAGGCAATTGAGCCCCCGGTTTGCAGTCACCTCTATCGGACAATTTGCATTAATTCGCGATATCAGCCTTTTTAATTTTAAATGACCAGGCATAATGACAGGGGAGCTTATCGGGCATCTTGTCGATCACAACATCACCGCCCTCCTGGTGCCAGGGCAGATTCTTGGCGTAACCGAGCATGTTGATTGTCGACCCCGGTGATAGCTTGACCCCCGGGATCACTTCTCCCGCAGCTGGCATTTTCAATTCGATGGCATAGAGATAATCGTCTTTCTCCGTGAACCTGATCGTGCTGGCTTTCCAGGTGTCTACGCCACCCTTGGAAAAAGGAGCCGGCTTGGATCCATAGAGAGCTTCCTTATTGACTTTCATCCATGTGCCCAGCTTCTTCAGCATTTCGATCTGGTACTCCGGAATTGTCCCATCGGCTCTTGGCCCGATGCTCAACAACGTGACGCCGTTCTTGCTCGTCCTGTCCACGATACTGGCAACCAGGGAATTCGCTCCTTTTTCAATATCCTCGGCGGTCATTTTTATGGTGCTCTCGTAGGCCCAAGAACAGCCCGGCAATGGCATATCGGTCTGCCATTTGCGGATAGCGGGTTCCTCATAGCCGCCGCCTTCGAAATCCAGCGGCGAACAGGCGAGAGGCAGCTCCTGGCCTTTATGAGTCACGACAACGCCCCTGCCCAACTTCTCGTTCTTGTTGAAATAATAGGCCATCATCTTGGGCATATAGTCCGCAATGATTTCCTTATCCATGCAGCCTTCCAGCCATATCATTTGGGGATTGTACTTATCGATGACTTCCATCGCTTTGTTGAAAAACTTGAGACACATCCTATGGCGCGCGCCCGGTGAATCATGCGGCTCGCCGTAGAGCCCGTAATAATCGGGATTATTGACATCGACGCCTTCGGGACAGCCCTTTCTTCCTCCGTTGAAGTAGTTCCAGTTATTGCATCCATTATTGTGGAAGGTTACGATAAATTTCACATCCCGTGCTTTCAAGGCCTTAGCGATGTCACCGACAATGTCCCGATGGGGCCCCATATTTACTGAATTCCATATCGTGACTTTGGAATCCCACATCGAGAAGTTATCGTGATGTTCAGCGCAGGGCCCGGCAAAATCCGCTCCGATCTCCTTGAAGAGCTGAGCCCATTCAGCGGGATTCCATTTCGCCGCCGTCAGCAAAGGAATAAAATCCTTATAGCCGAACTGGGTGAACGGATCGCCCCAAACCTCCACATGATGCTTATAGCAATCTCCCCCTCGATAATCAGGTCCATTATTCGGCTCGTACATGCTGCTTCCATACCAGCAGCTATATCCGTAGCCGGCTACAGAATACGGCCCCCAATGCCAGTAGATCCCGAAAACGGCATCCTCAAACCATTTCGGCATCTCCCACTGGGCAAGGGATTCCCAGTTTGCTTCATATGTTTTTTCCTTCATTGCCTGGATAATCTTTTTCCGGCCCGGGGATACCGAATCTTCCCGGGGGCCGGCTTCCTGGCCGGATGACGTTCCCAGAAATGATAATGCCAAGATCACGGATGACAGGAGTTTCGCGATATTCGCGCAATTGCGTCTTTTTATTTCACTCATGATGCGCATCATAAATTCAAGCTTGGGACGTGTCAACGGACGGAGAATAAGGAAAACTGTGTAAACCTTCTTGAACGAGGAGGATGAATCAAGAAGGTTCTGTTGACTTTAAACCGAGAAGAACTGAAAAGATCCTCTCCTAGGGTTTCCCGCGTTATACCTGGACCGGTTTAAGGGGGGGCAGGTCACGATGACAGGCCAAAGATCAGTTGACCGATGCCAAGGCAAATTATCAAATGAAGAAGATCAATTATTGCAGGTCAAGAGAAGATCGTGAACGTTTCACGATCAGCGGCCAAGATTGAATAAAAAGAGCTTCGATACGCCCGCCATTGAGAGATCCTTCAAAAGGCCCCTCAAATCCTGGCAATGGACTCTACGTCTTCGATTGTCTTAGGCTTCGGTTTCCCCAGGAGGCGCTTCCCGTCGGCTGTGATCAGGAAATTCTCCTCGTTGCGGATACCCCCGAAATCCTTGTAGGCCTCGATCCGGTCGTAATTTAGGAAATCCGTGAATCTGCCCGCGGCCTTCCATTGGTTGATGAGCTCGGGGATGAAGTAAATGCCGGGCTCGATCGTCAAGACGAACCCCGGCCTCAGTTCCCGGGCCAAGCGCAGGGATTTCAAGCCGAACTGGCTGCTCCTGGACATTCCTTCGTAGCCGACGTAGATCTCGCCGATGTCTTCCATGTCGTGGACGTCGAGACCCATCATATGGCCGACGCCGCACGGAAAGAAAAGAGCATGGGCACCCTGGCGGACGGCCTCGTCCACATCCCCCTTCATAAGGCCGAGATCCTTGAGCCCGGCGGCGATCGTCCGGCAGGCCAGGAGATGTACGTCGAGATTTTTCACCCCGGGCTTGAGGGCGCCGGCGGCGGCCTCGTGAGCGGCAAGCGCGATCTCATAGATCTCCCTTTGCCGTGGCGTAAACTTCGGTGAGACCGGTATGGTGCTGGAGAGATCGCCGGCATAATGGAGAGCGCTCTCGGCCCCGGCATCGAGCAGGAACATGTCCCCGTCCTTCAGCCGGTTGCCGTGGTAATGATTGTGGAGTGTCTCGCCGTGGACCGTGGCGATGATCGGGAAGGCGATATCACCCCCTGCGGCCAGTGCGATTCTGTGGACCTCGGCGGCGATTTCGGCTTCGCCGACGCCGGGCCGGACCATGCGCATGGCAGCCATGTGCATATCGACGGAGGTGTTGACCGCAGCCTCGATTTCCTTCACTTCCTCGGGGCCTTTGATCGCCCGCTGGGCGACGACCGCCTTGATGAGCTCGACGGACGCCTCGGCTCCCGCTTTGTCGGGCGCAACCCCAAGTCCATTCATGAGCGTGATCGCGTTTTCGGCGCGGTAAGGCGGCAGGAAATGGACCTTCCGGCCCGCGGCCTTTACGGCCTTCAAGAGCTCTTTGAGCGCGGCACAGGGCCCCGTTTTTTCGACCCCGACGGCGAGCGCCCGCTCCCGGATCGTCGGCTGGGGGCCCATCCAGACGAAATCCTCGATCGTCAGGTCGTTGCCGTAGATCGCGACGGTTCCCTCGTCGAGGTCGACGACACCGGCCAACCCGGCGAAGTCGAGACCGAAGAAATAGAGGAACGAGCTGTCCTGACGGAAATGATAACCGTTATCCGCGCAATTCATGGGGCTCTCTTCGTTTCCCAGGAAGAGGACGAGGCCCGACCGGACGCGCTGTTTCAGACGGCACCGTCTTTTGATGTAAATGCTTTGATCAAACATGGCGATTCCTTTATGACCGAGAACCTCATCTTATCATCCTTTCGGATGATTGTCAGCCGCGGACTTCCCCGTCCAACTCCCTAAGTCCGGCCCGGGCTCTTAATCTCTTTCACAATCAGCAATCAATGGGGGAGAAGTGCTCCCGGCAGGGAAGGATTGTGACCAAATTGTGACTTTGAAGACGCCGCCCGAAAAATTAGAAGTTCGAATCCGGATTCAAAGGTCGGAGGCTCGAATCCTCTCAGGTACGACACATTTCTCCCTGATTTTCAGCCATTTAATCTTTCCCGGTTTTCAGCCTGAATTACATCATGAGCAAGTTCTTCGTTCGATACTTAGGGGCCGAATGACGGCGGCTGAAGAAATGGGGGAACCGGACTTGCGTACAGAGCTATTCACGTTGATCTTTCTGACGCTGCTGTTCTAATGTCTTGGGGTTTTTGCTTCCGAGCAGTTGGCGCTGCGTGAGCCCCTGTGTCGCTTCTGGTGCCGGTGGGGGCCGCAGTTGAGCACAATCTGTGCACACCCAGACTTGGGGCTGTTGAATTCTATTTATAAGCCATGCCAGAAAACCCCAGGCTTTTAAGCCTGGGGATGAATGGCATCCCGGAGCGAAGCGGAGGCCAGTCATCTTCATGGCATGAAACTCCGGCCTTTAGGCCGGAGATTTTTCACGTGTGCCCGGCATGGGCATCGATATAGGGGTGAAAGTCCCCCGCAGGTCCACATGGCGGAAACTGCTAGCCGAACGGCAAGGGCGTCCATCGCGAGGTGGGGTCTGAAGGAAGCCGCAGGCAAAGCCACGATCCGAGGAACACGAACCGCAAAAGAGGCCGAGAAGCGGCCGGCCCGCCGGCTTCGCCGTCGTGGAGACGCAGCAACTTTCCCTGCGGGACCGACTCCCCGGCTCAGAGAGTCCGGGGGCTACGGTGCGGCAAACGACGGCGGCAGAGACGGGACCCGACCCCGCCGCAACGATCGTGATGGAGGAGGTGGTCCGGAAAGAAAACCTCGAACAGGCATTGAACAAATTCTTTGCCGAACGACGGCTTCTCGCCCTCTCCGGATACGGAAGTTGAATGGTCAAGTCGATTCGAACCGCCGGATCCGGACCCGTATGTCCGGTGGTGTGGGAGGGCGGCGGCCGTGAGGCCGCCCCCTATCCCGATTTGAAACGCTAGGTCACGGGATTCCTAATCCATGTGTCGCCTGTTCGAGTCAGGCCAGGGGCACTTATCATTTTTCCCCTGTCACCCCGAGAAAATCAGCAACTCGCACGATCGTCAGGGCACGGACGGGCTTTAAGTCCGAGTAAGCTGTTTTAAGCCCTTTTTAGCCCCCAATTTTTGGTCTCGGATAGCCAATGATTGTAGCGGCTTTCTTGTGCGGGCTGGAGAAAGCCCCCACCTTTTTTGTTCCCATCAAACGCCCTTTTGTTGACAACAGCCCGCACCTTCTCTACGCCTCTGCTGGCCTTCTCGGGCGGCACACTCACCCGTTCATAGATTTTGCTGGTTGTCGTGGACTGGTCACCACGACCACCTTCTTCCTCTCGTCGTCCCAGGAGACCACCAAGTCATGTTCCTTCAATACCGCTTGGAGAGAGCGGTTTTCTACGAACTTCTGAAGGTGACCTGTTATTATGAAAAGGCCAAGCTTTACCAGTCCTTGATGCGGGCGCTCGTTATGCTCCTTCTTTTCCTCCGTTGTTATCGTACTGGGAGGGAAAGCATCCTCCAGCTTCTTCGTTTTCGTCGGACGTTTTATCATTGGAACAACCCTCACGTCCTCAATCATCTTCTTCTCCTCTAATAGCGAGTAGACGCGATAATCCACTCCTCCTTACACCTATAAAGACCCAAAGAATCGCCGAATGTTCACGCACCGATTTATTATTTTTTCCTTTCCCCCACCTCTCCACGCCTCTGCGCCTCGTAGCGGGCCGATCATGTCGCCGACTTCGACCCCGGCCCGGGCCCAGACGCCTCAGCCCACAAGGATCCTCTCTTGAATTTCATTGGCCCTCCTGAACGGCCTCCGGATTCGGCGCCGGAGTCCCTTCATATCTGAATCCAAACCCATTTTGCTGAAGCACCTTGAGACAAGCTTGAACGACGTCACCATCATACAGGGCACCGCTGTTCTGCGATATCTCCTCAAGAGCTTTGGCGATCCCTTGAGCCGGCCGGTAAGGCCTATGAGACGACATGGCTTCAACCACGTCCGCGACCCCCAATATTTTCGCTTCGAGGAGAATCTCATGGCCCGATATACCAAAGGGATAGCCGGATCCGTTCAGCCGTTCATGGTGTTGCAAGACAGTCAGGGCGACCGGCCACGGCAGCTCTATCGACTTGATTAAATCGTACCCAATCTTGGGATGGGTCCTGATCAGTTGGAATTCCGCTTCAGACAGACGAGTCGGCTTTGCTAGGATCTCCGCTGGAATCGCGATTTTCCCTATATCGTGTATAAGTCCGGCGAGGCGGATCCCATCGATTCTGTCCGTTGACAGGCCCATCTCTCCGGCTATCGCCCGGGCAAGATCGGCGACGCGTCGCTGGTGATTGACAGTGTAGGGGTCTCTTATTTCGAGCATTCTCTCGATAACCTGAATCATTGTTCCCGTGGTTTTGCGAAGGGTCTTCAACGTGCTGTTCAGCTTATTTTCGAGCTGTTTGCGTTCCGAAATATCCCACAGATAAGATCGCGTGCCTATAATGTCATTATTATCCTTGAACGGAACGGCCGCGACTTCGAGAAATATGACAGCACCGTCCTTCTTTACTCCTCTGAACTCATATCGAGAGGGAGCATAATTGCCGGCAACTCGCTCCTTGTGATACTTCATTACCATCTCGACGTCATCACACTGGACAAGCGTTCGTATTGATTGCGCCTCCATTTCGTTTGAGGAGTAGCCGAAAGTAGCGGCGTACTTCTTATTGAAATATTTGACCCTTCCTTCCATATCATCAATCGAAACGGCGATGCCGGCCTCTTCGACGAGATCTTTATATAGTTTTTCAAATCTCATTTGGTTGCCTCCATTCTTACGTTGGGCCAACTGGCTTTCGACAAAGAAGAATCGAGCGCATTCATAACAATACCAGATAGCAAAGCCTGATCTATGACCCTTACTCGAACCTCCCGTCTCTCCACGTCTGTTCCTGGATTCATCTCTATCTATTCGGATGCCGCCGCAACATGGGCAGAGTCCGGAGAAGTCTTTGCGGCTGATTGTGTTAGGCGTGCATTCTTTTCTCACTCGGTTTCCGCGCCTAACGATTCGATCAGGTTTTTCAGGATGATAATATGCGACTGGTCGCCCTTTGTAAGGTTGACGAACAGCTTCTTCAGGGAAGGTTCTGTAATCTTCACGGAGGTTCCCAGGTGGATTTTTTCGAAGCGGCTCTCAAACTCGAGCATTTTCTTGAGCCCCCGCAGAAGACTGAAGCCGGGAATGAGCAAGGCTTGGAATCTCTTCGCCTCCTCAATCCCCGCCCAAAGCTCATCGTCATCCATTGTGGTTCCGGCGAACACATCAGGCATTTCTTGGTAGTACTTCTTGCCCGTGTTGAGAATATTGGCGTGATTGAGCTCCTCGTTCGCAAGCGATTTGAGCCACTTGCGTAAGTCCGGTTCTGAGGAGAGGCCAGCCAACGATTCGTAAAGCTTCGAGGCGAGTGTCTCGAGGTCCGACGCCTTGAGAAGAAGTTCAGGGATATCCACGACCAACCTCCTCCTATCGGACGAATTTCCGCTAACCAGCGTCTATCTCACAACGAGGCCCAGGGCTGTTGCCCGGGCCCTCGCGCCTCATACTAGCCTGATAGCTCGATAATAGGCCTTCGATAAAATTTATTCCTTCCACCTATAAAGACCGCGAAATTCGTCAAAAGTTATCTGCCCGGTTTTTTTATTTTCCCCTTTTCCCCACTTCTCCTGGCCGTTCTCGGGCCGAGTAAGGGATTGGTATAGGCCGGCCCTCGTTTTGTTGGGGATGAAAAAAAGCCCCGCCTGGCCAGCGGGGCTTGGGGTCCGACGGGGCCGCACGGGTTAGTCCTTCTTCTGTTCCAGCCTAGGATGGATGAAGCGGCGATCGAGGGTCACGGGGTGCTTGGCGGCGACGTGGGCGCCGCCTGGCAGCTTGCGTTCCACCGGGCCGCCGGGACATGACATGGGTCCGGCTTTATCAGGTTGCAATCCACCGTCCCTCAGGAATAAAATAAGAACTGTAAGCGTCATGCAGAACATGATGGCGGCAGAGGACGGGATCGAAAAGCTCGTCGGGGACCTGTCCTCTTATCTCATCTCGAAACTCAACTCCCTGGGCTATCAAAGGCACGGGATAGAAAGAGACGATCTCCTCCAGGAAATTCACATCAGGATCTGGAAAGCTTATAGAAACGATAGCCATAACATCCGGTATTTCAACGCATACCTCAAGAAAATCGTCCACTCGGTGTTTATTAACGAGATCAACAAGATTAACAAGGAGAACAAGGCCCTCGCGATGGGAGGGGAGAGCTTGAGCCCGACCAGCTGCACCAACGGCCACGGCTCTCCCGCGGGCCTCTCCTTAAAGGACTTCCTGGTGGAGTCGCTCGACGACCTCAACGAATTGAAACAGCGGGTGATCAAACTCCGTCTGGAGGGCTTCACTTTCAGCGAAATCGCCCAGCTCAACCAATGGTCCCTGCGAAAAACCCACGGCATTTTCTACAGCGGCCTCAAAGACTTGAAGCGTAAATTGGGGGAAAAGGGAATCCACTATGAAGACTAATTTGGCCGAAGTCTCCCGGGCTTACCTGGAATATCTGCGGGGTGAAAAACCGACCGTCGGCAGGGCTTGCCCGACCATGGAGCGCTTGGCCCAATGCGTCTTGGCCGACGTGCCCGGAAAAGAACGGGCCGAAATCGTCGGACACGCCGCGAATTGTGGTGCCTGCGCGGCGGCGCTGAAGGACCTCCTCGATATCCAGGCGGAAACAGATAGAGTCGCTGCCGCAATCAAACGTTCCGCTGGGCGGGGGCAAGCCGGCGAATCCGGGGGAACGAAGGCGTTTTGCGGCCGGCTTGCCGGGAGGCCGGCCGTCACAGTAATGGCGGGGATATTCGTCCTCGCGGTCATCTCCTTTTCGGTTTTCCGGCTCCTGGACCGGTCCGGCACGAGGGGCGGGCCGGAGGCGGGGGTTCTCCTGGTTTCTCCGGTCGCCGGCTCGTTATCGAGAGACGGCCTCGAATTCCGGTGGGAAAGCCTGGCCGGCACGGACCATTATACGGTGGAGCTCTTCGACAAATCGTTCAAACTCGTCTGGCGAAGCGGCCCGGTCACGGGAAACGAGCTTCGCCCGGCGGACGGAGTCGGCAAGGGCCTGACCGCGGGCGAGACGTATTACTGGATGGTGACGGCCGTCACGGGCGATCATTCTGAGCTAAAATCGAGACTCGCGGAGTTTTCGGTCAAATAGTGATTTTTCAGAATTCCCCGGTCAGCGTATAAGAAGCCCAGTAATAGGGGTGGCCGTATTTCGTGCCCGCCATTTTCCGCTTGGCGATCTGAAGAGCCTCGGCCTTGCCCGCCCCCCTGAAATAAGCATCGTAAAAATAGTCCATGAATGCCGCGCCGGCCTTGTCGTGGACGGGCCATAGCGTCGAGATGACGGACCTGGCTCCCATGAAGAAGAAAATTCTGGGCAATCCCAGGATCCCCTCGTTCCGGACGATCTTGCCCCGCCCGGTCTGGCAGGCGGACAGGACGACGAGGTCGGCGTCGGTCCGCATGTCGAACATTTCCGAAACCTGGAGGAAACCGTCCTCCGCGTCGTCCGGGCCGGCGGAAAAGACGAGCGAGGAGCGAAGCGGATAACGACAGTCCGAAAAGGCGTGGCAGGCCAAATGGATCAGACGATAGGCCTCGAGATCCAGGCGCTTGAAGGCCTTCTCCGTCGCCTTGTCCCCGGAAAAGAGGTCGGCTTTCTCCGGCGGGACTCTCTTGGCCAACCCCGCGATTTCCCTCCGGGCGTGCGGAATCGGGGCCATGACAAAGCCGTTTCTTTTATAGAGCTCATCCAGCACGGAGGCGGCCGAGTAGGCGTCTTCGGCCGTTGAGCGTCGGCCCGGTTGGGCGTACTCCGGAACTCCGAAAGCCAGGACATCTTTCGCGTAGAGGACTTTCGGGTTGCGCGCCAGGTAAAAGAGAGCAGAGGCCGAGGGGGCGTAGGAGATGACGTATCGGTCGTTAAGATACCTGGCGGCAGAGGAGGGGTCGGGAGCCGGGAGAGCCAAGGTTTCGAAGGGCAGACGGAAGAGGATGCCGTCGGGGACGATGACCAGGTGATCGACCGCGGCGGGGATGAAGCCTTCGGCGGGCAGGAAGAGGTCTGCGTAGAGGCGCCGGGCGGCGGGGAGGCCCTTCGAGGCCGGGATCGAGGGGTCCTCTAAAAATCTGAGGTAGGCAGTGAGCGAATCCTGAATGGCTTGGGACGAAGGGAGCGCGACGAGATGGAAGGAATTTTTCGTGACGCAGATCAGGTAAGACCGTTCGTCGCCAAGAAGATATTCGACCAAGGCCGTCCGGTCCGTCAACAGAGAATTCTGGAGGGTATTGAGCGAGACGGGAAGCATGAGCGCGGCCGTCGCGTCGTCCTGGAGTTGCCTGTCGAAGACGGCGGCGTCCAGCATATCGTCAATGTGCTTGATTCTCGACTGCAGCCCCTCATTGCCGGTCTGGCTCCCGGCGCCGCGCGAAAGCTCCTTCAGAAGAGTCAGCCGCTCGCCGTTAAGCTTGTCGGCGATGAGGCTCCCGACGTTATTGAGCGGACGGGCGCCCTTGCGCCGGGAGCGCTTTCCCAAATATTCTATGAAGGACCTGGCCCGGTAGCTTTCGGAGACGCGGAAGAGCTCGCGCTCGAAGGTCCCGGAAAGGTCTTTCACGGACAGCTTGTAATAGAGTTCGATGAGGGCCTGGAAGGACTCGCGGCTCCGGCTGATGAATTCGGCACGATTAGTGTCATTGGCTATGCGGGAGCCCGCGCTTTCGATGACCCCGAGGGCCTCGTTATAGAAGGCGATCGCTTGCCCAAAGTCGTTCCGCTGCTCCGTGCAGCGTCCGAGGCCGTAGGCCGATCTGATCAGCTGAAGAACATCGTTGCTTTGTTGGGCCGCGGCTTGCGCTTCGCGGTAAGACCTTTCTGCTTCCGCGACCTCGCCGTTCTTGAAGGCAATAGCGGCCAGGTTCAACAGGATCATCCCGGTCAAGGCCGACGTTTTGTCTGTCTTGACCTTATCCAGAACGGGGAGGAGCAGGGCTCTCGCCTCATCGAGACGGCCCTGGTCCACGTAGACGCCGGCGATGCCGTTCAGGGCGTGGAGGCTAAAATCCGTCCCACGTGCGGTCTTTTCCAGTTTCAGATAGGATGAAAAACATTCTAGCGCCTGCGAGTAGTATTCCTGATCTTGGAAGTCTCTCGCGAGGGCTTGAAAGGATTGGCCCAGATTTATCAACAACGAGGACTGGATGGGGCCCGGGTTCTCGGGATCAACTCGCTTCATGGCCTCAGCTATGTAGTCAAGGGCCTTGTCAAAATCCCCAAGAGTAATATAAACGCTAGCAATATTATTGAGACAAAAGATGGCGTCTTTGCTTAAAGACAGCTCTCGAGCATAAAACAAGGATTTAAGATGGTAGCTTAGGGCATGAGGATAATCGCTTTTCATCGAATAATAGACGCCGATATTGAGGGCGGCCCGGCTGGCCTCAACCCTGTGGTTGAGGGATTGGGCCAGATTCAGGGCTTGGATATTCAAATTGAGATATTTTTCCATCGTATTGAGGGATCCCAAATAATTCGCGCTCCAGGATCTCAGGATTTTTTGTTCGTAAGCCCTGTTCCCGATCGACCTGGATTTGAGCCAGGCTTCTTCAAAGCCCAGGTTCGAACCGGCTATATCCCCCTGGATCCTCAACTCTAAAGCATGGGAGCAAAGTTTTTGGAGCGCGAGTTCGGCCTCAATGATTGCTATTTCTTCACGAAGAGCCAAGGAGGAGGCGAGTTCAAGAGCTTTCCGACAGTTTTGTATTGCCTCTTGCTTACGGTCAGCGTACCAATAAAGCACAGCTAAGTAGCGATATATTTCCACTTGGTCAGGGTTCCTGGTCCGGGTCAGACCAAGCCGTTTGTTGAAATGGGCGATGGCCAGCTCGTATTCCCCTTTCTCCAGCAGGTCCCTGCCGACCGCAGCCCAGGGTTGTTCGTCTGAAGGGCCCGGGGGAGATTTCGCGCCGGACTCGAGAGGCGAGAGCACGGCTCCCAGGAGGGTGAAGAGGACAATCAGATAGAATCGCGGACCTCGAGAAAATAAGGACAAGATATCTCTCCACCTGGCCATCAGAGGATGGACTTTAGGTTACCAGATTCCCTCTGGCAATTCAAAAAGCACGTAATTTCCTTAGCATTTGAGGAACTATATGAGGGAGAAATTGAAAAAAAAGGGCGCCGGCCGAGGAAATTCGACTAATAACTCGTGTCTTTATAGTTGAAGGAGATAAGAATGAAAAACTTTATTGTTAAAAGAGTCGTCCTTGTCGCCCTCACCTGCGTCTTTTCCATAGGCCTGGTGATCGCGGTCTTGAACGCCGACTCCTCAACCCCGAAGAAGGACTCCTACATCGAGGTGGGCGGCGGCAAGATCGTCTACGTTCCAAGGACGGCCCAATACGTCAAATTCAACGGTCAGATCCGGAAAGTGGTAAGGTTTGACTCAACCCTCAGCGTAGGCGGAAACGATTGCAAATGTCCTAAATGTTGCGATGGATATTGTTATGTTATCGTGTTTTCTGACAGCGTTGCTGGCAGCAATCCGATTTCGCCCTTGGTTATTTTATGGGTATCTTGCACCTAAGCAAAACTCCTTATCGTAAGGCAAACAATTAAGGACCTTTTCAATAACATTTTTATCTTCTTATTATCAAGGTCGTGTTGCAAGACCCTCTTTTCTTAGGCCGCTAGACCCGCCTGGCCAAAATCGCTTCTCCCATGGAATTCGCCGGGATCGTCTTTAACTGAGATGGCCTGGGACGCGGCGCTCCCAGCCTGAGGGTCCAGATTTTTTGATTTAGGCATTATTCTCCCGGGCTGACAACCCGATTCCAGCCGGGCCGTCTTGGGGCCTGAGGCAGTGGCGCGC
>Ga0315282_10007703_pt1 | contig 17607 bp, 19 predicted proteins | sample YL17G07_20_MG_FD_203693 | JGI IMG/M metagenome (GOLD analysis project Ga0315282, IMG submission 203693) | Sediment microbial communities from Yellowstone Lake, YNP, Wyoming, USA - YL17G07_20 | ecosystem: Environmental > Aquatic > Freshwater > Lake > Sediment | place: USA: Wyoming | collected... | reverse complement strand
ATCTGTATCGGGTATATGTGTTGGGATGGCTAATAAAGAGAGTAAAAGCTATACCAACAGGAGGTTCTTCAGAAAAATTAATCCATTTGTTAATGAAAAATAAAAATGTGGGAATATTTCCAGAAGGAGGTATAAGTCGCGATGGCACCTTAAAAGAATTCAGAAAAGGTGCTGCACTTTTAGCAATGAAGACCGGAAGGCCTGTTGTGCCTTGTGCTATTTTGGGCACTTTCCAAGCGTTTCCCCGCACAGCCAAATTCCCCAAATTCCGGCCCATAAAAGTAAAGATAGGTAAGCCACAGTATCTATTAAAGGAATTTGAAGATGTTGTTGATGATATACGTTTACAAGGGGGGATTTTTAAAATCAGAAATAAAATAAAGGAGCTGACTTATGCCTGAGAGTGACTTAATAGAAATAAGAGTATCGCGGGTAATACCTTCCGAAAAATGGAGAATAATTCGCCTTATCACAAAAGTCTGGGAATTTCCCAGTTATATGCCTAATGTAAAAGAGGCATCTGTAATCCAGAAATCCCGCAATAAAATAAAGACAAAGTGGCTTATACAAGTTGATAAAGTTCCTATAAGCTGGGTAGAGGAGGATACGCTTGATTTTGACAAAAATGTGATTTATTTTAGAGCCATAGAAGGCGATTTGGAAGAATTTAGGGGAGAATGGACTTTTAAAGACCATCCAGAAGGAACCGAAGTCTTAGTAAATGTTTTTTTAAGAGTAGGTATTCCAGCAATTAAAGAGTTTGTGGATGTTTACATAGAGAAATTAGTCACAAGGAATTTTGAAGCCATATTAGAGGCGTTAGAGCGTCGATTGATATCTATGCGTTATTTGAGCTTTAAGCACGGTGATACTGAAAAAATAGCGGGTTTTGGAATTATTGGGCATCTATATAATTATTATCACCTGCTGGAATGCTTCAAGACGCTTAACCCTACTGCCCGTATACCCTCGCGGGAATTTCTAAGCCAACTTTTTGGGCTTTCCCCTTCTTTTAAACTCTACGATATTTTGAATTTTAAATCTAAGACTGAGCAAACTGTCAATGGATGTTTCATAGTAGCAACTTTTATTCCTGACATGATAGAAAAAGACATTTGGATGATATTTGCCAAGGTAGTAAGGGCCTGTAAACTTGCTGAAAAATACGGTGTAGGAATAGTGACATTAGGTGGGTTCACCTCAATAGTAGCAGAAAGAATAGGGCAGGAGATTGCTAAGGAAGTAGATGTAGCAGTTACCTCCGGGAACACCTTTACTGCGGCTATGGCAATAGAGGGCGCGTCCAAGGCCGCTAAACTCCTAAATTTAGATTTAGCTCGCCTAAAAGCTACTATCGTCGGCGGCACAGGTGATATTGGAAGTGGATGCGCCAGGGTACTCGCGGATAAGGTAAAGCAACTAACTATAACTGGTAGAACTAAAGTTAATCTTAGACGTCTAAGTAAAGAATTATCAAAAAAACATAAAGCTAAAATAATCGCTACTACTAACAATGAAGCAGCAGTTAGGGATGCGGATATCGTGATTGCGGCTGCAAGCGCTACTGCTTCTATTCTGAAAATAGATTGGTTTAAGCCGGGCTCAATAATCTGCGACGTAGGATATCCCAAAAATATTTCCTACACTCCTACTACCAGACAGGATATTCTTATATTCTCAGGAGGCTTAACAAAATCTCCTACACCAGTTAATTTTCCTATTAATATTGGTTTGCCTACAACTGACACACTCTACGGATGTTTTGCTGAAGCCGTAATTCTTGCCTTAGAAAAACGTTATGAGAATTTCAGCTTTGGAAGAGGTAATATTACCACAGAAAAAATTGAAGAAATAAGGAATTTGGGTAAGAAACATGGTTTTGAGCTCGCGGATTTTTATTGGGGCGATAAATTAGTGGATACACCAATAATAAATAAGGTAAAAGAATCAGTTAATACTTAAACAACTTTATTATAGTAAAAAATGACGGGGATAAGAAATGAGATTGGACGCTGATATTATTATTGTAGGTTCGGGAGTGGGAGGGGCTACCGTAGCTAAAGAGTTAGCCAAAAAGGGCAAGAAAGTTTTAATTGTAGAAAAAGGGCCGTTTTGGCCTCAAGATAAATTTGGTCATGAATTATCCGCATACAACTTTTACGATAAGCACGGATTGTGGAGCAAGACCAAAGAAGGCGTGTTTTATTATCGGGCAATCATGGCAGGGGGGACCTCGGTTGTAAGCTGTGGAAATGCCGTAAAATCGCTAGAAAAAGAACTTAAAAAATTAGGAATAAATCTAACCAGAGAGTTTCGGGAAACGAGTAGAGATTTAGGTATCCGACTGGTTCCAAAAACTCATCTGGGCAAAGCAACGACGAGAATTATGCAAGCAGCAAATAAACTGGGTTACCAGATGAAACCGATGCCTAAGCTCATTAATTTCAAGAAATGCGTATCCTGCGGAAACTGTATTTTAGGCTGCCGGTTCGGCGCAAAATGGACTGCTTTAAAATATCTAAAAGAGGCTCAGCAAAAAGGCGCTTCTTTGCTTACTGGCGTAGGAATTACAAACATCTTAATTTCCAGAGGCAGAGCCATCGGTGTAGAAGGACATAATGATAAAGGAGAAGGCATAGAGATATTTGCTGATATCATAATTTTAGCAGCAGGCGGAATAGGAACGCCTATAATTCTACAGAATTCAGGAATTAAGGCCGGGCAGAAACTATTTTTAGACCTTTTTACTGTAACTTTCGGCTTAACCAAAGAGGTAGGATTAAGTAAGGAACTAACCATGGCAGCAGTGCACCATAATAAAGGGTTTATTTTATCTCCTTTTATAGATAACCCGGTTGCATTGGTTTCGGTTGTACCTGTAAACCTAAGACGAGATTTAAGAATGGCTCTACATAAGGATTACCTGCTTGGTATTATGGTAAAAATAAAAGATGACTGCCGCGGCAAGGTTTATCAAGACGGATTAATAGAGAAGAAGGTAACCGTAAAGGATTTGTTAAAGCTTAAAAAAGGCGTAAGCATCGCAAAAAAGATTTTAATCAAGGCGGGAGTTGACCCTAAAACAATATTGACCACAAGGATTCGTGGGGCTCATCCGGGCGGCACCGCAGCTATAGGTGAAGTAGTGAATAAAGACTTAGAGACGAAAATAAAAGGACTTTTTGTCTGTGACGCCAGCGTTTTACCAACTGCTCCGGGCTTGCCGCCAATTGTGACTATTGTTTCTCTGGCCAAGCGCTTGGGTAAATTATTAAAAAAACACTTTTGATAAGATGATACCTTTATACGGTATTTCAAATTTATTGACCGGGATAACCAGCTTGTCTATGTCGATATTTGTCTTTGTAAAAGGACCCAAAAGCAAGGCAAATAAAATATGGACAATTATGACCTTTTGCGTGGCTATTTATGGATTCGGTGCTTATATGGTATCTATTTCGCAAAATCCACAATCAGCGTTGTTCTGGTGGCAAATTGCTTATATCGGAATTATTATGATACCTGTTTTATTTACGCATTTTCTTTGCCTATTTTTAGATATTAAGCGCCCCTTCTTTCTTAGAACAATTTATTTTATAACCTTTGCCTTATGGATATTAAATATTTTTAGAAGAGATTTATTCTTGGGTAACGTTACTTTATTTTTTACCAACTCAAAATTATTTAAGCCTGGATATTGGGTCTATTCTTCCACTCCTTTGCTTCGGTTTTTTATAATTTTTATTTTTGGCGGACTGGCGATATGGTCTCATATAGAATTAATCAGAGGATACCGAAGAGCCACCGGTCTTAAGCGTTATCAACTTAAATATTTTTTACCTGCTTCAATATTAGCTTTTACTGGAGGAGGAACTTCATTTCTGCCTTGCTTTAATATACCTTTATATCCTGTTTTGAATATAACTGTAGCATTATATCCTTTAATCATGGGTTATGCCATTGTGAAATACCGCTTTATGGACATCGGTATCGCTATCACTCGAACCGGCATATTTGTAGCAGTTTATACATTGGTTTTAGGACTGCCTTTTGCAATTGCTGTTTGGCTTAAGAATTGGTTGATAGAGACATTCGGGTTGAATTGGTGGATATTGCCTTCGGGTTTGATGGCAATTTCTGCTACAGTCGGGCCATTTATCTACATCTATCTTAGCCGTAAAGCTGAGCAAAGACTTCTGAGAGAACAAAGGAGCTACCATGACATTTTAAGACAAACAGCAATGGGAATGACGCGTATCCATAACTTGCAGAAATTATTGGACCTTATTATAAATGTGGTTACCAAAAATGTGCGTATTTCTCATTCCGCAATATATTTGTATGATGAAAATGCCGGGCAATTTTTATTGAAAACAGGTTGTAATCTTAAAAATGACCAACCTGCATCAATATATAAAGAAAATGCAATGATTGCCTGGCTCAAAGAGCACAAAGAATCTTTGGTCTATGAAGAAATAAAACAAAGAACTCTGGACAGCCCAGGCCCTATTTTTAAGCAATTAGAAGAAAATATGCGACACCTACATGCCGCTATAATTGTGCCCAGCTTTCTTGAAGATAAATTATTAAACTTTCTTGTGTTGGGAGATAAGCTTAGCGCAGGAATCTATACCTCAGAGGACTTAAGTATTTTTTCTATTTTGGCAAGCCAGACCGCTGTTGCTATTGAGAGTGCTTTACTCTACGAAAATATAGAAGAAGAGGTGAGAAAAAGAACAAAGGAATTGGTAGAAGTACAAAAACAGCTGATTCAGGCAGAAAAGTTGGCTACAATGGGTACCCTGGCTGGTGGCGTGGCTCATGAAATAAATAATCCTTTAACTGCAATATTAACTAATGCTCAGATGCTATTGGCAACTGCCAATATGCTTGATTCTGATTCAAAAGAATCACTTGAGCTGATAGAAGAGGCAACTAAACGCTGCCGGACAATAGTGCAAAAGTTGATGACCTATGCGAAAAAACCCTTGGAGACTACCGAGATCTCAGAAGTAAATTTATTAAATGTCATTAAAAATGTGGTTTCTTTTTTAAATTATCAATTAGAACAGGAGAATATTAAAATAATTATTGACGCCCCAAAGAGTGCTTATTCAGTTATGGGTAATCATAATGAGTTAGAGCAGGTAGTGACTAACGTTATCTTAAATGCCAGGGACGCGATAAAAAGGATTAAAAAGAGTGGAACCATACATATAAACCTTATAAAAAGCGACGAGCAAATAAAAATTGAGATTAAAGATGAAGGTGCAGGTATACCTAAGGAAATAATGCCTAAGATTTTTGACCCCTTTTTTACTACTAAGGAGGTAGGAAAGGGCGTGGGCCTTGGTCTTTCAATATGTCAATCAATAGTAGGGAAGCACAATGGTTTAATTAGCGTTCAATCAGAAGTAAACAAAGGCTCCACATTTACAGTCCAATTACCGAAAGCAAGAGAAGAAAGCATATTAAAAACTCCTACTTAATGAATAGAAGGAGAATCAATTATGGCAAAGAAAATTTTAGTAATCGACGACGAGGAATTAATAGTTAGATCACTAAGAAAATTACTGGAAAAGAACGGCTTTATGGTTTTTATGGCAAAAAATGGCCAGGATGCATTGGTTATGACTGAAGAAGAGGATTTTGATTTAATAGTAGCTGATATCCGGATGCCAGGAATGAATGGCGTGGAAACAGTTGAATCTATAAAAAAACATATCCCCACAATTTTTATTACCGGCTATGCAGATGAAGATATTGAAAAGAAGGCAAAGGTTTTAGACCCCATTGCCTATATTTATAAACCATTTGATATAAATGAGTTGGTTGATAAGATTAAAAAAGTATTAAAATAAATGATTGTCACAAGCTCAAGTTTATTTTCAGTAGTAAGATATTATCTTAGGAAACGTCAGGAATTATTAAGATATTTATCGAAGCATCCTGATGATTGGTCTAAATTCCAAAAGACCTTTAATTTAACACTTGATAATCTTTATCAGGATATTATTAATTTTGAGAGAGAAAATATAAATAAGCATGAATTAAAAGTATATAAACTTAAAAAAATATTTGAAGAAAGATATAGACGATATTTCTTATATGGAGAATTTATAAGATGGAGTTTTGAGAAACCTTTTGAATATGCTGGGGATTTTAAAATTATAGATGGTATTTATAAAAATCAGCCGCGCACAACAGGATTTGATAGGCTGTGGGATAATTACTTCCAGCAACTATCTATTTCTACAGCTGTGCGTGAAAGAAAAGAGGATTTAAAAAAATTTATCCTTGATTTTGTAAAACGCAACAAAGATAGAGATATTCGTATAATGAATTTGGCAGCTGGCCCAACAAGAGAGATTAAAGAATTAATAGAAGCGGATTCTGAGGAGCTTTTTTCAAAAGTGATTTTTGATTGCTATGACTTTGATTCAAGAGCCATTGAATATGCAAGGCAACTTCTAAATAATCATAAAAATATCAATTTCTTTCAGAAGAATGCCATCCGTTTAGCATTTAAAAAAGATATTAAGGAAGAAATTCAAGAGGATTATGATTTAATATATTCAATAGGCTTATTTGATTATTTAGATGAGAGAGTAGCGACAAGACTAGCTGGAAATCTTAAAAAACTACTGAAGAAAAATGGAGTCATGATAATTTCAAATGTTAGGGATAAATACAGTAATTCTTCTGCAGGATGGATGGAATGGGTGGCAGATTGGTACCTTGTTTATAGGACCCAGACGGAGTTTAAAGAACTTTTTTTAAATGCTGGTTTTTCGTCAGAAGATTTGAAGATATTATCTCAACAAAGTAAAATTATGCAGTATTGTTTTGCGCGCGCCACTTAACTTAAAAATATGATAAATATATATACAATAACGGCATGGTTAACAACTATTACTGCCTCTTACGTAGGGATACTTGTTTATCTAAAAAATCTAAAAAGGGAGATAAATAAAAGATGGGCATTTATGAGTCTAAGCATTGCAGTCTGGAGTTTATTTCTAGGTTTATTGTTTAATTCTAAAGACGCAAAGGCTGGTTTAATATATAGTCAAATTTTAATGATTGGGGCTAATTTAATACCTATAACTTTTTATCATTTTGTATTAGCTTTATTAGAGCAACAAAAAGATAAAAAACAAAAAAGATTATTATTAATAGGTTATTTAATAACTCTTTTCTTATTATTGGTTAATTTTACTTCTTTATTTATAAAAGATGTCGACTATAAAATTCTTGTAAGATGTTTTTACCCAAATGCCGGTCCTTTTTTTATTTTGTATATTCTTCTTTATTTCGGCTTTTCAGGATATGCATGTTTTTTAATGTATACTGCCACTAAGACATCAAGAGGATTTAGAAGAAATCAAATTAGGTATGTTATGATTGCTTCTATAGTAGGGTTTTTAGGAGGCGCGACAACATTTCCTTTATGGTATCAAATTCAAATTCCACCTTTTGGTTCTCATTTCGTTTGGCTTTATGCGCTTACCATTACTATTGCTATCCTTCGCTACCGCCTCATGGATATCAGGGTAGCCATTACCCGCGCCGGTGTTTTTATCGTCGTCTACACCCTTGTCCTCGGTTTGCCTTTTGCTTTAGCCAATTATTTTAAAAATTGGCTGGTTGAGTTTTTTGGAGCTAACTGGTGGATGTCGCCGTTGGTGCTGATGGCGGGGCTGGCAACGGTAGGGCCGTTTATTTACATTTATGTTAACCGTAAAGCAGAAGAGAAATTACTGAGGGAGCAAAAACAATACCAGAATATCTTAAAAGAGGCGTCAATGGGAATGACACGCATTCGAGATTTAAGAAGACTCCTAGATTTAATCACCCACATTGTTACCAAGACTGTGAAGATTTCGTATGCTGCAATTTACCTTTACAACAACCAGACCGATGAATATGTCCTGCAGGTAATGCGGGATAAAGGAAGAACGCCTGTCCTGAAATTAACCTCGGATAATCCTTTGATTGCCTGGATTACGGTTAAACGAGAACCGCTCATTTACGAAGAAGTCAAGCGCCAGATGGAAGACACGCGTGATGAGACGTATAAGCACTTGGAAAAAAATATGTGCTTGCTTACTGCCTCGGTAATTATCCCCAGTTTCTTAGAGAATAGATTTATGGGCTTTTTTGTTTTGGGTGATAAAATTTCCGGTCAAATATATACCCCTGATGACCTGAATGTCTTTGAGGTGCTTGCCAGCCAGGCAGCTTTAGCCATTGAGAATGCGCAGTTTTACGAAGAGACACAAAAGATGCAGGAGCAGATTGCCCAGGCAGAAAAAATGGCGACCATCGGGACTATGGCAGACGGGCTTTCGCACCAGATAAATAACCGTTTTTATGCCCTCTCCTTAATTACCGGCGATACTATAGATACCATTAAATTGACGGATACCTCTAAATGCACGCCAGAAGTAAAAGAGATGCTCGACAGCATTAACCACGCCTTAGAGCGCATTCAGGTAAATGTGATGCAGGGAGGAGAGGTGGTGAAGGGGATTTTAAAATATAGCCGCAAAGGCGATGAAAGTTTCGGCGCCCTGAACTTAGACCAAATCCTTGACGGAACTCTTGAGATGGTGCAATATAAGGTAAAACTTTCTGAGATTGATATTGTGCGTAACTATTCCAAAGATACCCCGAGAATAAAAGGAAACCTTGTGCAGTTACAAGAGGCATTCTTTAATTTTATTGACAATGCCTATGATGCGATTGTGGAGCGCCGCACCACTTTAAAAGAAGATGGTTACCGCGGCAGGATTACTGTTTCTGCGCAGCAAAAAGACAGCGTCTTAGGAATTGTGGTAGAAGATAATGGCATGGGTATAAAGGATGATAATTTGAATAAAATCTTTACGCCATTCTTTACTACCAAAACCTCAGCGCGCAGGGGCACGGGTTTGGGGCTTTATGTCATCCGGCGCATCATCACTGATATTCACAAGGGCAAAATCGCCCTTGAATCCAGCTACGGATTCGGCACCCGCTTCATTCTAGAGCTACCCATCGCAAAATAAAAAAGGTTATGTTCCCAGATAAAAGGATCAAGCCAATTAAGAAAGGGACCAAAAGGGACCAAAAAGGGACCAGACATTTTCCAACGGAATCGGGACAGTGTCCCCGGCTCAAGATAGACAGTGATACAGCAAGCCCCGGGCGTTTTCCAACCTAATCGAGACAATGTCTCCACCCTAAGATAGACATCATGGGAAACAAGGGGGGTCCCACAGATGCCATCCTCTACGTAGTTAAAAATTCCCTTTGAGAGTTGATTTCAGCGGTGGTTTCTCTTCTTAATACCTATCTATGCGTTTCTTTCCTAAGTTTTACCCTATAAATGTAGACAATCTTTTCTTTATCGCCAATGCGGTAGGGGATACGATAATCGCCGGACCTGAGACGATAACCTTCCTCAGCGGTTAATTTTATGGACCCCATAGGGCGAGGGTTGTGGGAGAGGGTGGAAATTTTATTTTTGATTTGGCCAAAAATCTTACTTTGCAGATTATTTAAATCTTTTTGGGCAAGAGGGAGAATAAATATCTTATACATGGCGGCCTTTTAAATATTCTTCCAGAGGGATAGCCAGCCTTTCTTGTTCGCGTAAAGCCTTTAGGTCTAAAAGGTCCTCTTTAAGCTCTTCCTGTTCCAATTGTTCTTTAAGAGCATGCTCTACAAAGAAGCCATATTTGATACCATGTTCTACGCAGAATTTTTTGACACGATTTATAATTTGTGTGTTTAGCTTAACAGCCAAGGTAGATTTTTCCATAATTCTTCACCTCCATTAACTATATAACATAAATTTATAACTTTGTCAAGAAAAAGTTTATTAAAGTTTGTAAAAGTTTATAATTAATAACTCCGCTACAATGACCCCAGCGTTTTGGCCATCCAAGAAAATCTCTTGCTGCTGATTGCCTCTTATGATAATATAGAAATAGTTGAGTAACGTTGACAAGTATATTAAATAGCGATATCTTAAAAAGGGAGCGAAAAATGGCTAAATTATTGATTGTAGATGATGAACAGGATGTGCGGGAGTTTGCGGCGAATTTTTTTCGAAAACGCAAGGTTGAAGTTTTAACTGCAGCCGGCGGCGAGGAGGCTTTAAGCATATTGCAAAAAGAGAAAGTAGATTTAGTGTTATTGGATATTAAAATGACCGGGATAGACGGATGTGAAACTCTCCGGCGCATCAAAGAAAAAGACAAAAGCGCCAAGGTGATTATGGTTACAGGGAAAAAGCCCGAAGAGGAAGATTCATTTGATAAGTGCCGTCAATTGGGCGCTTTGGATTATATTCATAAGCCTCTTGAGCTGGATGAATTGGAAAGAATAGTGTTAAATCAATTATTTCAAAACAAAAAATAGTTTTAGACATGGCAATCGATTACAAAAAAGAATTAGAGGATGCAGCAAGGACCATGATCCTGGTGCATGAGCCGGATACCTTAATTAAAATGATTGTGCGCCGGATTGCGCGGATAGTGAAAGTAAAACATGCCGGTATACTGCTGCACCATAAAGATAGAGATACCTATATTTTGACTGTTTCGCGCGGTGCGCCAGGCTTAAAAATTCCTGCGGGATTTGCGCGTATGGATGCAGATAATTCTTTAATCCGGTTTTTTAGGGAGCGCATGGATAAAAGATTTTTTAATGATGGCGCGCTTGTCTATGAAGAGGCAAAAAAATTTTTAAGAAAGAATATCGGCTCAGAAGTAAAAAAATTGCTCAAAGGTGTTTTGTATCAGATGGAGATATTTGAATCAGTTGTTTGTATTCCTAGTTATTTTAGAGAGGATTTGCTGGGTATACTCTTGTTGGGTGGTAAAAAGAGTGGTAGAAGTTTTGGGAAAGATGAGTTAGATTTCTTTGTTGCGCTTGCCTCAGATGTAGCCATGGCAATAAAAAATGCCCAACTATTTAGAGAATTAGAGCTAGAACTAGATAAGAAACATCGACTTTTTATCCATACTACCATTGCTCTTGCTGCAGCAATTGATGCCAAGGATCATTATACTCATGGACATACAGCGCGGGTAACTGATTTAAGTTTAAAGATTGCTAACCGGCTTAGTCAAAAGAATAAAAAAACCTTTGATGAAAAATTTTTAGAGCATTTACATATCGCCGGCCTTTTGCATGATATCGGGAAAATCGGGATTCCCGAATCTATACTAAATAAAAACGGCCCTTTGACTGAGGAAGAAAAAAAGAAAATGCAAGAACATTCGAGTGTCGGTGCAACTATATTACAACCGATAAAAGAACTTGGGGATGCTATTTTGGGCGTAAAATACCATCATGAGAAATATGATGGCTCAGGATATCCCGAAGGCCTAAAAGGCGAGCAGATTCCTTTATCTGCAGCCATAATCTCAGTAGCAGATACATTTGATGCTATGATTACAGATAGACCATACCGCAATGCCCTTTCAAAAAAAGAAGCAGTGCAGGAGATACAAAGGTCAAGCGGCAGGCAATTTAACCCCCAAATTGCAGGTGTTCTAACAGAACTTTTTCAGGAGAATAAAATCTAGCCCAGATGCCCCATAAGCGCATAATCTTAATGTATATATCCGAAATATCCGGTCACCACAGCGCAACTCTTGCTATTGAGAAGGCGCTCAAAATTCTACAGCCCAATGTAGAGATATTAAATATTAATGCCTTTAATTATACCAACCCTATTTCTGAGAAGGTAGTCAACCGGCTTTACCTGGGTATAATTAAAAGAACTCCGCAAATTTGGGACTATCTTTATGACAATCCTACCGTCGTAAAGAAAATAGAAAAAATAAAAGAGGCCATCCATAAACTTAACTCTCCAAAATTAAAAAGACTCTTTGATAAATTTAAGCCCGATGCCATTGTTTGTTCTCAGGCTTTTCCTTGCGGAATGTGCGCTGACTATAAAAGAACCTATGGCTCCCGTATCCCTCTTGTAGCAGTGCTTACTGACTATGCGCCTCATTCTTATTGGCTCTACGATACAGTAGATTATTATATTAGCCCTTCTGAAGATGTGGCCTTGCGTTTAATGAAAAAGGGGATAGGGCGCAATAGAATAAAATCCTTGGGGATTCCTTTTGACCCCCAGTTTAATGAGCCGTTAGATAAAAATGAACTTTTCCAAAAATTAAAATTAAATCCAGATATACCTACTGTATTAATTATGGGCGGAGGCCAGGGTTTAGGGCCCATAAAGACCATTGTCAAGTCTTTAGAAAAAGTAAAAAGGGAAATTCAAGAAATTGTCGTCTGCGGCGCAAACAAGAAGCTTTATAAGAGCTTAAAAAGAAGAATAAAAAAATACAAGAAAAAGATTTTGCTTTTTGGATATGCCCACAATATAAATGAGCTAATGCGCATATCGGGTATTATTATTACTAAGCCGGGAGGCGTAACTACTACTGAGGTTTTAGCAAACCATTTACCCATGGTTATTGTTAAACCTCTGCCCGGGCAAGAAACAAATAACACCAGTTATCTCATAGAAAAAGGCGCTGCCATAAAAGCCGACAAACCAAGACAAATAAATCTGGCGGTTGAGAATTTATTAGCAAATCCGGTTAAATTAAAAGAGATGTCCGAAGCGACAAGGCGTATCAATAAACCCAATGCCAGTTTAGATATTGCAAAACTTTTGTTAGAATTACTTTAATGTTTAACTACATCCTTTACCGAATCGGACAATTTATTGCTTTACATATACCTTTAAAATTGGGATACAAAATCGCAGTATTTATCTCAGACCTGCGTTATATATTTGCCTATAAAGATAGGCAGGCAGTAAAAGAAAACCTAAAGGTAATTTTTCCTGAAAAATCTAACAGAGAAATCTACAGGATTAGAATCAGGATGTTTCGTAATTTCGCTAAATATCTGGTAGATTTTTTCCGTTTTGAAAAATTAGACAAAGAATATATAAAAAAGAATATCCGTATAGAAAATATACATTATTTCGATGAAGCGCTTTCCAAAGCTAAAGGTGTCATTGCTTTGACTGCGCATTTAGGTAACTGGGAATTAGGTGGAGTGGTAGTTCCGCTTTTAGGATATCCTTTTTGGGCAGTTGTCCTTGTGCATAAATATAAGAAGGAAGATAACTTTTTTAATTCTCAAAGAGAGAAGAAAGGTGTTAAAGTTATACCTCTTGGAAAAGCAGTCAGGGCATGCCTTAATGTTTTGAAGCAAAATGGAATCCTGGCTCTCGCCGGCGATAGAGATTTTACCGAGAAAGGAATCGTTCTAGATTTTTTTGGCAAGCCTGCCTTTTTTCCTGAAGGTCCGGCAGCCTTTGCTTTAAAAACAGGTGCAGCTATTGTGCCGGCGTTTATGTTAAGAAATAATGATGATAGCTTTACATTAAGAATTGAAAAGCCCCTTGAGTTTGCTTATACCGGCGACAGAAAAAAGGGCTTAGAGGGATTAATTATGCGCTATAAAGCGATTTTTGAGGATTATATTCGCAGGTTTCCTGACCAGTGGTATATGTTTAGGAGGTTCTGGATAGCATGAGAACCTGTGTGATTATACCTACTTATAATGAGGCGCCTGGGATCGGCAAATTAGCAAGAGAAATCCGGGAACAAAATCTGGATGTTCTGGTAGTTGATGATGGCTCAAAAGATAACACATCTCAAATTGCCATAAATAATGGGGCCGTTGTATTAAGAAATGAAGATAATCAAGGTAAAGGTGCGTCTTTGATAAAAGGTTTTAATTATGCCTTAAGTCAGGAATATGATGCAGTAATTACAATGGATGGCGATGGCCAGCATCTCTCAGAAGATTTACCGTATTTTATGCATTTAGCTAAATATTCATCAAATGCAATCTTCATTGGCAATAGGATGTTCAAAACAAAGAATATGCCTTTGATACGATTTCTGACTAATAGATTTATGTCTTGGTTTATCTCCTGTCTGGCAAAACAAAGAATTCCTGATACCCAGTGTGGTTTTCGGCTCTTTAAAAAAGATGTGCTAAAAAGACTGAATCTGGTAACCTCAAAGTATGAGACTGAGTCTGAAATATTAATTAAAGGTTCGCGTTTAGGATATAAAATTGAATCTGTGCCGATTAAGGCTGTTTATCTGAATGAAGGAAGCCATATTAATCCTTTTATAGATACCCTGAGATTTATCAGGTTTATAATAAAAGATTTATGGACTACAAACCAATCCCACCGCGTAGGTGTGTAAAGGTTATATGGACTACGTAATCTTAAGAAAAAGGATGGTTGAGGAACAGCTTATGCCCCGAGGCATAAAAGACCAAAGGGTCCTGGAGGCTTTTCATAAAGTAGAGCGGCATAAATTTATTCCCGAAGATTTAAGAACATCTGCTTACGGAGATTTTCCTGTGCCCATTGGCGAAGGACAAACTATATCTCAGCCGTATATGGTGGCTTTAATGACTGAGTGCCTAAATTTAACCGGCCAGGAAAAGGTTTTAGAGATAGGCACTGGTTCAGGATATCAAGCAGCAATTTTAGCAGAATTAGCCAAAGAGATTTATACCATAGAAAGATTTGAAACTCTGGCAAAAAGGGCGCAAGATACGTTTAATACACTGGGACATACAAATATTAGGATAAAAGTAGGAGATGGCACTTTGGGTTGGCAAGAGGCTGGGCCCTTTGATAGAATTATTATCACTGCAGCCAGCCCGAGAATACCTCTACCTTTGACTGAACAATTAAAAGAAGATGGTAGGCTAATTTTACCTTTGGGTGAGAGCTTTAGTCAGATTTTAACTATTGTGGAAAAGAAAAAGGGTAAGTTGGAATCTATCGAGGTTTGTGGTTGTGTATTTGTGCCCTTAATAGGTAAATACGGCTGTTAGGGACGTCCAAATAGTCATCACCGAAGGTGATTTTCTTGATAGCGAATTGGTTAAAAGATATACCTAAAGAGTATGTAGTAATGATAGTGGGTGCCTTGCCTATATCTGAATTAAGAGGCGCGATTCCTTTGGCGCTTTCTTTTGGGATGTCAATACCTAAGGCATTCTGGTTATCCTTTTTAGGAAATATCAGCTTTGTCGCACCTGCGCTTTTTCTTTTTGAACCGGTTTCTGGCGCTTTAAGAAAGTTTAGGCTCTGGTCGCGTTTCTTTGATTGGCTCTTTGAACGCACCCAAAAAAATGCCGATGCCATACAAAAATATGAGGCTTTAGGCCTGGCTATATTTGTCGCCATACCATTACCTATGACCGGTGCCTGGAGTGGGGTAGTAGCTGCAACACTATTTAAGATTAGATTTAGATATGCATTTATTGCGATAGTTCTAGGGGTAATTGGTGCGGGATTAATTGTTTCTTTGTTATGCGTCCTAGGCATAATAGGTTGGAAAACCATGGTTTGGCTTCCTATAAGCCAGAGGGCAATGGTTTGGCCTCCTTTGGCCAAAGCCATAGCCAAAGCCATGAGCTGGAAAGCGCTGATACAATGATACAGGTTTACACGGGTAATGGAAAAGGTAAAACCACTGCTGCACTGGGATTAGCCGTAAGGGCAGCTGGCCAGGGCCTGAAAGTCTACATCGGCCAATTCCTAAAAGGCAGAAATTATGGCGAACTGCGCGTATTAAAAAAGATAAAGAACATAAAAGTTGAACAATTTGGCAGAGCCTGTTTTATTAAAAAGAGACCTTCTCAAAGAGATTTAGAGTTAGCAAAAAAGGGCCTTGAAAAAATAAAAAAAGTTATCTTTAAAAGAACTTATGATATAGTGATATTGGATGAGGTTAACATTGCGCTAAATCTGGGATTAATAAAATTAAAGGACATTATGCTTCTTATCAAAAATACGCCCAAAAAAATAGAGCTTGTTTTAACCGGCCGCTATGCCCATCCAAAAATTATAAAAATAGCGGATTTGGTAAGTCAGATAAAAGCAGTAAAACATTATTATAAAAAGGGAATAAAGGCGAGAAAAGGGATTGAGTTATAGATTGACTTATAAAATTTGTTGACAAAAATAAAAATATAATTATAATAAGTAACCGTTCTTTCAAAATATAGATTATATAGGTTAAGGGAAGGTTGTGTAAATCAACCGCAGTCCCGCTGCTGTAATGAGGGACGAAATTCCGCATGCTTGCCACTGCTTCGATGATTCGGGGCAGGAAGGCGCGGAAAAGTAGGGTAATCTCTAAGTCAGAAAACCTGCCTATATATTTCCTCGCGGAAGGGCCAGAGAAAATCAGGGTGCAACCCAGCACTAATTTGCTGTTGTATAAAATGCAACAAATTAGTGCTGGGTTTTTTGTTTTATGAAATTATTTTTATGACTAGATTAATACTAATACGTCACAGCCAAACAGATTATAATTTAGAGAACAAATATTGCGGTTTTAAGGATATCGGTTTAAATAAAATAGGCAAGGCACAAGCAAGAAGAATTGAAGCTAAATTAAAAGATTTAAAGATAGATAAAATCTTTTCTTCTGACCTTAAAAGAAGTTGTCAAACTGCAAAGATTATTTTTGGCAACAGGTGTAGAATTGTAAAAAATAAAAACTTGCGAGAAATAAACTTTGGAAAGTGGGAAGGGTTCAACTATAAGCAAATACTCAAAAGATTCCCCGCAACTTATAAAAAATGGCTTAAAAATCCTTTTAGCGTTGATATTACATCTGGAGAAAAAATGAGTCATTTTATAAACCGTATAAAAAAAGAGTTAAAAAATATAATTAAAAACGATTCAGATAAAACCGTAGCTTTAATTATTCATTCCGGACCCATAAGAGTTATTTTGAATACTATGCTTGGTATTAAAAGAAACGAATTCTGGCATTTAAAAATCAATCCAGAAACAGCGTATATTATTGAATATAAAGTCCGTCAGAAACCAAAGGTATATGAACTGTAAAGATGGGTAAGATTATTTTTCTCTTAGGTGGCGCAAGAAGCGGTAAAAGCCAATTTGCTATAAAGCTGGCTAAAAAAGATGCTCGTAAAGTTGCGTTTATTGCTACCTGCGTGGGCCTAGATAGGGAGATGGAGAAGCGCATTAGCCTTCATAAAAAAAATAGACCTAGTAATTGGCAGACCTTTGAGGCACCCAAAGATATAGCTTTATTATTAAAGAAAATCGGTTCTAAATTTGAAATAATCATCATAGATTGCCTGACACTCTTGGTATCCGATCTACTTTTAAAAGGACTTAGAGAAGAAGCTATTGAAAATAAAATTAATAAAATCTTGGCAGCGCTTAAAAAAATCAAAGCCAAATCCATAATTGTTTCCAATGAGGTGGGGTTAGGAATCGTTCCGAAAAACAAATTAGCCAGAGATTTTAGGGATATCGCAGGAAGAGTAAATCAAATTGTAGCTGAAAAATCTGATGAGGTATTTTTTATGATTGCAGGAATACCAATTAAAATTAAAAATTCAAAATGAAAAATGCAAAATTTAAAGAAAGGCAAGATCAATGGATAAAATTAAAAAAACAATAGCTAAAATTGAAAAGATTGATTATTCTTTGGTTAAAAAAACACAAAATAGACTCGATAATCTTACTAAACCCCAAGGTAGTTTGGGAAAATTGGAGGAATTGGC
>Ga0315282_10007702_pt1 | contig 17607 bp, 19 predicted proteins | sample YL17G07_20_MG_FD_203693 | JGI IMG/M metagenome (GOLD analysis project Ga0315282, IMG submission 203693) | Sediment microbial communities from Yellowstone Lake, YNP, Wyoming, USA - YL17G07_20 | ecosystem: Environmental > Aquatic > Freshwater > Lake > Sediment | place: USA: Wyoming | collected... | reverse complement strand
ATTTGAAGCGTTTTGGGCTTGAACTGTGATGCGCCAACAACATCTTCGGCTCTGACAGCGTATCCGTCGACTGCTGACCTGTCGAATCTCGGCAAGTCCTGTGCTGCAATGATGTCCTCTGCTAGAACGCGATCTAAAGCCGAATGCAATTGGACGGTAACTGGTTTTAACGGCTTAGCCTGCAGCTTAGAAAACAACACGCGAATTGTTTCGTCAACTGTTGTCAGTTTTTGGAATCCTTTTAGCCGCACCAAAACCTGTACCCATAGACACCACTATAGGGCTCAATAGAAAAATGTATCGTACTGGACTCAAGCATCAATTTTCTTCAGTTCTGTTTGGACAATGTCCCGCATCTTCATCGCGTCAATGTCCAACAATGGGCTTTCGCATATCATCACTGGTTTCAGCTTGAACTCCGCTATGATTTTTGCAAGCAACCCGAAATCCGGTCCGTATCTTGCTTCGTCCAGCGTATGATGTCGCCTTTCGCCCTTGTCTGTGAACTCGATCTTCGTGAAATGGCAATGCATGTTCCTAGCGGCCTCTCCACCGAGTCGGTTCTCAATCTCGGCGACAACCTTTCGGAAATCGTCAGCGGTGCGGAAACGCCCCATGCCCCTTGCATGGAGGTGCGACCAGTCGATCACTAGTTGTGTTTGATCAACCTCTTCACATATTGTCAAGACCTCTTCCAAGCTCCCAAGCTGAGAAGGTTTGCCCATCGTTTCAGCTCCGATCTTGACATTTCTGATTCCTAAGCTTCTCATAGTCTCGACGACCTCTTTCAAAACTATCAAGCAGCTTCTGAAAGCCTCTTCCTTCGGCCTCTTCTCATAGAAACCTGGGTGAAAGACCACGACGTATGCTCCCATCCATTCCGCTGCTGTCGCGCATGCGGTCAGTCGTTTCTTGCTTGCTTCAACGACATTTTTCTTGCCGCTGAGGTTCATGAAATAGGAGCCGTGAAGGCTGAGACAAACATCATTTTCCCTTGCTTCCAAGCCGAATCTTTCAGCGTCTTCTTTCCTAATCTGCGGCTTTCCACCCCAATATATAGCCTCATACTCTAATGCATCAAGCCCTTCCACGCGTAGAAGTTTCGGGACATCAGTTAAGGTTGCCTTCATTACCTTGAACGCCGGAGGAATTCCAGCTGGACCGAACCTGGGGCGGTCAGCCATTAGAATCCCTTAGCTTTTCCCGCTTTTCTTGTAGCGAAAACCTTTCTGCCCATATTGACCGTAAAACAGAACCGTTAGCGCTGAGACCCAAGCTGCAACGTTTTGAAAGGCCAAGTACTTCCCGGTATTGTCTAAATCCGCGAGAGGCTTGATTATGTTTCCAACTCCTATGCAGAAGTCTCTGAAGCCCGGCGCGGCAGACAGCAAGGCATTGTTTACGGCTGAGAAGACGCCGCCAACGGAAGCCAAAGCCTGTCCAGTGCTCTGCACAAAACCGAGTAGTGAGGGATTGTTCTGATAGGCTGCTGATACGGTCTGATAGATCGCCTGCGGGTACGCAAGAAGAGAAATAATGAGTATAAACACTGCGAAGGCCAGAAGCACGGTTATGGCGCTTTTTATCGTGGCTCTGGCGAAATGTATCTTCTGCCATACGTATGCGGCACCCTTAGCTTTCAGCAACACACGTTTCATTCTGCCAAGTGCTTTCTTCAGCCTGCTCTGCTTGCTTTGTCTCGCCGCGGATCCAGTTTTTCCTTTCAATGTCTCCTTTGGTCTTATTGCGGCGTGTTTTGTCAGATATATCCAACTTGAAACAAGCGTGATTATGACAGCGGTCGGAACCAGATGGAACAGCGGGCTGATTACGCCGAATATCATGTTCTCAGGTTTTTCTTGAACGCCGAGGCTCATGGCGTAGATAACGACGACAAATTCAACGAAGACAGTTACGAGCAAAAACACGACTATTGCTGCAAGTCCTCTAAGTGTTGTCCATCGGATGACCAAATGTTTTTGCGGGTTCTGAGTTGCCAAACAGCTCCACCAGTCAGTCTCAACCTTTTTTCGAAGTTGTACTTGCAATATAGATGTTCTTATTAAAAAACGTGACTGTGTTGGTGAAGCATCAACCCATTGCTGTTCCTTGGAACAAGTCAACGTTGTGATAATGGGAATTCATGTCCGCACTTTGGGCATTTTGCAGACGCACATTGGACAGAGGATGGGCAGCCTGAGCATGCAAAGGCTCTTCCATAGGTGATGTCGAAAGCGAAACCGCACTTTGGACAGCGCACTATCTGCTTAGACTCTGAACTCATCACTGGATCACTTGCTATAAGTGAACCGAAGAGCAAGATTTTAAAAACCTTTCTGAAAACGCTTAAAGAGCTTGATGCGGAAATTTTAACAACCTTAAAGGCAATTATATATCATACTTCCAAAGATTGTATGAAGTGCGCCAGTCTAGAAGAGTCAGTCTGGGAATGGGAATGCTGAAGACAGATAAAATAGACCGAGTCGAGCTTTACAAGGACCGCAATACGCAAGTCTTTCTAAGCAAATTTCTGAGCGGCGAAATCAGCGAGCTTGAACCTGTCTACGATCCCAAGCTGGGCTATCGGCATCCAACAGTGGAGGCAATTGTCGGCAGTGCCTCAAGTGAAGCTTTCCTAAACAAGCTTTACGAAGCTGGCATATTGGAGAGAAGACTCTACGACAAGATTATTCACTGTCCGAAATGCGGCTCCGCAAGTGTCTCAGTTCATTACTGCTGTCCATACTGCAAATCGTTCAACATCCAGAAAAGCGCTCTCATCGAGCACGTGAAATGCGGTTACATGGACATTGAGGAAAACTTCCACAAGGCAAACAAGCTTGTATGTCCCAAGTGCCATGAAGAATTGAGAAAGCTTGACGTAGACCACAGGCGAGCCGGCACATGGTGCAACTGCAAAAACTGCGGCAAAAGCTTCGACATACCTATCACGGCAAACTTCTGTCGAGATTGTCATGGAAACTTCACGTTCGAAGACGCCGTTACCAAAGACGTCTATGCCTACAGTCTGAAAGCAGAGGCGAAAGAAGAAGCCGCTCTGGGCTGGGTTCTGATTGCGCCGATACGAGATTTTCTTGTAGAAAATGGGTTTAAAGTTGAAGGTCCCGCTTTTCTGAAAGGCAAGTCCGGAGCAAATCACATGTTCGACATCGTAGCCCACGATGGAGAAACAGGAAAGAAAGTGACCGTCATTGACCTAGCAACATCAGCTGAAGGCCAGGTGTCAGAGCAACCGGTGATCGCCCTGTTCGCCAAGATATTCGATGTCTCGCCAGACAAAGCTTACTTAATTGCAATTCCCAAACTGAATGACAACGGGAAGAAAATGGCAGAGTTGTATAACATCCAGATAGTCGAGGCTAGAAACCAGAAAGAAGCGATAGAAGCTTTGAAAGAGAAAATTGGGTGAATAATCAGCTTCTCGCAAAAACCGCTAGGTTACCTCTTTCTGTTACAACCTTGGCAATGAAAGCGGCACTGGGCAGGCGGATGTCTGCTCGAATGTAGACTGCTTCTTCTCCTGAGTTCATAAACAAGTTAGCATCATAGCGTTGGTGACTTGTTGAATTAAGCATCCATAAGGCGATAATATGCGTCGTTAGTGGACTAGAGTTTGCCAAATCGAAACGGACGCCGTCAATTATTGCTCTCACGCTGAAGAAATCTATTCCAATGATTGTCTGGTTAGTGGTCAGTCCTTCATCGAGAAATTCTATTAGGATTGTCCCATTGTCTTTTTCGTAGCTCATCCAGTTATCGGTCAGGCTGATGGCGTAGTCGTTCCATTCGTTCAGAACTGGCTGATTTCCTCCGGTGTTGTTGAATCCTACGTCGCTGAAGCTTGATGATGTCCAGTTGTAGGCTTTCAAGAACCACTTCTCTCCGGCCTCAGACACGCTGTATCTGATGATGATTTCGATTCCTTGAATGTAACTCGGCGGGTATGTCGTCAAATCAATTGAGAAGCTGTCACTGATGCTCAGACGGTAGCTGTCGGACGTCGTGGCTTTAAACTCGACCCAATCTACCCTAAGCTCGAACTGCGTGTCAGTCGCCTTGACTCCTTTAATCTTGATCTTCCAGTTGCCGCTGCTGTCTCTGAAATTCGTGGGGCTAGATGTTATTGTTTGGTTTTTCATCGTGTCCGTCTGGCCTATCATGTCTGACATGTATCCATCGCCGGTTGTCGGGTAGGAAGCTGTCTGGTAATTGTACAGTTGGAAGGTTGTTGGCACGCCTTCGGTTGTGAATGAGGAATCCACTGTCCAGCCAAGTTGCGTCCAGCTCTGAGTGTTTGACATCCCAGTGAACTCAACTTCAACGGTCTGCGTTAAGGTTGGCAACTTGCAGGAAATCAACCGCGCATTTTTCACCCTTGCATTCGTGCTTTCGCCCATCCAGCTTATCTTGTCGGTTTTGCTCCCAGCGGTCAGCGTCTGTCTTGTCATAAAGAAGGCTGACTCATAGTCAGTTGAGGCGCGATGCTCAACCAATATCTCCTGCCGTGGGGTTGATTCGGTTGTGAAGTTCAACCCTACCGAGTACGATGTTGAACCTGACTTATACACGATTGAGCCAATAATCAAATAATCACCGTTATCAGCTGTGTAGGTATTTGTGACCTTGTCGTACCATACCCTGCTTGCTGGAGGACTCGATTCGCTTTCATTTTCACTGTAGTAATTGTTGTCAAACTGACTTGTCCTTATTGCGACTATATGTGCAAATTTCGTGTCTGCTGTTCCAGGCAAGTCTGAAGTGCAGTATTGAAGTTTGAAATTATGGGGCGATGTGTCCAACGTCACCTTTCTCATGACACCGAAAGAGTAAAACTCATCCACAGCTCCAGACCGCGGTCTTCCGAGAGTGTCTGCATGGACTATCATGTCGTCTTGAATCAATTGGACTTTTGTGTCGCGGTTTGTTCTTGAACCTCTGTAGTTTGCAGTTGCAATTATCAGATATTCGCCGTTGGCTGGAGGCGTGAAGGCCAAGGTAACTTTGCCTTGCCAACTTGTGCTAGTGGTTGAGGAGAGGCCTTCACTTTCTGCGTATTCAGACTGCAAACTGAAAATGATTATTTTCGCGTTTCTTATGGACGCAGTTGCTCCCGAGTTGCTCGTGCAATATTGAATCTTGACCGCGTAGTTTGTGTTGGCCGTAAGTGTCATCCGTTTCAACCCAGAAAACGGGTACCAGTCTGTTGTGTCTTTGACTCTGTATCTCAATTCTTGGTAAGTCGTTGTGTTCACGGCGAGCTGTGCTCTTGCTTGGTAGCTTGTGCTTGAGCCTTGAACTTCAGCCGCTACAATTATGACGAAATCTGTTGTTAACTGCGGCGTTAGATTTACTGAAACCTTGTCTTGATACGTCGTGCTTGTGGTTGAAGATATCCCTAGGCTTTCTTGGTACTTGGTTTCGTAGTTTGGGTAGCTGCGAAAGTTCATGTAAACGTCATTGTCTGATGTTAAGTCTGAGACGCTGCCTGAGACATACCTTGTGAAACCGTTCAGAATGTAACTAGACGGGTTGAAGATCTGGGTTCTTTCCTCTCTGAATGTTTCATATGCACTATCTGGGCTTCTTGTGTCTGTGTAAGTGCCGCCTAGCCTGCTGCCTGCGGTGACTGTATACTCATTTTGCGCTGTGAACCATGAAGAGCGGGTGACCTGTGTAACATTGGCAACCCTCACATTCTCCTGCATTCTTTCCAGGTCAAGCTGGTTCATCTGATAACTCCAGAGCACGACGTTGGCGACTATGATCACTACTAGAACTAGGCTTAGCATAACGACTATTGCGTTGCTGACGGCTCGCTTGTCGCGTCTAAGGCGCTTCATAATAGCCTGCAACATGAGATCCCCTCGTTGTAACGATGTCCAAATATATCAAGTCGCCAGAGCTCCAACTTTTTGAAATGTTGAGCCAGCCTCGCCCACCTATTTCCAAGTTGAAAGGCGAAGTGAAAGACTGTGAAGTGCGGTTAACATACACGGCTGAAACGTGAATGGCAACTTTTCCAACGTTGCTGAGGTAAACATCAATGTTCCCCGTTGAGTTGTTGAACCACAAATCCTCTACGAAGAGACGTTCACTCATGTTCTCCCGCAAGTTGGTGGTTATCACGTAAGTCGCGCTTGTAGCAAGCGCCATGACGGCGACGGCCACAACAGTCAACAAAAGATTACTTAGGACCGGAGTTATGCCACGCTTGTCGCGGAAAAACCTTTTGAGCTTTCTCGCCATCTCCTCACCTCACATAAAAAGCTTCAGCGCTACGTAGCCGCAGAGCATCAAGATCAGACTGTGTTTCAGCCCAGCGTTTATTGTTCCTTCACCCATTTTTCCAGCGACAAGCCCGCCGAAGAAGGCTTGTATGGCCGTCATGTGGAAGAATATGCGGAACATTTCCTCCGGCGACATTACAGCTGTTCCCAGCATCGGCAAGTCTTCTATGCTCACGAAGAAGGACTTGAAGAGCAGTATGATGGTGAACAGGAACACGAAAAAAGCCACGTAGATGATTGCGATGTATGGTCTTGTTTGCGCGTGGCGTTCCTTGTTAAGCAGAAGCGTGGTCTGTATGAACTTGCCCATGGGGTCAAAGACTTTTTCCACATGTCCTCCAGAACGGCTTGCCTCAATAATCATCGGGACAGTTCTCTGCACAAGCACGGTGTTAACCCGTCTTCCCAACGCCAAAAGAGCCTCCTCAAAGCTCATCCCCCATGAAATCTGCGCAGTCATCTTCTTTAATTCAGCCGTGAGCGGTCCGTAATCTCTCTTTGCAGCTTCCTCCAAAGCCTGCGGCAAAGTCATACCTGTCTCTTGAGCCTGAACGATGCTTCTGAAAAGATCCGGCAGGTGCTCATCTACGGCTTTCCTCCACCTGTAATCAACGTAACTTAAGATTGCCGGAGGAGAAACAGCGACTATGATGGCGAAAAAAACAAACTCGTCGAACGTTCTAGTTCCTCTGAAAATAACGTAAGCAAACAGACTCATGGCCACTGCTAACGAAACCGAGGCAACCCACGCAATTTTCTTCACTTTTCTCTCTACTTTCGGCATCCTATTACCACTTCGGCGAAGCAGCGTCCAGAATTATCAAGAATACTATCGCCCCGATTGGCAGACCAATGTAAGTAAGCAATCCGAGCAGAAGGTCAGGACTCAAAATGCCTAGACTGCCGCCACCGAGCATTGCCATGACAGCGAGCATTATAACGAGGAGCAATGGGCCTGTCAAGAGTATGCTGACATAGAATTCGGACAACATGGAAAGTGTGTCTGAAAACTTGTGCAGGTTTATCCTCTTCAGTTTCATGTATTGCTTCGATTTCTCGCGCAGATACGCAGTCGAGTTTCCACCTGAATGTATCGTTGAAATGAACCCTTCTAGCATTTCCCTGAACCTTTCTGAAGGCGTGCGCTTTGACGCTTCCTCCAGCGCTGAGATGATGTCTGAACCGAACAGGTTCACGTCTCTGACTATGTTCTTGGCTTCAGAAGACACAGCCAGCGGCACGCTGAGGTCTGAGAGCGAGTAGAAGACCTTTTCAGGAGAAACCCCCGCGCTTGTGAGAATCGACATGTACCCAGTTGTGAAAGGCAACTCGTCCTCAAGTGCTCTCCTCAGAGCGTCTGCTCGGTAGATGGGGTAGAAATAGAATCCAATGACTGAGAATGCAAGCGCGAAGAGGCTTCCGCCGACGCCGAACATCAATGCTGGTAAGAGAGGAATCCTGAAGGCAAAGAACAGCAGGAGCGGAACACAAGTCAGCACGCCAGAGGATATTAGGATGGTGGCGAAAACTGTTAAGCTAACGTACGCCTTGAAGTTCACTTTCAGCCCAGACCTCTGCAGCTTTAAATCCAAATCCTGAAAAAGCGGCATGATGGGTGCTGTCTTTTTTCCTATAAGCTGATAGGCCATGGACTGTGGATTTTCAAACGTGAATCTTGCCGTTTCCTGCTGCGCATGCTTTCCTCGGGCTATAACCTTTGTGGAAAGCAGTCTGGGCATTGACTTGATGCGGTTGCGAAGATTTCTGACTTTTCTGAGAGTCCAGTTATCTTTCATTTCAGCCCCACCCTGGCCTTTTGGAAAACACGATTCGGATTGGCGTAATACTCGCGTATCACGTTTGCAACGTCTGTGTACCGTCTGATGCCTTTTTGCGCCATCCATTCCAGCACCGTTTTTCTGTGGTGCACCTCGCTGTTGACGTCTTCTTTGTTGATGTCCATTTTCTTCATCTGTCTTTCCAGAATGGCGCTATGGCCTGAGAAAGTGAAACTGTCTTCTTTTGGGTTCCAGCAGAAAATCTCTTGGGTTAGGATGTCTTTTTTCTCTGCGTCAAGTCCAGTGACCTCTGCGGTTGTGCTTGCCTTTCTCGCTGGTCTTCCTTCGATTTCTGTTCTGGTCATGACCATTATGACATCTGCCATCGCCACAAGCGAAGGAGGAATGTTCATAGGCTCGGATTCCAGACGGTTTATGACTGCCTCAACTGACTCTGCGTGTATTGTGCTCATTCCAAGATGACCTGTTGCCATCGCCTGGAACAGCGTGTACGCTTCCTCGCCTCGTACTTCGCCCACGATGATATAGTCCGGCCTTTGTCTGACCGCTGCCTTCAGCAAGTCGAACAAGGTTATTGAGCCGCTCTTCTTGTCTTCATGCCCAAATCCCAATCTTACAACGGAGGGAATCCAGTTTTCATGGGGCAGGTTAAGCTCCTGCGTGTCTTCAACACTTACTACTTTCATCTCGGGTTTTATGAACATTGAAAGGCAGTTCAACATGGTTGTTTTTCCAGACGCCACACCGCCTGCCACTATGACTGAAGCTCTGTTTTCTATGATGTACCACAGATACGCAGCCATTTCAGATGAAATCGTTTTGAAAGCGATCAGATCAGAGATGGTTAATGGGTCAACTTTGAAACGTCTGATGGTGAACGTTGACCCTCTTCTCGTAACCTCATTTCCATAGGTTAATTGTATTCGGCTACCCTCTGGAAGCGATGCGTCCAGTATCGGTGATGCAATAGAGATGTTCTTTCCAGCCAGATAGGCTAGGCGGATTATGAAGGAGTTCAGTTCAGTTTCGTCTTTGAACATGACGTTGGTGGGCAGTGACTCGTATAGTCTGTGCCAAACGTAAATGGGTATGTTGACGCCATCTGCAGATATGTCTTCGATCAAGTGATCTTTCATTAACGGGTCAATCTTGCTGAAGCCTATGAAGTCTCTCACAACGTAATAGATGAGCTTGTCAACTGCTTCAGGCTGCACCTTTATGTGATACTTCTTGATTATGGCCTTGGTTTTGTCTTTCAGGTAGTTTTCTGCTTTCTCTCTAGTTTCTATGTCCTTCAGGTTGACGTCCGTTTCTTCCATCAAGAAGGTCTTGATTTCTCGCAGTCTTTTCTCTTCTTCTCTGCTGAGTGTGGGCTCTATGATCTCATAAAGTATTTTCTGCGTTTCTGGGTCTTTGACTATGGCGGCGTAAACGTAGGGTTCCTGTATGGGGTAGGCTTCTCTGAAGGCGGTTGGTTTTCTACCTGCTTTTATGATGACAGGTACTTCTGTCTGTTCTAGAGTTTTGGCAGTTTCTGGCTTTTGCTTCTTTACCGTTGATGTCGTCCTCCTTTGTTCAGACTGTATGGTGCTTTTTCAGTAGATATACTGTGTCGTGAGTCTTAATAAGGTATATGCACACACAATCTTTAGCATGATTAACACTGACCAACTTAAATAGAACGAACCACGCTGTACTGTATGGAGATGCAGATTGAGCACAGCGGACGCTCAGCGCGTTCGAAAACCCGAACTGCCCAAGAAGCGGATTCTCAAAAGACTCAGGAAGAGAAAGCCCAGAGGTTCACGAGCCTTTGACGGCGGAAAAGCATCCAAACCAAGGCAGCCGGCTCCAAGGAAGGGAGTGAAGTTCTGCCCAAAATGCGGGTCAATCAACATTTTTTGGGCTTCTGGCCTGCCGCAACTATGGTCAATTTGGGAGTGCCGAGACTGCGGATACCGTGGGGCGCTGGTTCTTGAGGACAGCAAGCTAGCTGAGAAACTGCGAGAGGATTACGCCAAAAAGAGCGTTAAACGATAGGCTGTCTCATTCAAGCGTCGCGTGTCTGCGTTTCAAATCGGCTTCAGTTCGCCCCAGCCGATGCATCAGCTCCACGATCAAGCTGTCTAAGAACACCATGCAGTTGTTTTCGAAGATGCTTCCGAGCGGCGTCAGTGGTTCGCGCTCACCGATGATTTGCCTAGCTAAGTAGTCTTCTTCTCTCGGCAACCCTGCCTTCGTCCTTCCTTTAACGGTTACAACAAGGTCAGCCAGATGGCCTAATGGAGATTCTGGAAAAGATGTTATGGCAATGACTTTGGCGCCGATTTCTTTGGCGGCTGTGCTTGCAGTTAACACCATTTTTGTGGTGCCTGTGCCCGAGATGGCTATCAGCAAATCACCTTTCTCCGCGGCTGGCGTTATGGTCTCACCCAGAAAATACACGTTGAATCCGAGATTCATTAAGCGCAAGGCGAAGGATCTGGCGACGAATCCGCTTCTTCCCATGCCCACCGTGAAAATCTTCTCGTCTCTTGCCTTGAGCAGAAGCTTTATAAGTTTTTCAACCTCGTTCAGGTTGAGCTCTTCAATGGAAAGCTTGATGCATTCAACAATCTCGTCTGCCGCTGCTTTCAACCATTTCAAGCGTTCCAATCTCCCGAGAGAGCAGTTACACGGCTGTTGATATTAAAAGGCTTGCGGTTTAAGGCAGGCTTCTCAAAAGCTCATTCACAGTTGGGATTCTGACGAACAGACGGGCATAAAGTGCGATTACGAGAATTCCAAAGGTTATGGCTATCAGCACAAGATCTCCTCTTTGCATCTTGAGAACGTACAGATTCGTGCGTTTCTTCGTGGCACCCCAAGCACGCGATTCCATCGCCTCAGCCAACTCGAGACTCCTGCGGATAGCACCTATGATTAACGGTATGAGAATCGGAATGTAATTTCTTATTCTCTTGAGAAAGTTTCCGCGCTCAAGCTCAAGCCCTCTCGCCTTCTGCGCATCCATGATTGTTTGTGCCTCTTCAGCCAACACTGGAACAAAACGCACCGCAGTCGTGAAGGCAAACACAAATTCGTATGGAACACGCGTCTGTTCCAGAGCCAACCCGAGGTGATCGGGCGAAGTGGTGAGGAAGAAGACGGAGAAGGACTCGACGAGAACCATGAATCGCAGAGTCATGGCAACGGCGCTTTCCACGCTTGGTGCAGTGAGCACGTAGCCGTCTCTGAAGAATGCTGCGCCTATGTTTGTTAAGAAGATTATTGTGGCAAGGAAAGCGGCTCCTCGCATTGAACGAAGCCACTCACGTTCAACGCTTGCCAAGAGAACAAATGGGATTTGTATGAGGAAAAGTATCACCAACGGCAATAGCTCAGAGAAAAGTATTGCCACTGCAAAGATTGCACAAACGTAGACAAACTTCATTCTCGGGTCGAGATTATGAATGGGAGAAGTGACTTTTCTGAACTTGAGTCCGCTGAAAACGCTCATCTGGCTTTCTTCTCCAAAGTTTTGAGCAATATTTCTCTTGCTTCGTAGACATCGATGACGTTCGTGGGCAGTTCCAAGTTAGATAGGCTTAGGAAGATTTGGGCTATTTGTGGCGGCACGATGGAGGCTTTAGTCAAAACCTCCATGTCCGTCAGCGTCTTTGTTGCTTCACCGTCTGCAATGATCTGTCCGTCTCGCATCAGCAGAACTCTGGGATTGCATTCGGCCACAAACTCGACGTCATGCGTGACGATGATTACTGTTTTCCTCTGGGTTTTCATCTGCAAGATGAATTGACGAAGCTTCTCTTTTTGCTGGTAGTCCTGCCCTATTGTCGGCTCGTCCAATATCAGTATCCTTGGGTTCCACGCTAGGACTGAAGCTAGAGCCACACGTTTTCTTTCGCCACCACTGAGCATGAATGGTGAGGTTTTCCTGTACTGAGTTAAGCCTAGAAGGTTTAGAGCCCAAGTCACTCGTTTCTTGATGACGGTTTCCTTGAATCCAAAGTTTCTCAGCGCAAAGGCTATCTCTTCCTCAACTGATTCGCTGAAAAGCTGGTGATCTGGGTTTTGAAAAACGAAGCCTACGTTTCTAGCGAGTGTTGCCACGCTGACTTTTGTTGTGTTAACATCGTCAACGAGAACTGTTCCCTTTGTGGGTTTCAGTAGCCCATTGAACTGCTTGACGAGTGTTGTTTTTCCAGCGCCATTTTGCCCCATTATGGCTACGAATTCACCGTTCTGAACTGTTAGTGAGATTCCTTTCAGGGCTTCTATGTCATTCGGATACGTGAAATGGACATCTTTGGCTACGATCATCCGTCTTTCAAGGCCTCCCTCAGCATGCTTGCCATTTCCTCAGAGGACAATGGAATAGTGTTGCCAAGTTTCAGCCCGTCTTTTTTCAATATCTGGTAAAGCCGTGTGGCTTTCGGAATTCCGATCCCGATCAGGCGGGCTTCTTCTGAGCGCAGAATTTCATGCGGATTGCCGTCTAGGACGACTTTTCCTTCATCCATCACTATGATGTGGTCTGCGTATCTGGCTGTCAAGTCGAGCCTATGCTCAACCAGCACCACCGTTATTCCAAACTTTCTGTTCAGGTTGCGGATTACTTCGAAAATCTTTTTCGCGCTCAACGGATCAAGAAACGAAGTCGGCTCATCCAAGACCACTACTTCAGGCTGCATCGCCAAGACAGATGCGATTGCCACTCGCTGCTGTTGCCCACCTGAAAGCTCGCTCGGCGCTCTTTCTCTCAAATCGTATATTCCTGTGAGATTCAGCGCCTCGTCGACTCTCTGGCGCATCTCTTCTCTGGGCACTCCGAGGTTCTCAAGTCCGAAGGCAACATCCTTTTCGGCGGACAGGGCAAAAAGCTGGTTTTCGGGATTCTGAAACACTAGTCCAACATGCTTGGCTAACTCATAAATCGGGTGCTCTGAAACGTTCAGCCCTGCGACAACTGTTTCGCCTTTAATTTCGCCCTGATAGAAGTGCGGTATTAATCCGTTAAAGCATCGGCAGAGGGTTGTTTTTCCACAGCCGCTTGGACCTGTGATTAATGTGAACTCGCCTTTTTCAATATCTATGGAGACATTTGCGATTGATGGCTTTGGGGCACCTGGGTAAGTATAGGTTACGTTTCTTGTTTCAATTACTCTCATGCGAGTGGGCCTGCCTAGTTTTAAGCGGGCTACTGGTTCATTTAAGAGTAGCTACTTAATTATGGCTAGCCAATCTCTGCCTCAAAAGACGCAGGCAATACTTAAGCCCAGTTTCGATGTCCCCAGTGCCATTGACGCCGGCGGCTGTGGCATGTCCACCGCCCATACCGTGGAGGAATTCGCCTAGGGGCTTAGCGATGTCCTTGCCTAAGTGAAGTCCGGTTTTCGTGTAGAATTCCCGATTGGCGCGCATACTGATCTCTATGCTTTCATTCTTCTGTCCCGCTACTACGGCAACATGCGCGCCTAAGTCGATTATGGCTCTGGCTGCCGAGGCTTGGTAGGCACTAACGTGGGAAAATGCAACTATCCACTCTCCGACCTTGAGAAGCTTCGCCCTTCTGCAAGCTTTCAGCCGAGCAACACGTTCAGAAAAATCCATCGGCAGGGCAAGCAATGGCAGTGTTTCTTGTGCGTTCACGCCGGCGTCGATGAGTTCTGCAATGTTTTTAAGTGTGGATGAGTTGGCTAGGATGAAATGGCGCGTGTCAAATGCTATGCCCAGGAATAATGCTTTGGCCTCGTTTTGGCTTGGCTTAACGCCCATTTGTTTGTAGAAATTGTAGACTATTTCGCAGGTTGAAGAGGCTTCTTCGCTGGTTATGCAGATTTTGGCTGTCTGCTGCGTTTCTGGGTGGGTTGCGTGGTGGTCAATCACTATGATTGGAACCTTGGAGGCCTTCACCTTTTCAGCCAAGCGGTCCAATTGCTGGATCGTGTTTGTGTCAAGCAGCACAATCGCATTTGCCTCATCGACCCTAGGTTCGTTTTTCATTTCTATGGGCAAATGATTGAGAAGGTGTTTTGAAAGGCGGCTTATTCCATGAGCTGCTCCAATTTCAACTTCCAATCCTGGCCTTGAATACTTCAAAAGGCTCGCAAATGCGTAGGCCGAACAGATTGCGTCAGGGTCTGCGTTGTGGTGGCACAGCAGAACAACCAGCTTGGCATTCAGCTCATCCAAAACTTGGGTTATGTCTGTGAACTGCACGCTAGCTCCCTCAAATACCTTTCAGCTGAGTTGAAAGTATACTTGACTGCTTCGTCTGCTAGCTTCTGCACGTCATAGTCTCTCATTGATGATGATAAAGCGATGTCCACATCGATGGCGAGCTTGACGGGTTTCGTGCCTTCAACCTCGGCGCATACGTTCAACGTCTCAACGTCTTTCGGAGAAACCTTGGACAGGACATATTTTCTTCCGTTCTCTTCTGCAATAGCGCACAATTCTTCAACCTGTTCACGGTTCAGTTCTGGTATGCCCAACTCTTCCACAAATTTTCACCTAAACAAACTACGGTTGAGGGGAAGGTGAAATTGGATTCAAGTCTTGTTGAAGCTTGGTCTGCAAGTCCTTCAGCTGACCGCGCAGGCGCTCCTCTTGTTTGGCCAAGATTGACGTTCGAGTGCTAAGCAGTTCTTTTCGCTCAGCCAACTCTGTGCCTATCTTGCCCTTTTCAGTTCTTATCAGAAGCGAACCCGTTGCTTTGTATATGACCGCATCGTCGGCAAGTTTCTGCAATTCGCTTGATGCTTGGTCAATTTCTGTCATTTCTAGCTCTACCTGCTGTTTCTGCGCCAGAATCGATTGGAGCGTTTGTTGAAGCTGCTGAAGCCTGAGCAAGCGTTCTTGGACCTGCGGCGGAAGATTCGAAATGTCTTCGCTCACTTCATATTCCTTCCATTCTGCACAGCAACTAGGCTGAGCTATTAATTAAGCATTTTCTACCATCATACAGCATTCCAGTTTCATGGTGTATCGAGGCATGGGTGTATAGCTTGTGCTTCTATGACTTCCAAGACGCTGATTGTCGAATTTATCCATCTTAGATAAGCGTTAAGAGCTGCGCGCAAGGCAACTGTGTCTTTTGCTGTGATTTTCAAAACCAAGAATGAGCCGTCTTTCTGCAAAACTGCCTCAGATCGTGTTGTAGTCGCCTTCTTGGTCTCCGGCTCCAAAGCTCTGAAAACCGTTTCCAAGTGCTTCTTTGAAGCGAATCTCAAACATACATTGGCTGCTGCTTTCATTGCTTTGGCTCCCTAACGAAACCTGATACATTGGTTATGGTTGATTTGGACACAATCTCTTGTTCTCGAATCGAAGGACACGGCAATTCCTTTGGAACATAAACCGCATTTCTTCTATGTCAAATTAAAGGTTGTCAAAAAGTGAGGGGCAGGCTCTCTACTGGGTTTCTTCTTGAGCTTCTTCTTCTGCCTTCAAGATTTCCTCAACAGGTGCGCCTTTGGCCACACGTTTTGCCACTATCCCAAGCTTTGTGGTTGGGGTGTACGCGCCCCCTGTGAATGTGAATCCACATTTTCTGCATTTCCACACGCCAACACTTTCTCTTTTCACTCTTCGAAATCCGCATTGTGGGCATATGTGAGGGGTTCTAAGCTCAGTGAGCACTTTGATGTACCTTTTTCTGACCGTGACTCCGTAGCGGGTTCCCAGCCCTCTCGTGGGACCCACTTTCTTGGTTCTCTTCCCCATGCTCCGTTCACCAGTCTAGTTTCTTGCGCAGTTGTTTAGCTTTTTCTTTTGCTGTTTTCGCCGCTTCCTGTATCTGCTCGGGCGTGAAGTATCCGCTGCCACCTTTCTGGATTGCGCATATGTTACCGTCATCATCGATTGCCATTGAAATCCTCGCATCCATGACCTGTTCTTCTTCCAGCCACGGGTCAACGACAAGCTTGTTGCCTATTTTTGCGAAAGTAACCGTTATCGGATGTTTCTTCACCGGGAGCTGAGTGTAGCCTGAAGTGAGTTTCACTTCGCCCTCTTCGATTTGGTACTTGCTCATTTTCGTGTTGAGCAACGCGGCCGTGGCGGCGAGTGCTGAGGCGTCTATTAGGTTTCCGTCGTGGTTGAGCACGTAAACGTCCACGAAGATCACGAACACTTTCTTTCCGGGTTCTATGCACAGTTTTTCGGTGTCGATGGCTTTTGATTCTCTTATTCCTCTGTCAACGACTCTGGCGAGTTCTATGGAGTTCTCGTCTGGCGGTCCTGGTTCAAACGTGGGTGAAGCCAAAGGCACAAGTTCAGCGTTTACTGTTAGGACGCCCTCGTTAGGAGTGTCCGAGAAAGGTTCCCCGAGTTCAATTTTTGTGCCTGCTAAGACTTCGGTCTTTCCCAAGAGCACTCTTGCTGATCCTTCTGCCCGTTCGATTATTCCCTGTTCAATGGTTATCTCTCGGTAGTCTGTCAGTTCTCTTCCGTCAAGGCGTTTTCCCTTTTCGATTAACTGTGCTATCTGTTTCTGTTTTACCTTAGTGATTACTGATGACATTACTCTTCAACCTCCTTCACATCTACATACTTAGCTTTCAACGTCTCTTTCTGGATTACAGAGATTTTCTTGCACCCTTCTATTGCCAAGCTCACAGCCTGCTCGAATTCTTCAATAGTGAGTATACCGTCCATCTGCAGCAGCGTTACTGCGTTCAAATTCGGCATCAGAGCCAAGGGGACGTCAGCTGAACCCATCTTGTCTTCCTCGTCCATCAAGTCCAACACTATAGTGTTTTCAACTTTTCCAGCTGCACAGGCGACCACAATGTCTCGCATGGGGATGCCTGCGTCTGCAATGGCAAGGGCTGCGGCTGTTATGCTTGCGCATCTTGTTCCGCCGTCCGCCTGCAGAACTTCAACGAAGACATCCAGGGCTGTTCGAGGGTAGTATTCCATAAAGATTGACGGTTCAAGAGATTCCCTGATGACTTTTGAGAGCTCGACTTCTCTCCTTGAGGGGGCTGGTGATTTTCGTTCTTGAACTGAGAAGGGCGCCATGTGGTAGCGGCATCTCAAAAGCATTCGATCCTGAAGTGACAAGTGCTTTGGATGTACTTCTCTCGGGCCGTACACCGCTGCCAGAATCTTGTTCTTTCCCTGTTCAATGTATGCGGATCCATCGGCGTTTGACAATACGCCTACGTCAATTTTGATCGGTCTCAGCTCGTCTGGTTTTCTTCCATCCAGTCTTACACCTTTCTTGTCGATTAATTTTTCTGATTTATCATTCATTCTTGTTTTCCTCCATTTTCACTTTTTCTTCCTTGAGCATTTGGGTTACGCGATCGGTTAACCCACTTGTGTGGGACTCCTCATCGATTTTGTGAATGGCCATTACGGCCAACTGCTCACTTTCAAGGGTTTTACCCGTGATCAATATGACTCCGTTTAGTCCGAGGATAATGTTGCATCCTGTTTCCTGTTTTATCATCGATATCATTGAGCCTTTTCTTCCTATTACGCGCGGAATCTTT
>Ga0315282_10007701_pt1 | contig 17610 bp, 14 predicted proteins | sample YL17G07_20_MG_FD_203693 | JGI IMG/M metagenome (GOLD analysis project Ga0315282, IMG submission 203693) | Sediment microbial communities from Yellowstone Lake, YNP, Wyoming, USA - YL17G07_20 | ecosystem: Environmental > Aquatic > Freshwater > Lake > Sediment | place: USA: Wyoming | collected... | reverse complement strand
CCGATTGCTGTGTCGTTCGGCACGAGCGCGTTCCCCGTCAGGCTGATGCCTTCCGCGTTCATCCCAGCGGTCGGCCAGATGCCGCCATAGCACAAGCCGATGAAACCAGGCTCGTCGTCGGGCTTGACCCTGGCAATCGTCATGTCGACAAGGTTGTACGGGCAAACGTCCTCGTTGTGTACCGCATATACCACATCGTCCTTTGTCCATTCCGAGCCGACGGCGATGTCGGTGCACCCTTTCCTGCCCCGGCCCCCGCCGGGGAAATCGACGGTCATCGCCCAGACGGTGTCGAACCTAAGTCCTGCCCCTTCCGCGTACCCCTCCAGCTCCTCGATGTGCTCCGGGTAAAACTTTCGGGATGCTGGGAGGCTCTTGCGCGCATACGCGAAAGTCTTCTCCTTAGTCATGCCTGGTGTCGCTGCCATCCATGACCAGAGACGTTTCTCCATGCGATGGGCCTGGTCCTTGCACTGCTTGCCAAGGGATACCCCAATCGCGTAGTGGTCCCCGGATGCGGACACCTCCCGGATCTGTACTTCCTTTGTTGCATTGGGCACGTTATGACCCCGAAGTCAGTGGCTTCGAGTGGGCAGTAGCGTCATACTTGAAAAAGATTGGCAAGCCGAAAAGATTTATCAATCGGTTCGCTTGTCCTCTCCTCCATGCCTAAAGTGGAACTCGAGTACAAGTGCAAGAACTGCAAGAACTTCTATCCCGCGACGGTCAGCTTCACTGGGAAGGTCGAGGACCTGGACCTCGACGAGCATGAGTCAAGGTGTCCCAACTGCGGCACGTGGAACTGTGCCGATCCGAGCGCACTGAAGCAGGTCATTGACGACAACAAGGCTGAAAGTGAGGCGTCGAAGAAGCCAAGGAAGAAGACCTAGACGTCCCGATTGAGAGGGAATGCGAGAAACGGGTATGGATCTTTCCCACTTAACAGACGGTATGCACCGTGATACGATGAGACAGGGAAGGACGTCCTGTGAGACACACTTTTGACTGTCTCAATTTCAGATACTGGCTCCAGGCTGTTCCAGCTAGGAGAGAATGCCCAGGAACAAGATTCATATACGAAGGATGGCGATTGCAGGTCGTATTTGGAGCTTTGGGGTAAGACGGAGGGTGAATCAGGAATGAATATTAGAGGAATAGTAGCCGCGATTGTGACTCTGTTGACCGTCCTTACGGCCTTTTCTGCACTGCCTACAGTGCAAGTCAAGGCGGATGCGTCAAGTGGAAATACGCTGTACATTGCAATGCAGCAAGACATGACTGATTTCAACACATGGAATCTGGGATCGAACAGCGTCTGGAAGGCCAACGTCATAGGATTTGGATTTGAGGGCCTTGTGAGCTTGGATTACAATATGAATCCAATACCGTTGCTCGCACAGAGCTATACGTTCTATCTCAATAACCTGACGTACATATTCCATCTCCGGCACAACGTCACGTTCAACGACGGCTTGAGCACCATGACCGCTGACGATGTGCTGTTCATGTACAACCACAGCAGGTCGGGAACCACTCTATCATCCAATGTCATCAACGCATTCGATGGGAACAATGACGGAGTTGTAAGCCCGGCGGAGATCAGCGCTGGAGTGATCAAGGTCGATGATTACACGGTCAAGATGGTCCTCCCGAAGCCCGACGGGCAGTTCTTGACGACAACTGCTGGAGTTTACATTATGCCCAAGAGGATCTGGGAGCACCACCTGGTGGGTGACCTCCTCGACACGTCTTGGTCCGACCCATCATCGACTGTATCTACCGGCCCGTTCAAGTACGCGGGCGGTGTCGCGGGCTCGTACAGGATAATGGACAAGTGGACCGGATACTGGGGCAAGAACTTCACAACCCCAGCTGGGTACCATACGTATCCTCCGAACATCGACCACCTCTATTACAAGATCTACGCAAGCCTTGACACGGCCATTCTAGCCTTGCAGTCGGGCGCAGTCGACTACATCGACTGGGCCATCACCCCGGGCAGAGTCCCTGGACTGCAGTCTGACCCCAACATCGGCCTGTCATACCAGCCCGAGAACGGATACTACTACCTGGCGTTCAATCAGAAGAACGACCCGATGGGCAACGTAAGCTTCAGGCGAGCAGTATCTCACCTCATAGACAAGGCTCAGATCGTGAATGTCTACCTTGGCGGATATGGATCTCAAGGAAGTGCGTCCGAACCCCCGTTCTGGGGCAATGACTGGTACAACAGCTCGGCGGACACATACCCATACGACATCGCCCAAGCCAATGCGATCCTTAACCAGTCTGGCTTCCTCGATGTCAACGGCGATGGGCTGAGAGAGCTGCCCAACGGACTGCCGATGGACAAGATCACAATCCTGACGCCCCCGGCAGACTACGATCCGATCAGGATCAGGGCTGGCGAGCTGATTGCTCAGAACATGAGAGCAGTCGGGATCAACGCAGTGGCAAAGGCAATCGATTTCGACACGCTGGTGGCCAAGCTTCAGTCCATGGACTTCCAGATGTTGATCATCGGCTGGTCACTCACAGGGGACCCTGTTGGGAACGTGTTCGACATCCTCGGACCGCTCGCGACCTCGAACACTTTCGGGTTCTGGTCCGAAGCGAACCCCAACCCGTTCTACAGCTCCTTGGGCGGAGTGGTGACAAGGGCTGACGCGTCGACACAAGCGGCGGCTGACCAAGTCATAACCCTTGGAAACAAGGCAAGACAGAACTTCAGCATCCAGGCCCAGGAGACTTACACCAAGTGGGCAGAGGGAGTCATCGCGCACTACGTGCCCGTGAACGTCCTGTACTACAGGGTGAATGTGGAGGCCTACAGAAACGCCTGGCAAGGCTGGATACCGTTCCTAGGCACTTTGCTCCAGTCAGGGGCGAACATATACTGTCTCTCCAACCTGCATTTGGCAGGAGCTGGAGCGATTGTGGGTGCCACGCAGTCCGTCAATGCAGGGATCACACTACCAGGAAATGTCCTGATAGGCAAGACCATTCGAGCAAACGTCCTGGCCATTGACAACAAGGGCATTCCCATATCGGGAGCCGGAGTTACCGTAAGTGTTGCAGGGACCGTTGGCGCAAGCACCGTCACGGTTCCGACAGCGCAAGCTACTGGTACCACGGACGCCAACGGTACATACTCGTTCAACGTCACGGGAGCAACCACTGGATACTCCTATGTCAACGCGACGGTGAGCAAAGGAGGAGTGTCATCCATAGCCAGCGCTACGGTCAAGTCATCCGCGGCGTATCCGAAGGTTTTAGGCCTGACGATTACGCCTGGCAACCTGGTGCTGGCGCCGACCGAGGAAACCAATGTCATGGCTACTGTCACGGACGAGTCCGGCAAGGCCGTGGCAGGCGCTACGGTCGCTGTAGATCCGCACCTCATTGGATTCGGGAAGATGAAGGACAACGTGAACTCTTTGACTACGGATGCAGGTGGAAACGCGAACTTCACTTACCAGGCCCCGACCATGACTCAATTCAACGAGTTGTCCTTGAACACGCATCTGACTCTGACTCTGTCGTTCAATGCGACGAAGCTCGGCTACTCGCAGGCTGGTGCCGCATCAGTGTTCCCACTGATATTCAACGCCAACCCGTCGACGTGGTACTTGACGAGGGTCGTTAGTGTGTCGCCATCACCCGCTCTCAGCGCATCTGTCAACACGACATCGATCATAATCGAGGCACTGAACGAGACGGGTGTTGCCCAAGCCAACCAGAGGTTGAACGTCACGTACAGTGACAAATCGATCCTCGTAGCACCGGTCGATCACGTTGTCACCGACGGTCTGGGACAGGCGACGATAACCGTGAAGGTGAAAGCGCTCACGGCGACGACCGCGTTCAAGGTAGAGGTCCAGAACCTGACAGTGATCAACTCTGTCGCGGCGACTGTGACCGTCACTTACGTGAACGTCGCGCCTGCGGTGCCGATGTTCGCAGGATACATCACCTACCTGGATCCGAGTTCGAACCCAGAGCCTTTCATGGCATGGCCCTCGGCAGCCATGGGCTCGATCACCGCCACAGTGCACCTATGGAACGACACAGGAGCGCTGACGAACAATGTACCGCTTAGCATTGTGGTCTCAGGCACATCCGCGGGCGATCTGGCCTGGTCTGACCTGATATCCTACTCGTCCAACTTCGACGGCTGGGGCCTTGTGGTCGCTTCGAATGCCGACAACTCCAACTACATCACCGGAGGACCGTTCAACACTGCGTTCGACCGCGCCAACTGGCTGGATAACAACTTGGACAATGCGGGCAACATCGGCTTTGACTGGGGAGCGATGACTGGAACGAACATCACGAACGGTGTGATGGATATCCCGATATACGGACAGGACGTGGCAGCTTCCGACCTGATATCTCAGGTGATAATTGTGCCCAACGGCATTGGGTTCTTCAACACCACGTCGTATTCGTATGAGATCGACGGCAATACCTCGCTCGCGAGCGACTACGTCGTCCAGAGGGCCTACGAGGTCACTCAGACTTCGATGGACATGAGAGACGCTTCGGGCAAACTGAAGCCGGTCCTCAAGGCTAAGCAGGTCGGGTTCGACAGCACGAAAGTGAACGGCTACGCCAAGGACAGCAGCAACAACACGGTCGAGGGAGCCACTGTACAGGACTTCCAGGTTTACCGGTACTACGCGAGAGCGACGGACTTCGTGATCGTGCCATACGGCAGCACTCCATTCCGACCAGGCAGCACAACTACAGACGCTGACGGGGTCGGGACGATGACACTGTTGTCCCTCGCGAACAACATGATCGGCACGACCTGGAGCGGATTCGTAGTCCCGCAGTCGACAATAGCGGCAATCGTGGACTGCAAGGCAAGCGTATCGGGCACCGTAGCGATGTTCGCGGCGCAACAGGTCGTGATGGTGGCTCAGCAAGACCTCCTATCGTTCGACCCGATCCTGACTGTATCGGGAGTGGGCACGAATATCCTGGTGACGGCGCACGTGACCGACTCAGCTGGCAAAGCTCTCACATCGATACCAGTGACTGTCTCGGTCAGCGGAGGAGCCACGGTGAACAACCCGACTCTAGCCACGGACTCTAACGGAGTTGCAGTGTTCTCGATAGACACTAGCAAGATGCAGGGCGTCAATGCTGCCTTCATCAAGGTGACTGGCGCGGCCGGTGGACCCGGATTCATGATAGCGGGCGCGACTCTCGCGCTTGCGGTCAACAACCCGGGTCCGACGATATCCGTGGGGTCGCCACTCGGAGCAGATGTCTTGGCGGACAACGTGACTCTGAATGCAGTCGTCTACGACGCGATCGGCGTGGAGACCGTGAAGGTAACGCTCGACAGCGGAACGAGCGTCACACTGACGGGCACGGCCGGCGAGGTCTCCTGGACAGTGGCACACTCGTTCGGTGCGCTCAAGAAGGGCGACCACACGATGGTGATCAATGCCACCGACGCGCTAGGAATCTCGACCGAGAAGTCCGTGACCTTCACAGTCGTGAAGAAGTCCACTACCGACATGCTCGCCTGGGCACTCGCAGCAGTTGGCTGGATCCTGTTCGCAGCAGTAGCGGTCTGGATGATCATGAAGATGAGGGGCCCGAAGCCCGAGCCGCTCAGCCCGAAGATGGATGAGCCCGAGCCCATGAAGGAAGAGCCTGAACCTAAGATGTGAACGGGTCGACCCAAGAAACCTCTTACTCCAAACCTCTTCGATGTCTTTTCATTTTCATGTGACCAGTTGGCACGTTCGCAAATCCCGTCGGGGTCGAGCCAGCATCCTACCGACCGCACGGCCACTACCAAAGTATTATTAGTTTGTGAATGAGTCTCGCTACGGGCTTAGCCGAAGAGAGGGAGCGCGGTCATGGCCGGAATGCGGAGATACGTAGTAGCGAGGACCATTCAGACCTTCATCACGCTCATCATCATCCTGACCATCGTTTTCATCCTGTTCGAGTCGCTGCCCGCGAAACCTCAGGATTTGCTCGCTCTGAACCCGAACATGAAGCCATCCCAGAAGGAATATCTGGTCCATCTGTTCGGCTTCGACAAGCCGGTGGGCGAGCGATACCTCATCTATATGAAGAACATGCTGACCTTCCAGTTCGGAGACTCGTTCTCCTCTGCGCAGTCGGTATGGTCTCAGCTCCAAGAAAGGATTCCAAGGACGTTGCTGCTGTTCGGGCTGGCGACCGTCATCTCGTACATCATCGGCATCTACATCGGCGCCTACATCGCGTGGAAGAGGGGGGGCGTTGCGGACGGAAGCTCCGTCGTCGTAAGCCTCGTATTCTACAACATGCCCTCGTTCTGGATCGGACTCATCTTCCTTGTGGTTTTCGCCTCGCAATTACACTTATTTCCATTAACGGGTTGGTATGATCAAACGGACAACCTTCCCTACCTTGTGGACGTCGCGTGGCATTTGACACTCCCGCTCATCGTGCTTATCCTACTTGAGCTCGCAGGTACGATCCTGCTGATGAGGACGGCCATGCTGGACGTCATCGGCGAGAACTACATGGTGACGGCCAAGGCCATCGGGCTCCCCGAACGCAAGGTCCTGTTCAAGCACGGCTCCAGGAACGCGATGCTGCCCGTCGTGACCTCGTTCATCATATCGATCGTGTTCGCGGTGAGCGGAGCAGTCGTGCTGGAGAACGTGTTCTCGTTCCCGGGCATCGGCGCACTCTACATTCGTGCCCTCAACCAGCTTGACTTCCCGGTGGCCGAGGCCACCCTGTACATCATCACCCTATTCGTCCTCATAGGCAACTTCATCGCGGACCTGATCTACGGATACCTAGACCCGAGGGTGAGGATATGAGCGTCACCGAGGTGGAGCCACAGCCTGAAGTGCCTCCCGAACCGGGCCATGAAGAGGTCGATCTGGCATCTGGACTGACGAAGCTCGCCAAGGGGCTGCTCAGAACCTGGAAGCTCTACAGGACGTCCAAGATGGGGCTCCTGGGGCTCGGACTGGTGCTCGCGTTCTTGTTCATGGCAGCTTTTGCGCCCTTGATCTCACCGTACAGCACCAGCTTTCGGGCGCCCTCGCAGGACATCTTCATCGCGGACTACGCCAACATGAACCTGACTCAGAAGCTGAACTGGACTACACCAATTGGTCTGACCACGCCCTCGATATCTCAGAACCTATCGAGAGTAATGGTGTATTCCACAGAAGGAGTGACGAAGGTGTTCCCTGTCCAATCTGGCAGAAGCGCAATCACTGGAGGATCGGGCATAGTGGTCGGGGAGCCATTCACACGCATTCTGCCGACGAACCTGACATACATAAACTACGTTCATTTCCCATCGGACTTCCCGACCGCGGGAAACACGGAGGATGCCAACGCGTTCTTCTTCCTGCTTCAGGGGAATGTGCTCTATGAATACACAGCCAACCTCGCGAATGCCCAGGTCCAGTGGACCATACCGTTCGTGCCCATCTACCATTCCAACCTTTTCAATGGATTCACCCAGATCTCCAACACAGCGCGGATGGCGCTGGTCTTCGCGAATGAGACCACAATCTGGTTGATCGACAAGGTCCCCTCAAACCAGCTGTTCAGCACGCCCCTAGCGACCTACACCAGCAACCTCACGATCCCTGGGGCCAAGATCGTCTCGAACCCGATAGTCATTGACACCGATACCATCTTCGGCCACGCAAGCGTCGTGGCAGTTCCGACAGATATCGGGCTCTATGTCTACGACATCAATGTCACGGCGACCACGCTCTTCGGGGCCAGCCTGGTGACCGATGTCAGAATCGGAGACCTCCTGTGGAAGTGGGACTATAAGCTCTCTCCTGTGGACATCGTCGCTCCGATAAGCTCGGCCGATTCCATCACGTTCCCCGACCCCACTGTCGGCGGCAGCCAATTCGGCAAGACGAGTATCCTGTTGGCGACGGCCGACGGACGCATCATAGCGTTCAACACTTTCAATGGCACTATACAGTACTCTGTGCCTCTCGTGATGCCGACGATAAGAGACTACCAGATATCAGCGATATACCCGTCCCCCAGAGCGGTCGTGGTCGTGGGGAAGACCGGTGCCAGGGGGTTCATCGCTGGAATAGACTCTGCCACTGGAGCGGTGAGGGAGAACAAGACAGCGTACTCGACTACTGACGGGATCATAAATGGGCCTCCGACCTTCGTGCCAGGTCTGCTGGACTTCGTATACAGCTCGGACACGGGTGCCATCTATCTCGCGACAGAGGCGCTGAAGACCAACGCCACATTCTCAGCCCCGTCAGGGGGCATGGTCACACCGGTCGGCTTCCTTGGCAACATATACACCAACTCCGCAGTCACGGGCAACTATTTCGGGGCGATCACCGCGGGCAACACGGTATTCATAGAGACGCTCTCGGGCGTCAATGTCGCTCCCCTACCACCTGGGACATACCCTTCGGGGAACAGATACATCCTCGGTACCGACTATGAGGGCCATGACATACTGTCCTGGCTAATATATGGCACACGGGCCGAGCTCTTGGTGGGCGTCTCAGCAGCGTTGTTCGCCGTCGTCATAGGCACCATCGTGGGGCTCGTGGCAGGTTTCTACTCCGGCCTCGTGGACGACATCCTCATGAGGGCCACGGATGTTGTGCTCGCACTACCGTTCATCGTCATCGCCCTTCTGTTCGCCTCGATATTCGGGCCTTTGCTGGTGAACATCATAATAATCATCGCGGTGCTGTCATGGGCCGGCATCGCCAGAGTGATCAGGTCGGTGACGCTCTCCATCAAGGAACGTTCCTTCGTGGACGCTGCGATCATCTCGGGCGCTTCCGACACGAGACTGATCTTCAGGCACATAGGTCCGAACGTCCTGCCCTACACTTTCCTCTACATGACCTTCACAGTCAGCGGAGCGATCATAACTGAGGCCATACTCTCCTTCCTCGGGTTCGGGGACCCGAGCAACGTGACGTGGGGCATAATGCTCTCGACCATCGAGAGCACGGGCCACACCCTCGACGCCATGTGGTGGCTCCTGCCTCCTGGCGTGGCCATCACACTGCTGTCTCTCGCGTTCTATCTGATAGGTCGAGGGTTCGATACCGTCGTGAACCCGCGCCTGAGGAGGAGGTGACGCCATGGCACTGCTCGAGGTCAAGAACCTGAAGGTGCATTTCAGGATCCAGGAGGGGTGGGTCAAGGCAGTCGACGGGGTCTCCTTCTCGATCGACAAGGGCGAGACCATGGGCCTGGTCGGGGAGAGCGGGTGCGGGAAGACGACCGCCGCGTATGCCATAACCCAGCTGCTCCCCCCGAACGGGTACATCAAAGGAGGCCAGATATTCTTCAAAGGGAGAGAGCTGCTCTCACTGTCCAAGAAGAAGGACGGCCGCCTGGACGATTACAACGAGGAGATCAGGAAGATCCGGTGGAAGGAAATATCCATGATCTTCCAGGGCGCCATGAACGCCTTCAACCCAGTTTTCAAGATAGGAGACCAGATCATGGAGGCGATCCAGCTCCACGAGGACGTGGATGACGACGAAGCCAAGAGGAGGACGCAGGAGCTGTTCAAGTTCGTCGGGATCCCGGAGGACCGGATCAACAACTACCCGCACGAGTTCAGCGGGGGCATGAAGCAGAGGGCCATGATCGCGCTCGCGCTCGCGCTCAACCCATCGTTCATAATAGCAGATGAGCCCACGACGGCACTGGACGTCATCACCCAGGACAGGGTGCTTGTAGAGATCAAGAAGCTCCAGGACCAGCTCAAGATGGCCATGATGATCATAACCCATGATGTCTCGGTGGTCGCTGAGACCTCGAACAAGATAGCGGTCATGTACGCTGGCAGGATAATGGAGATCGGGACGACCGCCCAGGTGTTCAAGAACACGGCCCATCCGTACACCGCGGGTCTGCTCGGGTCCTTCCCGTCAATCGAGGGACCGAGGAAGCGCCTCGTCTCGATCCCGGGAGTCCCACCGGACCTGGTGAACCCGCCGAGCGGTTGCCCATTCAACCCAAGGTGCAGGTACGCCCAGAAGATATGCAGCGAGATCGTACCTCCGGGGATAGAGATCGAGTCGGGTCATCTGTCGCACTGCCATTTCGCCAAAGAGCTCTGGAACGAGCTCAGGAGGGGATGAACGCCCATGGAAGGTGAAGTGGTCATCAAGGTCCGCGACCTGAAGAAGTACTTCGAGATCAAGAGGGGGTTCTTCAGCAGCCTGGACGGCCCTAGCTACGTGAAGGCCCTCGACGGCGTGGACTTCGAGATTCACAAAGGGGAGATACTGGGCCTCGTGGGAGAGAGCGGATGCGGCAAGACCACGACCGGAAGATTGCTCACGCGCCTGGAGGAGCCCACTGAGGGCAACGTGTTCTTCCTCGGGCAGGACATCGCCCCGCTTGCAGGGGAGAACCTCAAGACCTTCAGGAGGAACATCCAGATGGTCTTCCAGGATCCTTACGAGTCGCTAAACCCCCACACATCCGTGCTCCAGGCCATCATGGAGCCACTGATAAACCACAACATCGGCAAGACCACAGAGGAGAGGGTGCGGATGGTCACCAAGGCGCTCGAGGACGCGGGACTCGCGCCCGGGAAGGAGTACCTGGAACGGTTCCCGCACGAACTCAGCGGTGGCCAGAGACAGAGGGTGTCGATCGCGCGCGCGCTGGTTATAAGCCCTAGGGTGATCGTCGCCGATGAACCGGTCTCGATGCTCGATGTCTCCATCCGGGCAGGCGTCCTCAATCTCATGCTCGACCTGAGGGACAAGTACCACATCCCCTATCTGTTCATCACGCACGACATCGCCGTGGCCAGGTACGTCAGCGATACACTGGCGGTCATGTACCTCGGGAAGATTGTGGAGATAGCGGAGACGGACACGATCATCTTCTCGGCCAAGCACCCGTACACGCAGGCACTCCTTTCAGCCGTGCCCGTGCCCGACCCACAGCACAAGCACGGTAGAGTGAGGATAGTTGGGGAGATACCCAGCGCCATCAACGTGCCCCTGGGCTGCCGGTTCCGACCGAGGTGCCCTGTGCACTTCGAGCTCTGCGGGTGGCAGGGCAGCGACCTTGCGGAGTACCTGACCGACGAGGACAAGCTGGGAGATGAGTCACACCCTCTGGCGAAGCACGCTGACAAGCTCGAGTCCGACGGTTTCTCTCTCGTCATACGAACCAAGGAAGGAGGGGACGCGAAGACGATCAAGAACTACATCGCGGAGAAGGTCACTGCACTCAAGGAGACGAACCCGATGTTCAAGGCCATCGTCGCGGTCGACATCCTGAAGTCCCCGGCTCTGGAGGTAAGGTGCTCTTCCGTGCAGACCTCGGCCGAGAACGTGGCGAACGAACTGTTGAAAGCGCTCAACTACGAGGTCGATTTCAGGAACCCCAGCCACCCGATCCACGGGACGATAACGGACGCGAGGCTCGAACACGGCCAAGTCGTTGTCGAGACTGAGCCCAACAAGGCCGAAGCGGCAGGGAAGTTCATGAAGGACTTCGTCCGAAAGGGAAGGAAGGGGAAGTACCCGGAGTTCAATGCCATATCGATGATAGAACCGGATCACGCGATGAACCACGTGGACATCCATCTCAAGAACGGGACCGTCTCAAAGACGAAGGTGAAGGATGAGGTTGCCCGGCTGATAGAGCTGAACATCGACCGCAACCCCAAGTCCTCATTCTATCACATGCTGGCTCCCACCAAGGTCACCAGGCGAGGCGTGGAGGTCAGGGCGATCGGACCTGATGATAGGACGGAGCAGCTCGTGCAGGAGATCAACTCGCTCAAGGGAACGCAAGCCGGCGGCGCCGCAGCGGGGGGCATCAAAGGGATAGACCGGAAGGTCGCCCGAGACGCGAAAGAAGCCGTCATGGTCAAGTTCACCCACATAGGGATCCCGCCGCTGTTCAATGTCGGCCCAGGGCACACGGCCGCCTGCTACCTCTACGGCCCGCCAGAGAGTTGAGGGCTCTTGGATAGAGCCTCGGCAGGATGGTGAGATGATCTCGGTCCGCGAATGGATGAAGGGAACACGGGTCGCGCTCGCCCTGACTCTCATCCTCACTCTTGTCTTCCTTTCCTTCTCGATCCTGTCGGCGATGAGCTACTCGCAGGTGATAGTGGCGCAGCAGAAGATAGTCCTGGAGAACCCTGTGAGGTCTGCCAGCGTGCTCGCGAACGGCACATTGAAGATCGAGTTCAGCGTCGGTGTAGTCAACCCCAGCGGGTACGCAATCCACATCACGACCCTCAGCTGGTACACACAGATAGACAACTCCTCAGGAACTCCCCCGGTGATTCCTCTTGCGACCCAGTACTACTCGGCCAACTCCGCGCTCACCATCTCGGCAAAGGAGACCAGGAAGTACGTCTTTGAGACTTACATAACCGACCGGAGCACCTTGACCGCCCTGAAGGGCTATGTGAACTTCAGCAACGCTCATGGGCACACCATCACGCTGGCCACCGCCGAGTACTCGCACAATTTCGACATCAGGGGATGGCTGGACGATTTCAAACACGACTATTTCAGGGAAGAGTACCTGAACGAGTTGGTCGATATAGACCTCCCGTACGCTTACCCGGAGGTAGTCGGATGAGAGCGGAGCGCGAGGATCTCTACGGGCTCGTGGCTTCGGCCCTCCTGTGCTCGACTCCGATCGCTTACATCACCTTCGAGTTCGTTCTTCCCAACGTGTCGTTTCCCAGCTTTTCCTCCAACCTGCTGGTAGTCCTGCTCATTGCTGTCATGACCGGCATCCCTGCAGGCTATCTGAACAAGAGGACCGATTTTGCGATCGTCTCAGTGATAGCCTATACGGCCCTCGGATACGCGCTGGCATTCGCTTTCTACTCGGTGCCGTTCATGTTCTATCACGTGCAGCAGGTAATCCCCGACCTGTACTACGCTCTGTTCCTGAGGCTGACCGTGATACTGCTATTCGTGTTCGTGGTCGGCGGGATCCTCGGGATGATCGGAGGGCAGCTCATCAGGGATTCGACTGGGCGCAAGGAGACCAAACTCCTTTGGGGTGAGTAGCCCAAGCCGTGGATGGGCGGGAGTCCGCTTTAAGGCGAATCATTCCAATACATGTTCGGGAATCCGTGGTCGAGAGGCATGCAGATGGTCAAGCGGAAGATAATCGAGATCGATGAGGACAAGTGCACGGGCTGCGGAGGATGCGTCACCAAATGTGCGGAAGGCGCCTTGCAAATCATAGACGGGAAGGCCAAGGTCGTGAGCGAGGTGTTCTGTGACGGCCTGGGGGCCTGCATTGGCGAGTGCCCTGAGGGGGCGTTGAGAATCGTCGAGCGGGAAGCGCCTGGATTCGACGAGGCTGCGACGGAGAAGCATCTTTCGAAGATGAAGAAGGGGGTCAAGGAGAGACCTATCGGAGATGAACCATGCGGCTGCCCGTCCCACAATCCCATGATCCTCACGGCATCGAGCACCAAGTCCGAGCGTGGCCGCCCGGAAACACGCGACGACCTGCCACCGAAGCTAACCAACTGGCCAGTCCAATGGAGACTCGTGACACCTTCGATGCCCTTCTTCAAAGACAAGGATGTCCTGCTGTCCGCCGACTGTGTCCCGTTCGCGTTCAGGGACTTCCATGGCAAGTTCCTGGCGGGAAAGCCTCTGATCATCGGCTGCCCGAAACTTGACGACCAAGGAGCCTACCTAGAGAAGCTCGTTGACATTCTACGCGACGCCACGCCGAAGGGCCTCCACATCGTGATCATGGAGGTTCCGTGCTGCTTCGGGCTGAAGAAGCTGGTCGACGAGGCCATCCGACGGTCAGGCAAGAAGATCCCACTCAAGACCACGGTCGTTGGCATCAAGGGGAACATCGTCAGAACTGAATGATGAGGAGCCGCTCGAAGGGGGATAGGCTATTCAATCAGGTCGTGCATAGCCGCGGCCATATGCGGCTCAAGATCTCATGGACCAGGAGGGCGATGGAAGCGCCCGAAGAGGCCCGCGAGGGCCTCACCGAGCGGCTGGAGCGGCTTCACGAGTACTTCCCCGAGATCAGCCTGAAGATGACAATCGGCATCACCAGGTCGTATGACGGGCTCGCGTTCATGGCGAATGACGGCAGAGTGAAGCTCATGGTGGACATGCACAGGTCCAGGGGGAATGGCTGGAAGTTCCCGACATTCTGGACCCTGGGCCACGAGTTGATGCACCTCGCTCAGTTCAACACCAAAGGGATCCCGAGCGGTGAACGAGCTTGCGATGTCTACGCTTTGGCAAGGCTTCCCCCAAAGCTGATCGACGACCCACCGACATACCTGATCGTCCCGCCCGCGATAAGGAAGCGCTGGCACGAGAACGGAAGATACGCGAGACTCGCTCATGAGCTGGCGATCGAGGCAATAGACAAGAGACGTGATGGTCTGAGGAGGTACGCTTCATGGTGGGACGACGAGTTCGAGAGGCGTGCCTGAACTGATCAGTGGTCCTTCTTCTCAGACTTGCTCTCGAGCGCGCTGATCCTCCGGATTATCTGCTGACTCCTGCTGAGATAGCCTGCGCCAATCAGCCCGAAGGCGCCAAACGCTATTGTAACGCCAACCAACACGTAGATGGCCGTGAACAGACGGGAGGCGTCACTCGTCGGGAAGTAGTCCCCGTAGCCCACGGTCGTGAGAGTGCACACGGAGAAGTAGAATGAGACCACCCAACTCCATTTCTCGAGAGCGTGATAGACGATCGTCCCGACCGCGACCAGCCCGAATAGAGCGAAGAGCGCGGCTGTCAGCTCCGTTCTCAAGTCCGACCAGTTGCGCATGAATCCTAGGTTCATGCCCGCGAATCGCCCGCCTCTCTAGATATAGATTGGTCCAAACAAGACCCGTCGTTGGAGGGGATGACCAAGCCGAGGATTCCGTTTCTCTCCAAATGCATTCTGCCGAGGATCAGGAGCGGGCGTGAAGGGATTCGAACCCTTGACCACTTGCTTAGGAGGCAAGTGCCATGTCCTGACTAGGCCACACGCCCTGTGGAGAATAATCCTGACCACGCTAGAACGCGCGCGCCGATATATAAATTGGGCTGGGTAGAGGACCGCTTGACCACTACTTCTTCCGGTCCTCTTCGCTGAGTTCCTCGGGGGCCTTCTCGGGAGTCTTCTCGGGAGCCTTCACCGGGGGCTTCACCTTAGGGGCTTCCTTTGTAACTCCCTTCGGAGCCTCCTCAGGAGTCTTCTTGGCCTTCTTCTCTGGAGCTCCCTCTTCTTTCTTCTCCGGCTCCTCCTTCTTCTCCGGCTTGACATACTCCTCGATGAAGGAGACCGTCTCGGCCCCGAGCACGTCCCTCATGTCAGTGATGAACCTGAACTTCGTGATGAGCCACTTCTGATCGTACTTGCACGCGTCGGGCAGCTTGAGCGTGAAGTTCTTGTCGTGGTGCTCCACATCGAACCCCTCCGACGACCCGTAGGATATCTTCAGAAGGAGCTTGACCAACTCCTGTGGCTTGGTCGGCTTCTCGATGATCTTGTACTTGTACTTCACAGTCCTTCCTGCGAGCCTGTTGTTGAAGTCCACCCGGACCCTGCCAGCAGTGACGGCCGTTATGAAGGCTGGCTTGTTCTTGACAGTGACCTCGAGCCCTACCCTGGGCTCGATCTCCTGCTTGAGGAACTCACGGACGGGGTGCAGCTCGACCAGCTTCGGATCCCTGGGGCCCGCGGCCTTCTCCGGCGGGATAACGATCTCGTATTCCTTGCCCACCTCGGCCTTGAGCATCGACTCGTCAAGGCCCGGGAAGAGCCTGCCCTTCCCGACGATCAGCGGCTGAGGACCATACTGGACCTTCTCGTTGTACATGTCGTGCTCTTTGGCCGATGCCTCGCTCGTGGTGTCGAACAGCTCGTTCGGCTCCTGGATCCAAGCATCGAAATCCGCCAGGACGATGTCCCCCGCCTTTATCGAGGAGTCCTCCGCCTCGGGCTTCTCCTCTTTCTCGTGGTGCTTCTTCGCACCCTCTTTCTCGCTCATGAAATCACACCGCTGAATGTGCTTTTGTGTGGATACCTAGGCGCCATTTAAAGGTTGCGGAGTGCCCGCCGGAGCGATGAGAAGTCATCTGGCTAGCCGGAATCGAGGCCTGAAGGCTCAGTCTAAGCCCATCAAAAGCTATATCTACGCACCATCTTTACTAACAGAAAGCGTGGCGCCACTGTAGCTCAGCCGGAAGAGCAGCTGATTTGTAATCAGCAGGTCGGGAGTTCAAATCTCCCCGGTGGCTCACCGGTTTCTCACAGCTCTCAAGTCGAGAGTTTGTCACACGGCAGAAATGATGCCCAGCTGAGCGAGGACATGGCAGAGAACAGGAGCGGGGCTCTACACCTTCACCTTTTTCGTCTTCCTTCCGAAGTGGACCGGCGCTAGCGCATAATCTGGTAAAGCGATGCTTATCTTATGTCCGGTTACGAGCAACAGTTTCATTCTTCACCTTCCTTTCCCATTTTCTCCCATGATTGTCAGAGGAACATCGCTGGCCTGTTGGGCCTAAGCGAGTATTTCCTGCATTTGTAGCAGTACCACTCGTCGTATTCCGCGATGTATTTCATCGACTCGTTGCAGCTCGGGCAGGTCTTCTTCTCGGTCGTGGTCGAGGGGGCAACGCTGCCATTGTACCCTTTCGGGGCGTACTCCTTGCAGGTGTAGCAGTAATGGCGCGAGTACTTCTCGACCCACTTCAGGGGGGTGGCGCACTTGGGGCACGACAGCACCTCTGCCTTGATCGTTGCGACCTTGTTCCTAGTCCTCAACGGGTACTTCTTGCAGGCGTTGCAGTAGTGCTCGTTGTACTTCTCAATGAACCTGAGCTCGCCGCCACACTCGGGGCATTTCTTCTTCTCGGCTATGCCTTTCAACTTGTCGTCCTTTGAGGCGTACTTCTTGCAGCCGTAGCAGTAGTACCTCTGGTACTTGTCGATGTACTTCAACGGTTGGCCGCAGCTCGAACACATCCTCACGAACGCCGGCTTCTCTGCCGGGGTCGCCGGTGGCCCGACCGGTGCCAGAGGCTCCGGAACACTGGGTGGGGCAGCCACTGGAGCGGGGGCTGGAGATGCGCCCACGGCTTTTGACTCGGGTGTCGGAGTGGGCGGGATTGTGATCGGTACTTGGGGGATTGCGGGCGGGACCGATGGAACGGGCACGCTTGCCTGGTCGACCAGTGCCTGAGCTTCGTTCTCGACATGCTCGGGCTCCTCCTTGATCTCGTCCTGATAAGTCTCACACATGAAGCAATAGAGCCTTCCGTCCTTCAGGTCCTGGAGCTCGGCCCCACAGCTCTTGCACTCGAGTGGCTCCGTTCCAGCGGGCGCTGGAGACATCGAGACAGGCTTCTCGACCTGAACGGAAGGGACCTCCTTCTCCACGTGATCCTCTTCGATCTCTTCCTCGGCCTCGCCAACATAAGAATTGCAGCCGAAGCAGTACCACTTGTCGACATGTGCTATGAAATGTGGGTCATCGCCGCACTTGGGACATTTGGATGATTCCATATGGTCAGCTCCGAGAGCCTGGGGTATGGCTCCTTTTCATAGGCAATCTACGCCCGTTCGGCGTATATGAAC
>Ga0315282_10007700_pt1 | contig 17612 bp, 20 predicted proteins | sample YL17G07_20_MG_FD_203693 | JGI IMG/M metagenome (GOLD analysis project Ga0315282, IMG submission 203693) | Sediment microbial communities from Yellowstone Lake, YNP, Wyoming, USA - YL17G07_20 | ecosystem: Environmental > Aquatic > Freshwater > Lake > Sediment | place: USA: Wyoming | collected... | reverse complement strand
GTTGGCGTTGGCGCTTCAAGGGTGCGCGACCTTTTTGACCAGGCCAAGCGTAATACGCCCTGCATCGTCTTCATTGATGAGATTGATGCCGTGGGCCGCCAGCGCGGTGCCGGGCTAGGCGGTAGCCACGACGAGCGGGAGCAGACCCTCAACCAGATACTCGTGGAAATGGACGGCTTTGACACCAATACCAGCGTGATTGTCATCGCCGCCACCAACCGGCCCGATATCCTTGACCCAGCCCTGCTGCGCCCCGGACGCTTTGACCGGCGGGTCATCCTGGACCGGCCGGATATTAACGGGCGGCTGGCTATCCTCAAGGTACACACCAACGGCAAACCGCTGGATAAGACTGTTGACCTGGAGGTGCTGGCCAAGGGCACTGTCGGCTTCAGCGGTGCCGATTTAGCCAATCTGGTCAACGAAGCTGCCATTCTGGCCGCCAGGCGCGACAAGAAAACCATCGGCATGAAGGAGCTTGAGGAGTCCGTGGACAGGGTGATTGCCGGCCCGGAGAGGAAAAGCCGCAAGATAAGCCCAAAGGAAAAAGAGGTCATTGCCTACCATGAAGCCGGCCATGCCCTCGTGGCCAGGGTGCTGCCCAATGCCGACCCGGTGCATAAAATCTCCATCGTGGCGCGCGGTATGTCCCTGGGGCACACCAAGCAGCTCCCCACGGAAGACAGATACCTCACCACTCGTTCTCAAATTAAGGATATATTAGCCACTTTACTCGGCGGTCATACCGCCGAAGAGCTGATTTTCAATGAACTGACCACCGGAGACGCCGACGATATTAAGCGGGCCACCGACCTGGCCCGCCGCATGGTGACCGACTTCGGCATGAGCGAGCGCCTGGGGCCCCGCACCTTCGGTGACAAGCAGGAGCTGATCTTCCTGGGGCGCGAAATCTCCGAGCAGAAGGACTACGGCGATAAGATAGCCGATATCATTGATGATGAGGTGAATAAGCTCATCCAGGATGCGCATGAAACAGCCAGAAAAATCCTGAGCGAAAATAAGTCCAAACTAAAGCTTCTCGCCAAGACGCTTATTGACCAGGAGACCCTTGAGGGCGAGGGGCTGGAAAAGGTATTCAAGGAAATCTCCCTGCCTAAACGAGTCAGGAAGGTAAAGAAAACAAATATCCCGGCGCTGATAGCACCAGTTGGTGAAGCCAAGCCCACCCCCCAGCCCCAGAAGGCCCCACCCGTGCCCCGCCTTGTCCCGGAACAGACCCCAGCACCCGACTAGAAGCAAAGTCTATACTGCCCGACTGACGATGTACCCGGCTAGGTCATCAAGCGCCTGAAGACTGGGACTTGGCGGCAAGTTATTCAGATTGCGACAGGCCCTATCGCAGTAGGCAGAGGCCACCTGGTAACATTCATCAATAATTGACGAGTTGCGCACCATCGTAAGGGCCTGAGCAACATATTTTTTATCGCCGGTCTCAAAAAGACTTCTGACCGGGTTGTCCTCCGGGTGGTGCTCCAGAAGGAGCATGGCTGGCAGTGTCAGGGTGCCCTGGGCCAGGTCCGAACCTACCGGCTTGCCCATGGCCGCCTCGGTGCTGGTAAAGTCCAGGATATCATCCACAATCTGAAAGGCGATGCCGAGGTTATCGCCGTACTCCTTCAGCACCGCCACCGACGCCTCCGGTGCCCGGCTCAGTATAGCGCCCGACTGCGTCGCCAGGGAAAAGAGGGAGGCCGTCTTGGCGTAGATGCGGCGAAAATAGTCCTCGCGGCTTTGCCCAAGCTTAAAAGCCCCGCGGAACTGGCTTATTTCCCCGCTGGAGATGGTCGCCAGGGTCTGCGAAAAGAGCTTGATTACCCGCGGACTCTGTGTATCAGCCGCAAACTCCCCCGCCTTGGCAAAGAGGTAGTCCCCCATGAGCACAGCAATCTCATCGCCCCACAGGCTGTTGATGGTAGGTTGGCCACGGCGTAGCTCCGCTTTGTCAATGGCATCATCATGAACCAGGGTAGCGTTATGCAGCAGCTCCACCGAGACTGCCGAGGGCAAAAGATAGGTGAGGTCATAGTGGTAGAACCTGCCCGAGAGCAGGGTGAGCGCCGGCCTTATCCCCTTGCCCATCCCCTTCACCACATGGCCCAACTGCTCCTCCAGCCAGGGAAAGTCAACCTGGCTGATGGATACCAGCCTCTCCTTTACCCTGACCAAGTCGTCCTGGACGGGGGCGCAAATCTGGCTAAGCTCCAATGCGCCGGGTCTCCTCTTCAACAACGCCTTCCTCCAGCTTGGTAAACAGGGGTTTCGGCTCAAGCAGCTTCTGTCCGGGTAAAGGCATGGGCTGTAAGGGATTCTTCCGAAAGTGTCCTTCTAGGCTACCTTCAAAACCGAGATATTCATGTACCTTCTGCGAAGTGAATGGTAAGAATGGGTAAAGCATGATTTTTAACCAAGTAATGACACTTATAGCTGTATAGAGAGACGTAGCCGCAGCGTGTCTATCCTCCTTGATTTTTTTCCAAGGAGCTTTTCCGTCAAGATAACGATTCGCTTCCTGAGCTATCGTCATAGCCATCAGTATTGCCGTTTTAAAATGGCACGAGGCTAGAGAGCCACCATCGCCGTAAATATGGCTATAGGCTGCGATGGTTTTATTTATCAACTCGTTGTCTCTACCATCAAGGGGTGCGACATTGGTCGCGCCCATATCTTCATAACTCGGCACGCGCCCCTCAAAGTTGCGGTAGGTAAAGGTGAGCACCCGGTTGACCAGGTTGCCGTAGGTGGCCACCAGTTCGTCGTTGTTGCGGCGCACGAACTCGCGCCAGGAAAAGTCGGTATCGCCGGTCTCGGGCATATTGATGGAGAGGATATAGCGCAGAGGGTCAGGGTCATAGCGCAAGAGGTAGTCCGGCAGCCACACCGCCCAGTTCCGGCTGGTGGAGATTTTTCTGCCCTCAATGGTCAGGAATTCGTTGGCCGGTACATCGTAGGGGAGGTTCAGGCCACCATAGCCCATCAGCATGGCCGGCCAGATAAGGGTGTGGAAAGGGATGTTATCTTTGCCCATGAAATAATAGCTTTTTGCCCCTTTTTCTTCATCCCAGAAATCGTGCCACCTCTCTTTGTCCCCGGCAATTTCTTTAGCCCACTGCTTAGAAGCCGAAAGATAGCCAATAACCGCCTCAAACCATACGTAGATTCGCTTATTTTCAAAGCCTTTGACCGGTACGGGTATGCCCCACTCTATATCGCGGGTGATGGCCCTGTCCCTCAGCCCTTCCTTCAGGTAGCGCCGGGTAAAACCGGACACATTGGGTCGCCAGCGCCCCTGCTGTTCCACCCATTTCTCCAGCTTCTCCTGGAAGGCGCTCAGCTTTAGAAAAAAGTGCTCCGAGTCTTTCAGGACCGGCGTGGTCTTACATATCCGGCAGTAGGGGGCCACGAGTTCGGTGGGGCTCAGGGGCTTACCGCAGGCATCGCACTGGTCGCCCCTAGCCCCAGGCGTCTTGCAGAAAGGGCAGATACCCTCCACATAGCGGTCGGGCAGGAAGCGCCGGCACTTCGGACAGTAGAGCTGGGAAACAGTGTCCCGGTACAGGTAGCCCCTTTCAAGCAGCCTTAAAAAGATGTCCTGCGTCACTTCCGCATGATTCTTGGTATCTGTGCCGGTATACAGGTCAAAGGAAATACCCAGCTTCTGCCAGCAATCAAGAAACTCCCCTTGGTAGAACTCAACTATTTCACGCGGGGTCTTGCCTTCCTGCTCGGCCTTGAGGGTGATTGGGGTGCCATGCTGGTCCGAGCCGGAGACCATCAGCACCTCGTTACCCTTGAGGCGGTGGTAGCGGGCGAAGATATCCGCCGGCAGATTGGCCCCGGCAATATGCCCCAGATGCAGCGGGCCGTTGGCATAAGGCCAGGCCACACCGATGAAAATTCTCTCTTTCATGCTAGAAAGTAAAACCTAGCTCTCCGGGAAAAAGGTCAGTATGCGCTCACCCTTCTCCTCTTTGTACTGGGCATAGCCCTTTTTCAGGCAGCAGTCAAGGCAGTAGCGCCGGGTCTCCCCCTCGTTGTCCTCCACGCCATCCTTCTCATCCACAGCCAGATAGCGGTCGGGGTAGGGTATGACGTTGTGGCACCCATCGCATTTTATCTCGCCCAGGGATATACAGCCGCGACGCATCTACTTACTCCTCTCCAGGCTTCGGCACGATTCTTTTTTCTCTACCCCAGGCCTTCCCAGCCTAAGCCAGGCCTGGTACAATGCCTTCTTCGGTAGCCCTGTCTCCCCGGAGACTGCGGCCACAGCCTCCTTGGCCTTAGCCCCGGCCAGGTACATCTCCTCCAGCCGCCGGGCCACACTGCTGTCCAGAGCGACCTTACCCTCCCTCTTCCCCCCAATCACCAGGGTAAACTCCCCCCTCGGCTCGGCAAAATGCTCAAGCGCCTGGCTCACCGTGCCCCGGAAGATTTCTTCATGGAGCTTGGTCAGTTCGCGGCAGATAGCCACCCTCCGGTTGCCGAGGATAAGCAGGATGTCCCCAAGCGAAGCCAGCAGCCGGTGGGGTGCCTCCAAAGCTATAATGGTACCGACCTCCCCCGCTACCGACTCCAGGGCGCGGCGGCGGGATGCCTTCCGGTTCGGCAGAAAGCCGATTGAGGTGAAGCGGTCGGTGGGCAACCCGGAGATAGCCAGCGCCGTGATGACCGCCGAGGGCCCGGGCACGGGGACAACCGGTATGCCCCGCCGGTGGGCGGCCACAACCAGCTCGTAGCCGGGGTCAGATATACCCGGCATGCCTGCCTCGGAGACCAGGGCAACATCCCCCTCCTGAAGGAAGGCCAGGATATAGTCCAGCTTGGTGAGCTTGTTGTGCTCGTAATAGCTGGTCATGGGTGTCTTGATGTCGTAGGCGTTAAGCAGCCGCTTTGTCTTGCGCGTGTCCTCGGCGGCGATAAGATGCACCTCGCGCAGCACGCGCAGCGCCCGCAGAGTTACATCCTCCAGGTTGCCGATGGGGGTGGCCACCACATAAAGAACCGACATGATATTTATTATAAACCGATACGCCCGCGCCTGTCTATTCCTAGAAGGGCGGGCGCCCCCAGCCGTGACTTCAGGAAGCACATCATCTATAATTATCTAAGATGACCCTAATTTGGAGCCACCAATCATGAAATACCGCCAATTCGGCAAGCTGGACTGGCAGGCATCGGTGCTGGGTTTCGGTGCTATGCGATTGCCGCTTACCGACCAGGACATGGCCCACATTGATGAGGACGAGGCCATCCGCATGCTCCGCCACGCCATTGACCACGGCGTCAACTATCTGGATACGGCCGCCCCCTACCATATGGGGAATAGCGAAAAATTGGTCGGCAAGGCGCTTAAAGGCGGCTACCGCCGGAAGGTCAAGCTGGCCACGAAGCTATCGGCCATGATGCTCAGGTCGGCTGATGAGCTGGACCGCTATTTTGCTAGCCAGCTTGAGAGACTCCAGACCGACAAGATTGATTTCTACCTCTTTCATGGGTTGAACCAGCCATTCTGGAAGCTTATGCAGGAGTGGCGGGCTATCCGCTGGGCTGAGGGCAAGATGGCCGCCGGGCAAATCGGCCATCTGGGCTTTTCCTTCCACGATGAGTACCCCGTCTTTAAAGAAATCGTGGACGGCTACGATAATTGGAGCCTCTGCCAGCTCCAGTACAACTACATGGATGTCCATTACCAGGCCGGCCGCCGCGGGCTGAAATACGCTGCAGGCAAAGGCCTGGCCGTTGTCGTCATGGAGCCGATACGCGGCGGGCTCCTGACCAAGAAGCCGCCGGAGGCCGTCGCCAGGGTCTGGCGGAACTCCCCCGTCAACCGCAGCCCGGCAGAATGGGCGCTCCAGTGGGTCTGGAACCACCCGCAGGTATCTGTTGCCCTCAGCGGTATGAGCACCATGAGCCAGGTAAAAGAAAACCTGGCTGCCGCCGAGCGCTCCGGGCCGGGCAAGCTAAGCCAGGAAGAGCTTGCTTTCCTTAACCGGGTCAGGAAGGCCTATCTTGGCACCAGCCCTGTACCCTGCACCAAATGCAACTACTGTATGCCCTGCCCTAACGGCGTGGAAATCCCCACCATTTTTGATATGCTCAACGAATCCACGATATACGATGACTTCACTCATGCGCATGACCGCTATATGGGTTTCGGCCCCGATGCCCTAAAGGAAGACCAGCGCGCCGATAGGTGCCAGGAGTGCCGGGAATGTACCGAGAAATGCCCGCAGCATATCGCCATCCCCGACTTCCTCAAGAAGGCACACGAAAAACTATTCGTCAAAGGCTACAGGCCACCCTTCCCGGTGGAATAGCCCGGCAAAAACCTCCTTGCATTTACCCCCTACCTTTTGTTATAATCTCTACCTAAGATGCCCAAGAATAAAGCCCCAAAGTTCAAAGAGTTAAGGCGCTCCTACGGCTTTGACGAGGTGGCCATCGTGCCCGGCGACGTGACCATCAACCCCGACCAGACCGACACCAGCCTCAAGATTGGCAACCTCAAATTTACCATACCCATCATCGCCGCCGCCATGGACGGCGTTACTGACGTCAACTTGGCCATACTGATGAGTAAGCTTGGGGGTCTGGCCGTCCTCAACCTGGACGGCGTCCAGACCCGCTACGCAAACCCCGCCGAGACACTGGCCCAAATAGCCCAGGCCCCCGTCAATACCACCACCGCCCTGCTCCAGCGGATATACTCCCAGCCGACTAAAGAAGGGCTTATTGCCGAAAGGATAAAGGCGATAAAAAAGGCGGGGGCGGTATGCGCTGTCTCCGCCATACCGGCCAATACCAAGAGATTTGCCCCCATCGTGGCCGAGGCCGGCGCTGACATCCTCGTGGTGCAGTCCACGGTGACCAGCGCCCGGCATATCTCCAAGAGCTACCGCGGGTTGCTCTTCGCCGAGCTGTGCCGGCAGATACCCATACCTATTGTCGTCGGCAACTGCGTCAGCTACAGCGCCTGCCTGGAGCTGATGAAAACGGGCATAGCCGGCGTCCTGGTAGGCGTCGGGCCCGGGGCCGCCTGCACCAGCCGTGAGGTCCTCGGCCTGGGTGTCCCCCAGATAACCGCCACGATTGACTGCGCCGCCGCCAGGGATGAGTATTTCCGCCAGTCGGGCAGGTATGTGCCCGTCATCACCGATGGCGGCTTCCGCAAGGGCGGCGATATCTGCAAGGCGGTGGCCGCCGGTGCCGATGCCGTGATGCTCGGCTCAATTTTAGCCCAGGCCAAAGAAGCCCCCGGCCTCGGCTATCACTGGGGCATGTCCCACCCCCACCCCGCCCTCCCCCGCGGCACCCGGATAAAGGTGGGCACCACCGCTACCTTGGAGCAGATACTCTTCGGGCCTACCTCGGTCACAGACGGCAGCCAGAACCTCGTCGGGGCGCTGCGTACGGCCATGGGCTTCTGCGGCGCCGCTACCATCGCCGAAATGCACCAGGCGGAGATGGTCATCGCCCCGGCCATCATCACCGAGGGCAAGTCATGGCAGATGACACAGGTCAAGCCCTGAACGCCCCCGGCGCCAATCCCCCTTGTAAAAGATACGTCCCTGGCACGTATCGTGCATATTGTGAAGCATTTATCTATAAAAATATTGACATCTATTTAGATTATATTAGATGATAATTATTAGTAGACTATCATCATGTTGGCTCAGCTACCCGGAAGCACGAGGAGGCCACACCATCCCTATCTCGTGACAAGCACCGCCTACCCACGAACTGTGGTTAAAAATGGCTATACCAGGCCTTTAAAGGGGAATCCAAAAGACTTAGAGGTGAGGAAATGAAAGAAAAAAAGAAATTTAAGGTCATTGAGTGCGGTGGCACGGGCTATGAGATTGGCAAGCAGTACGGGTCTGCCTGCAAAGAGAGCATCACCAAGTCCATCAGCTCGCTTTACAGCAGCCTGGCCTACATGAACAACGCCAGCAAAGAGGAGATTATCGCCAAAGCCAGGAAACACCTGCCGCTGGTGGAAAGCCTTGACCCGGAACTAATAGAGACACTCAAAGGGCAGGCGGAGGGTGCCGGCGTCACCTTTGACGAGGTTTTCGCCCTAAGGTGCCAGCTTGAGCTAAGCATCTACTACCAGCGCATCATGGCCCTCTGCACGTGCTTCGCCGCCACGGGCACGGCCACCCGGGGCGGTAAGACCATCATCGGGCAGACCTTTGACCTGATGAAGGGCATGACCATGGACCTGGTCAAGGTAAAACGGGCGGACGGGCTGGAGCAGCTCTCGCTCGTCTTCTGGGGTGCCTGCGAGCTGACCCTGAACTCGGCCGGCATCGGCATGGTGCTGAACGTGCTGCCGATTCCCATAGAGGAGCATACCATCCAGGTTCCCTGCTGTTGCGTCATACCCAAGGCCATGAGGCAGAAGAACATCGGGGACGCCTTGGGGGTATTCTGCGCCTCGGGACGCAGCCTGCTCAACTACATCCTGGCCAGCGGCGAGGGCGACATTGTCCAGATTGAGACCAGGCCGGATGACTTCAACGTGCTCTATCCGGAAAGGGATATGCTGGTGCATACCAACCACTATCTTACCGACCGGTTCAAGAGGGCGAAATCCCCCTTCGCGCTCATGGAGGGGGGCAGCCACATCCGCCTGCTGAGGGCCAGGAAAATCATGGAGAAATACCACGGTGACATCACCGTGGAGAGGATGATGGAGATGCTTTCGGACCATACCGATTACCCGGACTCCATCTGCGCCCACCCCTGCCAGTTTATGCCGGTGGGGGGTACTCTTTCGGCCATCATCATGGTGCCGGAGGACAAGGTCGCCTACATCACCCACGGGAACCCCTGCGAGTACGAGTTCATGGAGTACAAGCTCTAGCAACCAAGCTAATCAAAGTAATAAAAGGAGGCACACGATGGACAAATTCAAGAGGGTTTATTTTACCGAGATGCCGATGGACATCTGCAAGGCCGTGGTGGTGGGCAAGCTCATCTTCCTTTCGGGCATGGAGGGGGTGGACTTTGACAAAGGCCTCTCTGTAGCCGATGACGTCATGGAGCAGACCGAGGTTGCCGTAAGGAAGATACACAACACCCTGAAAGAGCTGGGGCTTTCCATCGGCAATATGGTCAAGCACACCATCTACCTCAAGAAGGGCGCCGCCGACCCGATAGCTATCATCCAGAAGTTCCACGCCGAATCTCAAAAATACGCCCCCGAACTCAAAAAGAAGCCCAGCACGGGGACGATTGTCGTCATTGATGGGCTGGCTACCGAGGCGTTGAAGATTGAGATTGACTCCGTTGCTGCCTACCCCGACTGAGGTGGGCTGGGACACCCCCTTGTTCAAGCGGAAAGACCCCCGCGCTTTGAGATTGTGGGCGAAGCCTAGAACTAGGTTAGGAGACCAATGCTAAATCGTGCGTCTCGCCCCGATAGAAGGCATATCTTATCGCTAGGCTTTGCGACTCATCTCTTTGCCGTCGCCATGCCCATGGCCGCCATGCCCGTACTGGTCAACGAGATATCCGGGGACCTGGGCTTAAGCCTGGTGGAGATAGGCAGCGTCTGGGCAGCCAGTTCCTTGGCCAATGCCTTTATATCCCTGCCCAGTGGGCTTATCGGCGACAGATTTGGCGTCAAGCGTGTGCTCAGCATCTCCTGCCTTTTAGCCGGCCTGGGTATTATCACGAAAGGATTATCCAATGGCTTTCTCATGCTGGCCGTCACCACCTTCTTGAGTGGCCTGATAACCAGCATCATACCGGTCAACGTGCATAAGACCGTCAGTATCTGGTTTCAGGGGAGCAATCTGGGGCGGGCCAACGGTGTCGTCTCACTGGGTTTTGGTTTGGGCATGACCCTGGGGGCCATGATAAGCGCCACGCTCCTGTCACCGTGGCTGGGGGGCTGGAGAAACGTGATGTACCTCTACGGGGGTATGAACATCATCATCGGCCTCATCTGGCTTATGATGAAAATGGAGACAAGCAGCACCGAACCAGCCGCGTCAAGTTCCCGGGGGGCCCCCTTCCTGCAAACGCTATCCAAGGTGGCCCATATTAAAGAAGTATGGCTCTTAGGGCTTATTGCCATGGGACGCACTGCCGCGATGGGCGGGGTATCCGGGTACCTGGCGCTCTATCTTGAGAGGTACCGAGGCTGGTCACTGGCCGGCGCGGATAGTGCCCTGGCCATGATAAGCATTGTCAGCTCTATAGCGGTCCTGCCTGTGGCCATCATATCGGACAGGCTGCGTTCCAGGATGGCTATCATCCTGCCCGGCACGCTGGCGGCACTGGTCGGCATCGGTCTTTTCCCCATCGCCAACCCCGCCATGATATGGCTGCTGGTAATATTACTAGGTATTTTTTCGGATGGCTACATGGCTGTCTTCATTACCATGATACAGGAGACCAGGGGCGTCGGCCCGCAGTATTCCGGGACAGCTATGGGGCTGGTATTCGCCCTGGCTGGTATCGTTTCTTCCGTTACCTCCCCCATCAGCTACAGCCTGGCCAGCATCAACCCCAACTTTGCCTTCATTTTCTGGACCGGTCTGGTCGTTTTTTCTCTGGCGGCTCTCCTCTACGCCAGAAATACGGGGCAGCTAAAAACAAATACCACCGACGCGGGGGAAAACGCCTGAGGCTGCCCTACCCCGGAAGGCCCTCTATCACGCCAAAAACAAAAGGTAGGGCAAAAAACTACGGGGGGGAACCCCTTCTAGCGGGCGAGCTGCTCCTCGTGGAGCTTGACCGGCGGCGGGAGGTAACCCTGGCAATCAAGGGGATTAACGCTCTTGGCAATATTCATGCAGACGAAGGTCTCGCAGTTCTTGACCCCCTTTATCTGGGACAGGACCTTGCTGGAGAAACCGAAAACCTCCGCCGTAGAATGACACCACACGACGACCATGACATTGAAGCGCCCGGTGGTGGCCGTAACAAACTTGACCTCCGGGAAGGCACAGAGTTCCTGGATGCAGCTGTTCAGGTCCCGGCTCTCCACATCCAGACCAACCGTAGCCTCCACGTATAAACCGGTCTTCTCATGTGCCGGCAAGGCCGCAATACAGATAATCCCATCCCGCACCAGCCGCTGGATGCGCCGCCTGACCGTAGAGGCATCCACATAGAGCTTCTTGGCGATAAGCTTGCTGCTCTGCCGGGCATCCTTAGCCAGTTGTTCAATTATCTGCCTATCCAGTTCGTCTATCATAGCCACCTTACGGTAGAATATAGTTATAACCCCTCTAAAATAGCATATTCTGGGTAGAATATATCTTAAATTTAATCCGTTTGTCAACCATATTCCCCACCGCTAGCGGCGGTGAAATTTACGGTCTATTTCCCCCAGCTGCTCCCGGCTGAGCCCTTGGGGCTCGTAGTGAGCGCCCTTACAGATAAAGAAAAGCCGGGCCGCCTTGTCCACAATATCTACCAGGTCAAAGGCCTCCGGTACACCCTCAGCGATGGCCGCACAGCCATGCTTCTCCCATAACACGACGCGGTGGTCCTTAAGGGCTTCTAGCGTAACATCAGCCAGGGCCTCGCTGCCAGGGCAGCGGTAGGGGGCGACCCCGATACCCTCCGGCAAAAAGATACGGACCTCCGGGTACATGGCGAAGAGAAGCCGATTTAGCGCCTCTTCCTGGCAGTAGTCCTTTAGGTGGCTCAGGGCAATCAGATGGTCGGGGTGGGTATGCAGGAAGACCCGCTGGGGCATCTGGTGGCGGCGGAGGTGCTGGTGAATCTTAAGATGGGAGATAAATTCCGAGGTCGGCTCCGCGCTACCCTCACCACCCCAGAGAATATCATACCCGGCAAGGTCATCAGTAATGGTGATGAGCAAAAGGTGCCTCTTCGGTTGCTGTGCCAGGTCGCGCATACACGCCCCGCCTACCTTGACCAGGAAGCTCCGCCCGGCCAGCTCGGCCTGGGATATGGGCAAGGACACCCTGGGAAACTTCTGCCGGCGGCTAAGCCCCCGCGGCATGAAATCGGTCACATCAACGGTAATGTTGCCGCCGTTACACTCCGCCCAGCCCCTCTCCCAAAGGTACCCGGCTACCCCGGCAATTTCAGCGACTATCTCCCGGCAAGCCCCGGGGAGAACTATCTCGGCCATGCTTCTATCTCAACCCCACTCAGTAAAACTATAAAACCTAAGACCTAAGGCTGTCAATGCGGCGGTTGCTTTTTGGTAAAAAGTTGTGGTATACTAGCCCACGACTGCTGGAGATATTTCGCATGGGTAAGGGAGTCCATTGCTAGCCAGATACGGTCAAGTCGGTCTTTTCCTTATTGTCGTCGTCCTTTTCACCCTGCTCATGATAGTCATACCTATTGTCCTTAGATTGCTCAGGATTAACCCCAGCCACCCCAACCCCATCAAAAGCTCCATCTTTGAATGCGGTATGGAGACCATCGGCAAGACCTGGGTCCAGTTCAACTTCCGCTACTACTTCTATGCCCTTGTCTTTCTGGCCCTTGATGTGCTGGTTGTTTTTCTGTACCCGTGGGCAGTGCAGCTGCGGCAGCTGGGGCTTGCTAGCCTCATCACCGTGTTGGTTCTCGTGGCCATTGTCCTGGTCGGCTATCTTTACGCCTGGAAGAAGAAGACACTGGAATGGAAGTAGCCAGCCCAAAGAAATATGCCTATCCCTCCGAGGAAATAGACCGGACGGAGGGGCAGGTCATTGCCTCCCTGAAGGCCGGCAGCCGCGAGGCGCTCCCCGACCCCGACGCCTGGCTGGAGGAGGGACTAAGGCGAAACATCCTGCTGACCACGGTGGATGCTATCCTTGACTGGGGGCGGCGCTCATCGCTGTGGCCGGTGATATGCTTCCCCGCCTGCTGCGCCTTTGAGCTTATCGCCGCTGAGGGTCCCCGCTTTGACCTCTCCCGCTTCGGCATGGAAATCCTGCGCGCCTCGCCGCGCCAGGCCGACCTGATGATTACCGCCGGCACCCTCACCTGGAAGATGGCACCCAATGTCCGGCGCATCTATAACCAGATGGCCGAGCCGAAATGGGTCATCGCCATGGGCGCCTGCGGCATCAGCGGCGGCATCTTCGCCTCCTCCTACAGCGTGGTGCCAGGCTACAACAAGATAGTCCCGGTGGATGTCTATGTCCCCGGCTGCCCACCCCGCCCCGAGGCCCTCATCTACGGGATACAGATGCTCCAGAAGAAGATAGCCAGGACGCCGGTGGTGCCCGACCTGCCCAAATTTCTCAAGAAAGGCAAAGAGGCATGACCGTAGCCCTTTCCGGTAAGAAAGTTGCCGCACAAATAGAAGAGAAATTTCCCGGCAGCGTTGTTGAGTCCAGCGAGGGGAGCCTGGTCATCAAGGGTGAATCGCTCCTGGCGGTGGCCGCTTTTCTAAGGGATACGCCGGAACTGGGATTTGATTACCTCAACTACATTACCGCCGTTGATTATTACAGCCACTTTGAAATTGTCTACCAGCTGACCTCGCTGGGGCATAACCACACCATGATGTTCAAGACGAGGTGCTACAGGCGGGAGAGCCCGGTGATGCCTTCGGTAGTGGGCCTGTGGCAGGGGGCTGACTTCCAGGAGCGGGAGATATACGACCTCATGGGCATAAAATTTGAAGGGCACCCGAATATGAAACGCATCTTCCTCTGGGAAGGTTTTGAGGGATACCCCCTAAGAAAGGACTACCTTTCGTGACGACCACCGAGATGGCACTCAAGACCGAGCCTTTTGTGCTGAATATCGGGCCGGTGCACCCGAGCACCCACGGCGTGTACCGCATGAGGGTTACCCTGGACGGCGAGGTCGTCCTGGATATGGAGCCTGTCTTCGGTTACCTGCACCGCGGCGTGGAGAAGCTGGCCGAGGAAAGGAGCTATACCGGCTTTATCCCGCTTACTGACCGGCTGGACTACATTGCCTCCATGAGCAATAACCTGGCCTACTGCCTGGCGGTGGAGCGGCTGGCGGGGGTTAAGGTGCCGGAGCGGGCGGAATATATCCGGGTCATCATGGCCGAGCTGCAGCGCCTGGCCAACCACTGCATCGTCGTTGGTGCCTTCTTTAACGATTGCGGCGCTTACTTCACCCCTTTCATGTACCTTTTCCGGGAAAGGGAGAAGATTCTTGACCTTTTTGATATGGTCTGCGGCCAGCGGCTGACCTATAACTACATGAGGATTGGGGGCTTGAGCCAGGATATACCCGATGAGTTCCTGCCGGCCCTTAAGAAATTTTTACCACAGATGAAGCGCTTTGTTGATGAATACGAGTGCTTCATCAAGCAGAATGAGATACTGCTGGCGCGTGCCAAGGGCGTCGGCATCTTAAGCCGGGAGACGGCGATAAACTGCGGCATCAGCGGGCCGGTGGCCCGTGCCAGCGGCATAAAGTGGGATTTGCGTAAGGCCGACCCCTACTCCATTTATGACCGCTTTGAGTTTGATATACCCTTCGGCGAGGCCGGCGACTGCTACGACCGCTACCGGGTGAGGATGGAGGAGATAAAGCAGAGCCTGCGCATCCTGGAGCAGGCCGCCCGACAAATACCCCCCGGGCCGGTAAAGACCGAGGTGCCGCACCTCATCCGCCCCCCTGCCGGCGAGGCCTACGCGCATATTGAGTCGCCCAAGGGGGAGCTCGGCTTCTACCTTGTCTCGGATAACTCCATTGCCCCCTACCGCTGCCACGTGCGGCCCCCCAGCCTTATCAACCTGACGGCGCTGCGCGAGATGGTCAGGGGCTGGAAGGTAGCCGACCTGATTATCATCTTCGGCAGTATTGATATTACCATGGGCGAGGTTGATAGATAATGGCGATAAATGACGTGATTCATCACCTGCCCATGACGGCCACGCCTCCGGACTGGCCGGGCGGCTACTGGTGGCACTGGCTGTTTTTTACCGTCGTCCTCATCGGCTTTGTCCTGGCGATGGTGATGGGCGCCATCTATATTGAGCGGCGGGTACTGGGCCGTATGCAGTCACGCCTGGGCCCCAACCGCACCGGGCCCTTTGGCCTGCTTCAGGTAGTGGCTGATGGCATCAAGCTATTGCTTAAAGAGAACATCGTCCCTTCAAACGCCGATAAGGTGGTACACGTGCTGGCACCAGTGGTAGCCCTTGTCCCGGCGATGATGATTTTTGCCGTGGTGCCGTTCCAGGACGGGGCACTCCTGGCTGACCTAAACATTGGCATACTCTACATTGTTGCCATCAGCTCTATCTCCACGGTGGGGGTATTCATGGCGGGGTGGGGTTCCAACAGCAAGTACTCCCTGCTCGGTGCCATGCGCAATATTGCCGCCGTGGTGAGCTACGAGATACCTATGGTGCTGGCCATTGTCGGCGTGGTGCTGGTGGCTGGCTCTCTATCCATGAACGACATTGTCCTGGCCCAGAATATCCCATTCATCCTGCTCCAGCCGCTGGGCTTCCTCATCTTCTTCACGGCGGGCTGCGCCGAGATTAACCGCAGCCCCTTTGACCTGATGGAGGCCGACTCCGAGATTGTGGCCGGCTTCCACACCGAGTACTCCGGCATGAGATTCGTTATCTTCTATATGGCGGAGTACACCGAAGCCATCGCCATATCCGCCATCATTACCACGCTCTTTTTGGGCGGCTGGCGCGGCCCGCTGCTGCCGCCGTGGCTGTGGTTCATCATCAAGGTCATCATCGTCTTCTTCCTTATGGTCTGGACGCGGACAACCTTGCCCCGCGTCAGGATTGACCAGCTCATGGCGCTGGCCTGGAAGTTCCTCCTGCCGCTGGCACTGGTAAACCTCTTCATCACGGCGGTACAGGTGCTGGTCTGGCCTGACGGCCTGCCATGGCTGATGGTGGTTATCAATATAGCTATCATGGTGATACTTATTTTAATATGGTCAAAACTATTTAAATTAGGATGGGGCCGCGTTGAAGTTTGAGCGTTTTGGTCTGGGCATCCTCAAGGGCATGACGGTGACCGTCCGGCACCTCTGGCGCCACCCGACGGTGAACCAGTACCCGGAGCAGCGGTTAAATTTGTCGCGCCGCTTCCGTGGCAACGAGCTTACCTGGGACAGGGGAAAATGCACCGGCTGCGCCACCTGCGCCAAGAGCTGCCCCCAGGGTGCCATTGAGATTGTTACCGCCACTAACCTGGCAGACAATAAATACGAGGTAGAAAAATACCAGGTGGATACCGGCTACTGCATCCAGTGTGGGCTGTGCGTTGAGGCCTGCCCGTACGATGCCGTATTCATGGGCCACGCCTACGAGCGGGCGCGGTACCGCCGCGGCGAGCTGGTGCAAACAAACGATATGCTGCTGGAGTCGCCGGAAAGGCCCCGAAGCGGCTACTTCCACCCCGAAATAGCCAAGAGTTTGCCAAGACAGACCCTGCTCGTGGAAAGGATTGTGGAGAAACGGTAATGGGCATGGCCGCAGCCTTTTGGCTCATGGCCGTGGTGGCCATTGTCGCTGCCCTGGGCGTGGTGTCTTTGAAAAATGTCTTCCGGGCCGCCCTCTCCCTTATTCTCTGCTTTATCACTGTAGCCGGCCTGTATATCACCCTCAGCGCCGACTTCCTGGCGGCGGTGCAGATATTGGTCTATGTCGGCGCCATATCGGTGCTGATTATCCTGGCCATCATGATGACACGGGATGTCCCGCATGGCAGCCCGGGCAATCGCCTAAAAATACCGGCCTTCGTGGTGGCGGTGGTGCTCATGGGGATAATGGTCTTCACCGTCACCAGAACCTCCTGGCCGGTAGCCTCAGAAAGCCCGCTGGTGCCGACCACGGCGCCATTGGCCGCAAAGCTCTTCAGCGAGAGCGGCTTCGTCCTGCCGGTGGAGATTGGGGCGGTGCTGCTTTTGGCCGCTATTATCGGGGCTATCGTCATCGCGAGGGAGAAATAGAAAATGACCATAGGTCTGCAACACTATCTGATACTCTCGGCGGTGCTCTTCTGTATTGGGCTTTACGGGGCGCTGACCCGGCGTAACGCCGTGATTATCCTGATGTGCATTGAACTGATGCTTAACGCCGCTAATATCGCCCTGGTGGCCTTCTCCAGCTATATCGTGCCGCTCATGCTCACCGGCCAGGTCTTCGCCATCTTCGTCATGGTGGTAGCCGCCGCCGAGGTGGCCGTAGGCCTGGCTATTATACTGGCTATCTACCGCGGCCTGGCCGATATTGACGTGAACAACATCAATCTAATGAAGTGGTAAGGGGAAAGGAGAGGTTATGGAACGAGAAAATAAACGCGGGGGTGGGGCGGCAGGGGCCGGCATCGGCCTCATCTGGTTCATCGGCTGGCTATTTACTATCGGCTACGTTAACCTGGTCTGGTGGAAGATTATACTGGGTATCTTCGTCTGGCCGTATTTCCTGGGCGTACACATCAGGTAAATCATAGGAGTCCAAGAAGGGGCAAAGCCCCTGAGTAAAAGTTAAGGGAGCCTGAAGGGCGAAACCCCTGAATAAAATTAAGGGAGTCTGAGAGGCGCTAGCCCCTCAGAAATAATCATCCCCCTCCCTTGGCAAGGGAGGGGGACACAGGGGGGGGGTTGTAAAAATGGTAGGAGATTTTGATGTGGGTAGAAGTTAAAA
>Ga0315282_10007699_pt1 | contig 17617 bp, 7 predicted proteins | sample YL17G07_20_MG_FD_203693 | JGI IMG/M metagenome (GOLD analysis project Ga0315282, IMG submission 203693) | Sediment microbial communities from Yellowstone Lake, YNP, Wyoming, USA - YL17G07_20 | ecosystem: Environmental > Aquatic > Freshwater > Lake > Sediment | place: USA: Wyoming | collected... | reverse complement strand
GGCCGGTAATCTGCACCTCGACGCGGCCGCCCGGAGTGTTGTAGCGCTCCTGGTCGAGCAGCCGCACGATGCCCTTGAACTCGATCTTGTGGCCGGGGCGGTACACGGGCCGGTCGGTGTAGATGTAAGCGCGGTACTCGGTTTCGGGGCCGCTGGGCACCTCGTATTGTTCCAGCGCGGAGACGGCGAAGCGGCCGCCAGCGCGTGCCATGGCCAGCACGCCGCCCGGCCCGCCCCTAACTTCGTCCTGCTCTTCCTCTTCCTGTGGCTCGCCCGCTTCCTCGCCGCGGGCGATTTTCAGGGAAGTCAGAAAGAGGCCGCGGGTGTCGGCGCGCCCGCCGGCCAGGCGCCTCCCGGCGTGGTACAGGAAAATCTCGGCGTTGGCGGCGGGACGGCCGCTACGCCGGTCAACGGTATACACCAGCATCTGCCCGGGGGCACTCTTGGTGACCACGGCCAGGTCGGTCATCACCAGCACCGCGTAGGCTGCCAGCCGGCCGTTGACCGCTTCGACCACGTAGACCCCGGGTTCCTTGACATCCACCGGGAACACCGCGCGCTGGTTCTCCGCGGAAAAGGGCAGCAGCTCGCGCCAGGCCACCGTCAGCCGCTTGGGATTGAGCAGGGGCACGTCGGCAAAGGAACTGGCGTTCAACACCACGCGTTGCGGCCGCTGCACTTTGCCGGGCGGCGGCGCGGAATACGCCTGGCGTGTCTTGGCGCTGAGCTGCGAGCGGAAATAACCGCGGATGCCGGACCGCATGTCGCGCTTGAAGGTGTGAATGGTCTCGATCGGCGCCGGAGGGGTCTGGCGGTAGACGCGCATCAGGTCGCGGCGCGCCTCGCCGAACTGGTGCGGGTTCTTCATGCCGCCCAGCAGCGCCACCGGGTCCGCGACGCGGTACACGCGGAAGTCGAGCGAGTTCACCGCCCGGTAATAGAGGGCGACGCGCGGTTGCTCGCCGGGCTGGTAGCTGCGCGTGGTGCTGACGGCGAACTCCGGTCCGCCCGGCGCGGACGCGGGTCGCGTCTGAGCAAAGCCCACCGCCGCCCACAGCAACAACAGAGCCGTCCCGCTCAGCGGGATCAGGGAGCGGATGACAGGGGAAATGGGACTCAGATAAACGCAGATACACGCAGATTTTCTTGATCTGCGTTCATCTGCGTTCATCAGCGTCCTATTACCGCGGTTGGCAATCTGTTTCGTGGCCATATTCGCCCTCTTGCTTCTACCGCAAAATGTTGAGGCGGTAGAAGCCCAGGAAATTCGGGTTCCCTTCCACCGGCCGCCAGCGCGGCTCGGGATGCTCGCACAGCACCCGGAACGGGACCTTCTTGATCACGCCCGCCTGTCCGCCTTCCTGGCCGGTGTGGTACACGATCCAATCGGCGACGGCGTCGGGCAGCGCTTCGGAGCCGCCGAGAAAAATCATGGTGTGGTACGGCTGCTTCTGCTGCGGCTGGCGAAACACCAGCAGGTCGCCCTTGCGTGCCGCCTCCGGCCGTCGGCCGACCCGATGCGTGTTATAGCGGACCAGCATCTCCGCATCGGCAAACTCGCGGAACACGCCGCCGGACACGTCGCCGGGCGCAAACGGACCCGGGCGCGTCCGGAACAGCGCGGTGCCCAGCGGCGTCCGCGGATAGGCGTACTTCTCGATGTCTTCGATGGGGAAATCGACCGGGGCGGCGAACCGCCGGCGCCACTCGCCGTCGTGCCGCCGCAAGGCCTCGTGGAACGCGTAGCGGATCAGCCCGGCGCAGTCCTGGACTTCGCGGGACGCCTCCGCGCTCGGGTTGTAGTATTGCATCTCCGCGATGAAGGAAAACCAGCGGCGGAAGCGCTCGCGGTCGGCTGTCGTATCGAGCCGGAAGGCATCGGGCAGGCCATCGCCCAGCGAGTCCTGCCAGGCGGCGTGGGATGGAGAGAAGGCCGCCGCCTTATCCCGGACGGCGGGACGGCTCTGTTGCGGCAGCAGCAGCGCCGTCGCGCCCCCCAGCGCAATCACTACCATTCCGACGATTGTCAGCTTGAGCGAGCGGGCCATCGCAGTCTACCTGCGGATTATGGAGCAATTTGCCTGCCGCGCGCCTGCCAATCCGGTGGCCGGCTTCCCTGGGGCGGAGCGGCGTCTGCGGACCGGCGGTGTCGCCCCTGACACGTGTTCTGTGTCAGCGTTTCCACCGCCACGATGGGAGCGCGGGCGTCCCGCCCGCCTCGGGGCCGGTCCCGCAGGGCGGGACCGGCGCTACCACGGCGGCCGGGACGGCCGCGCTCCCAGGGCGCTCACCGTACCTGGGGTTTGCTCACTTCCTGATAGATGGACTCGATCAGGCGGGCTTCACCTTCTTTGAACTGGCCCTTGAGGTCGGCCAGCGTTTTCCCCTGAGCGGCCAGCGCCTTGACCTTCTCCTGCATCGCGGTCATTTCCTCGATGTGCTTGCGGATTGCGGCGCGATCCAGCACCTCCTCGTGCCCGCTGTAGAACTTGTCAGCATCGAGGGTGCTCAGCATCTTCGTCAGCGTCTTGACGTGTTCGAAGGAGTTCCCGCCCTTATAACTGTGAATGAGCTGCGGCCTGGTGACAAATGCCTGGTCGCCGATGAACGCCGTCTTCTCCGCCGGGAAAAAGACGACGATATCGCCCGTGGTGTGCCCCACGCCGAAGTACCAGAGCTCGAGCTCTTTCGATCCCAGGTAGAGGTCCATCCTGTCGCGGAACGTGACGCTGGGAACGAATGGCAGCAGTTCGGGCTTGTTCCATTCCGACGCGGCCCCGTCCCGGCCGGCCAGGAAGAAATCCTTCCGGCAGTTCTCATGGGCGATAAACGTGACCGTGGCGGGAAAGAATTGATTGCCGCGCACGTGGTCGCCGTCGCTGTGCGTGTTGATCAGGTACTTGATGGGTTTATCGGTGATCTTCTTGACTTCCGCGATGGTCTGATTGACCGACCTCTGATCCATTTTGGCGTCGATCAAAAGAACCGCGGAGTCGCCGACGAATGCGCCGCCCCGCGCTCCGGAGCCGTCCAGCACCGCGTAAAGATTCATCGCGATCATCGTCAGTTTGACCGGGGGGCTCTCTTTCTGTTGTGCCTGCGAGGCCGGGACAATCAGGCCGACAGCCAGCAGGGTCCCCAGCAATACCGAGTGTGTCTTCATCAGTGCGCCTCCTTTCGTGCCGTGCAGCAAATATAAACGAAGATGCGTCCTGGTGAAAGCACGAGGAGCGAAAGCCGGAAAAATAAGCCGGGCGTTCGACATTCTCTTAGAGTGGCGGATTTCCGTCTCTTCCTGTAGCATTCCGTATCGGCCATGCGACGCTCACTGTTCTGCCTCTTCGTGCTGGCGCTGGCCGGCGCCTGTGCCGGCGGCGGCGCTCCGCGCCTCGCCGCTCTCCGCGTGCTGAGCGACGGTTACCCCCGTGCCTTTTTTTTCCGCTCTTCGGAAGGGCAGGCCGCCAATTCGCGGATCTCTTACGACGACTGGGAGAAGAGTTTCTCGCGCCTGATGGGCATCGAGGGCAAGGTGCTGGACGAGGAAGTGCCCGGCCGGTCGGCCCGCAATATTGATTTCTTCAACCGCTTCAAGAAGGCGCACCCCGACCAGCTCGTGCTTCTGCACTACAACGGGAACGCCCGCGACCCGCGGGACAACAGCGGAAGATTTTTCGCCGGCCACTGGATCTACCACAACGGCGCCCGCGTCCTGGCCGACGTACCCGCCCAGGAAGGCGAGACCGACATCCCGGTCGGGGATGCGCGGCTGTTTCGCGCCGGGATCGGCCGCTATCTGGATTCGGCCGAAGACGTCGGTCTGTGCGCGCTGGATTCAGCCGGCCGGCCCGACTGGCACAAGAGCGAGCAGGTGGCGTTGGTTTCCGTGGACCTGAAGAACAAGACCATCCGTGTGAAGCGCGGCCAATACGGTACCAAACCGCGGGCCTTCGCCGCCGGGCGCGCCTATGCCGCCGCGCACCGCTCCGAGGGCCCCTGGGGCCGCAATTCCCACCTGCTCTGGTTCTACAACCACTCCACGGCCTGCCCGCGGGACGCGAAGGGCCGCACCTGCGACGACGTGTTAATGGAAGACCTGGCCGAGAAGTTTCAGCCCGGCGGGCCGCTGGCCGCCTTCGACGGCCTGGAGTTCGACGTCCTGAACGACCGGGTGGGCGGCGGCGCTCCCCGCAACATCCGCGGCGTCGATGTCGATGCCGACGGCAAGATCGACAACGGCGAGATCGACGGCGTCAACGTCTATGGCGCCGGCGTCATCGAGTTTTGCCGCCATTTGCGGCAGCGCCTGGGCGAAGAGCGCTTGATCATGGCCGATGGCTGGAGCAAGGGCAACCAGCGCGCTTTCGGCAGCCTGAACGGCATCGAGGCCGAGGGCTGGCCCGCGCTGCACGATTACCAGATTGACGACTGGTCCGGCGGGCTGAACCGGCAGTCGTTCTGGGTGCGCAACGGCCGCGCACCCGCCTTCAGTTACGTCAACCACAAGTTCATGGAGACCGGCGCGAAGCCGGGGGACACGCGGCAGCGCAAGCTCCCCTTCAACATCCACCGTCTGGTGTTTGCCGGGGCGGTGTTTGCCGACTCCGCCATCTGCTACTCGCTGACGCCGCCGGCCGAGCCCGGCGAGCTGATCGGCATCTGGGATGAGCTTTGGATGGGCACGGAACACAGGCCGGCGTGGTTGGGCCGGCCGCTGGGCCCGGCCGTGCATCTGGCTGAGCGCGAAGGCATAGTGGCGGGCATGTCCCTGCCCGTGGCGATAAAGCAATTCCCGGGCGAAGGCATCAGCAGCGTAAAGGATGGTGCGGCGATCAAGACTGCGGCAGACAACCCGGCAGCGGATCGGACTCGTTTTCAGTTGCTGGCGAACGGCGGGCCCGATCTGGTGGTGAAAATGCGGGCTCGTGCGACGATGCTGCGGCGCGGCCGCGTGCAAGCCGCCCCGGAGTTTACGGTGGCACTCGCTTCTTCCCCCGACACTGTGTCTCCGGCGTGGATCAACGAACAGGATTTCGACTACTACTTCTATTTTCCGGACGTCAAGGACAAAAAGCTTGCCGTTGAATTTGCTATTGAAGGTGCCGGACCGATTTGGATTTCCGCGATCGGTGCCTACGCGCACCCCGACGTCATGTACCGCGAGTTCGAGCGCGGCTTGGTAGTTGCAAATCCGTCGCCCCGGCCCTACGCTTTCAACCTGGAAAAGCTGTTTCCGGGCAAAACCTTCCGCCGGCTGAAGGGTTCGTCATTGCAGGACCGGGCGGCGAATAACGGCGCCGCGGTTCGGGGCGTGCTGGAATTGGGTCCGAAAGACGCGTTGTTTCTCATCAAGAACTAGCCGCGGATTTCGCCGATGGCGCAGATTCGATCGGCATTATTTGCGGAATCTGCGGCTCGGTTGTCTTCAGGAGATGAAACTATGTCGATCACTCGTCGTGAATTGCTGGCAGGCGCCGGTGGGATACTCGGCGGATTGGCGTTGCGGGGGCAGGCGGCGGCGCCGGCCCGGCCCAACGTGCTGTTCATCATGGTCGATGAGATGCGCGCCGACGCCATGGGCTGCGCCGGCCACCTCATCGTCCGCACCCCCAACCTCGATCGCCTGGCCTCCCAGGGCGTGCGCTTCGCCAAGACCTACACGGTTTCGCCCGTGTGCTCGCCGGCGCGCGCTTCGGCCTTCACCGGCCGTTACGCCCACGTGCACGGCATGATCATGAACGGGGCGCCGGCCAACAACGGCGAGATTTATCTGCCTTCGATCATGAAGCATTACGGCTATCACACCGCCATTTCCGGCAAGCTGCACTATGCGCCGGTGCGCTACGGCTTCGGTTTTGACCAGTTCTGGTCGTTCTCCAGCGAAGGGCCGACGCCGGAGCTGGGCTACAACGCGTTTTTGAAAAACAAGTACGGCTCGCCGGCCAAGTTTCCCATTGTGCCGGGGACCTGTCCCTGGCCGGACGACGCGCTGGGGCGGGATTACGGCGTGTTCAAGCACGCGCCCGAGGACTTCGAGTCCAACTGGATCACCGACCGCGCCATCGACTACTTGCGTGGTCGCAAGAACAGCGCCCAGCCCTGGTTCCTGTTCACCAGCTACCTGAAGCCGCATTCGCCTTCGGTGCAGCCCAAGAAATACCTGGAAATGTACGACCCGAACAAAATCCCCGTGCCGAAACTGCCGCCCAACGCCAAGGAGCTTAGGGCCCAGCAGCGCGGCCAACGCCTGCGGCACTACGTGGATGACGAGCGCATGATCCGCATGATGAGCGCCGCCTACTACGGCTTGGTGACGCACACCGACGAGCAGATCGGGCGGCTACTCGATGAGCTGGAGCAACTGGGCATGGCCGGCAATACGCTGGTGCTGTTCACCGCCGACCACGGCAACATGCTGGGCGACCACGGCCGCTGGTTCAAGGGCATCATGTATGAAGGCTCCTCGCACATCCCGCTGATCTGGCGCGGGCCGAAGGGCGCGCCGGAAAATAAGGGCCGCGTGGAACAAAAGCTCGTCGAGAACACCGACCTGGCGCCCAGCATTTTGGAAACCATCGGGGTGCCGGTGCCCGAGGGCGTGCAGGGCAAAAGCTTCGTGAGCCTGGCGCGCGGCCGCGACCCGAAATGGAAAGACCTGGCTTACGCGCAGCTTCGCGACGGCATGATCCGCACGCCGGAATTCAAGTTCATCGACAACAGCCTGGAGGGCAGCGGGCCGTATGAGCTGTACGACATGCGGAAGGACCCGAAGGAGGAGAACAACCTCGCCGATGCACCCGGGCGCCGCGCCCTGGTCGAGGATTTCAAGAAGCAGCTCGCCCGCTGGCGCGCCGACAAGCCCGCGCCGGTCAAGATCGCCGGCATGAAGACGCCCGACTACGCGGTTGTTTCCGACGAGGAGCGCCGCCGCCTGTTTCGGGAAGCGCCCGACAACCAGGCAGCGCCGCAGGCCGCCGGCGCGGCACGTGAGGGGCGCAAGGCGCGCAAGCAAAACCGCAAGTAGTGCGGGTAACGTATAATTTTCTTTAACACAAAGGCACAAAGGCACAAAGAAAAGACACCAAACGGCAGGAGATTTGCGGGCGCTTTGCTTCTTCTTTGTGTCTTTGTGCCTTCGTGCCTTTGTGTTGAAATCTACTTGTCATGCTTCGAATTCGTAGTTGTCCGGCGGCGGCCATCGTCCTGTTGTTATTGGCGGCGCCGCTTCCGGGCCAGAACATCATCACCACGGTTGCGGGCGGGGGCACGTTCTTCGGCGAGGGCGTGCCGGCCACGCAGGCGGCCCTGCAAGGCCCCACCCGCGTGGCGCTGGACGCCGCCGGCAATCTGTACATTGCCGACACCACCAACAACCGCGTGCGGAAGGTGGCGCCCAACGGCGTCATCACAACTTTTGCCGGCGCCGGCGCGCCCGGAGACGCAGGCGACGGTGGGCCGGCCACGCAGGCATTGTTGAACCTACCAAACGGCGTGGCGGTCGATGCCGCCGGCAACGTCTACATCAGCGAGGCCCTGCGCGTCCGCAGGGTGGACTCGAACGGCATCATTACCACCGTCGCCGGAACCGGCGTCCCGCCCGCGACGCAGGGCCAGGGCGATGGCGGCCCGGCCACCCAGGCGGCCTTCAGCTCGATTTACGATCTGGAGTTCGATCGCTTCGGCAACCTCTACATCGCCGACCCGCTGGCGGGCAGCATCCGCAAAGTAACGCCCGCCGGCATCATCACCACCGTGGCCACCTCGCTGTTGTTCCCGATGGCGGTCACCGCCGGGCCCGATGGCGCGCTTTATGTTCCCACGCAGGCGCTCAGCTATGCGCGCTGCGATGGCGGCATCACCCGCATCGCTCCTGACGGGACGCGCACTCTCGCGGTTCCGCAACTGATCCGGCCGGGCAAGCCGGCGGTGGACGCCGCCGGGGCCATTTACTTCACCGACAGCGCGTGCTACGACACCCCCCCAACCGGCTGCGCCAACGTAGTGACGAAACGGGTCGGGGGCGCGAACACGGTGATAGCCGGGACCGGGGAGGCCGGCTACGGCGGTGACGGCGGGCCAGCCACCGCCGCCGCGCTGAACCTGCCCTTGGCCGTCAAGCTCGATGCCGCCGGCAACCTGTACGTCGTTGACACCGGCAATAACCGCATCCGTAGGATTTTTCTCAACCCCGCCAGCGGCATCCCCGAGCCGGCTATGACCATGCACCTGGCCCCAGGCTTCTACATCGCCGAAGTGACGCTCGGCGAGGGCGAGCCGGAGGGCTATTGGGGCATGGAAGCGCTGGCCCCCAAGGGCACGCTTGCCGGCGGATTCAACCTGGGCGGCGCTATCCAGGAACGGCGCTTGCCGCCTGGCTTCGGCGCGTTCTATCTACCTTCGGCCCAGCTCGTGAATCTGCAACTGAACGCGCAGGTGCTGCCCGGATGGGACGCGTCGAAAGCCGGGGTGGGCATTCGCATTCTCGATGCCCAGCGCCGGCCGGTCGGCGTCGAGCGATTCGGCACCAATGCCGTCGAGTTCCAGCAACAGCTCGATGCCGGCTTCTATATTGTCGAAGTGCGGGGCGGCGACTCCGGCCCGCGCGCCACCTTCCAGCTCGGCCTGAATTCCGTCGCCTTTGCGGGCGGCGCGGACGTGGGCGGGTTTGTCGCCGCGGGCCTTACCGGCTTCGGCGCGTTCTTTATCCCCGAGGAGCAGGATGTGACCATCCGCGTGCTGGGCCGGCCCAGCTATGGGACGGACGGCGCCGGCGCTTTGCGCCTGACGCTGCGCGACGCCAATCGCGTTCTGATTCGCACCGTGCCCTGACCACGTACCGCTGGCGTCCCGCCGGCAACCCTCAGGTTCGGTGCGCAGCTCAGGGTTGCCGGCGAGACGCCAGCGTTACAACATCTGTGCTACCTTCTTCCATTCATTCAGCACTGGAGCAACGATGAACACCGCCCCGGCTGCCGGGCAGCGCGACTCCACGGCCCAATACAACATGGGCTACGTCTGGGCCATCTCGCTGATCGCGGCGCTGGGCGGGCTGCTGTTCGGCTACGACTGGGTGGTCATCGGCGGGGCCAAGCCGTTTTTCGAAAAGTATTTCCAGTTGAACAGCGAGGCTCTGAGCGGCTGGGCAAACAGTTGCGCGCTGTTGGGATGCCTGGTGGGCTCGCTGCTGTCCGGCGGGTTGAGCGACAAGTTCGGGCGCAAGCGCCTGCTCATCGCCTCTGCTTGTTTGTTCGCTGTCTCTTCGGTGCTGACCGGGTGGGCGCCGACATTCGGGCAGTTCGTCGTTTGGCGCATGGCCGGCGGCGTGGCCATCGGCATGGCCTCCAACCTCTCGCCCATGTATATCGCCGAAATCGCGCCGGCGCATTTGCGCGGGCGCCTGGTGGCCATTAACCAGCTCACCATCGTCATCGGCGTGCTGGCCGCACAGGCCGTCAACTGGCTGATCGCCGAGAAAGTGGCGGACGGGGCTACCGCCGAAATGATCCGCCAGTCATGGAACGGCCAGGTCGGCTGGCGCTGGATGTTCACCGCCGTGGCCGTGCCCTCCCTCCTGTTTTTCGCCGGGGCGCTGTTCGTGCCGGAAAGCCCTCGTTGGCTGGTCAAGAACGGGCACAGCGAGCGGGCACGGCGCATCCTGGCGCGCATCGGCGGCGCGGCCCACGCCGATGCCGAAGTGCGCGACATCGAGAACACCTTGGCCGGTGAAGAAATTCAGCACGTGCGCTTCCGGAACTTGCTGCAGCCCAGGATGGTCAACATCCTGCTGGTCGGCGTGACGCTGGCCGTGCTCCAGCAATGGAGCGGGATCAACGTCATCTTCAACTACGCGGAGGAGATCTTCCGCGCCGCGGGCTACGGTGTCAGCTCCATTTTGTTCAACATCCTGATCACCGGAGCGGTGAACCTGGTGTTCACCTTTATCGCCATCCGCACGGTCGATCACTTCGGGCGGCGGGCGTTGATGTTGTATGGTTGCGCCGGCATCGCCATTTTCCACGCCCTGATCGGCCTGTGCTACCACTTCCATCTGAAGGGCCTGGTGGTGGTGGCGCCGGTGCTGGCCACGATTGCCTGCTATGCGTTTTCGCTGGCGCCGGTCACCTGGGTGCTGATCGCCGAGATCTTTCCCAACCGCATTCGCGGCGCGGCCATCTGCGTGGCTGTATCGGCGTTGTGGCTGGCCTGCTTTATCCTCACTTATACCTTCCCGATACTCAATGCCTCGCTCGGCGCGGCCAAGACCTTCTGGCTCTACTCAGGTGTCTGCACGGCGGGCTTCATCTTTATCCTGCGCCGCGTACCGGAAACCAAGGGCAAAACGCTGGAGCAAATCGAGCGTGAGCTGGTCGATTGACGGCCAACAACCGATTAGGGTTTCGTAGACCGATTACCCGTACCGGCCGCACTCAAAAGCAGAGGCCCCGCGGCGAAGTAACCCGGATGGTTCGCGGGCCGGGGGCCCGGTTGGCGGCTTTGCCGCCCCGTTGATGAGTAAGGCGTCGAGCAGCCGAACGTCGGGTCAGACTTCTGCCGCCCGCGCCCGCCGGCTTGCTAATGGCCTTCGCCGGGAGTACAGTGACTAAGACTCAAGGGCCGTACTTACGGGCCATGCGGTAGGAATCCCCGAGGGCCACCTGGTATCCCGGGCGGTTGTCTAGTCCAATCGTTCCGAGCTTAGGAGGTTCCCATGGGGCCGAAGCGCCTCTGGTTGCCCCGCGTCCTCGCTCTGGCGCTGCTTTGCGCCGCCGGGATTGCTGTGTTGCGGTTCGATCCCACCGTGGGCCACCCGCCTCGGCGTTCTGCTCCACAACAGACAGGGCCCCACATCGTCGCCAATTACGGCAACCTGTCATTGAGCTTCGAGGCCAACCAGGGCCAAGCCGACCCGCAGGTAATATTTCTCTCTCGCGGCCAGGGCTACAACCTGTTTCTGACACCCACCGAAGCAGTGCTGCAATTGCGGATCCCGGCCCCGCCGGGACAGGCCGCGGATTTCGGATTGCGGAATGCAAACCGCCCAGCCTTCGAGACGGGGGTTCGAAATCCGAAATCCGAAATCCGAAATCCGAAACTGGCCCGGCCGGTAACGCTCCGAATGCGGCTCGTCGGCGCCAACCCGAACGCTGAAGCTCGAGGCGTGGAGGAGCTGCCCGGCAAGAGCAACTACTTCATCGGCAACGACCCGTCGAGGTGGCGCACGAACGTTCCCACCTACCGCAAGGTCGAGTACCGCGACGTGTATCCCGGCGTCAACCTGGTGCACTACGGCAACCAGCGGCAGCTTGAGTACGACTTTGTGGTAGAGCCGGGCGCCGACCCGCGAGCCATCAAGTTCGAAGTGGAAGGCGCGGGCCGCATCGAGATCGACAGCGCCGGGGATCTGGTGCTGCACGTCGGCGGCGGTGAAGTCCGCCAGCACAAGCCCATCGTCTACCAGCAGATCGCCGACCACCGCCGCGACATCCCCGGCCGCTTTGTGCTCTGTGACTCCGCGTTCCGCGACCTGTCCCGGCGCAGCCGGGATCCGCACTCGCACCGGGTTGGCTTTGAGATCGGCTCATACGACTCCAGCCGCCCGCTGGTCGTCGATCCTGTGCTGGTCTATTCCACCTACCTCGGAGGCAGCAGTAACGACCAGGGCAACGCTATCGCCGTGGACTCGGCCGGCAACGCTTACGTAACCGGCACTACCTATTCCACCAACTTCCCGACGGCCAGCCCTCTGCAGGCTACCCCCGGTGGCGGCGGCTACGGTGATGCCTTTGTGGCAAAACTGAGCGCGACGGGCTCGGCTCTGGTGTACTCCACATACCTCGGCGGCTTTGCGAACGACATGGGCCGCGCGATTGCCGTGGATTCTTCCGGCAATGCCTACGTCACCGGCTCGACCACGTCTCCCGACTTCCCCACGGCGAGTCCCCTGCAACCCACGCTCGGGTCCAGCACAAAGGCCTTTGTGCTGAAGTTGAACGCTACCGGCTCCGCTCTTTTCTATTCCACCTACCTCGGTGGCGACAAAGACTACGCAAGCGGTCTGGGCATCGCTGTCGATTCCCTTGGCAATGCTTACGTCACGGGGCATACCTACTCTGCGAACTTCCCGCTGGCGAATCCGATCCAGGCAACCTTAAAAGGCGACACGGACGCGTTTGTGGCGAAGCTGAACGCTATGGGCTCCGCCCTGGTCTACTCGACCTACCTAGGCAGTGCGGGCTACACCCATAGCGAGGGAGCGGCCATCGCGCTCGACTCTTCCGGTAACGCCTACGTTACGGGGTCCACCGATTGGACGGGCTTCCCCATGGTGAGTCCCTTGCAGCCGCAGCACGGCGGCGGCTACCATGATGCGTTCGTGGCAAAGCTGAATGCCACGGGCTCCGCTCTCCTGTATTCCACCTACCTGGGCGGCAGCAAGGATGACGTTGGCACCGGGATCGCCGTAGACTCTTCCGGCAACGCCTACGTCACCGGGCGTACTCAATCTGCGGATTTCCCCACGGCGAGTCCCTTGCAGGCTGCGTATGGCGGTGGTATCAGTGCTGTCTACGGACAGGCGGGCGATGCGTTTGTGGCCAAACTGAACGCCGCCGGCTCTAAGCTGGTCTACTCCACCTACCTGGGCGGCAGCGGCGACGACGCGGGCAACGGCATTGCCGTGGACTCCTCCGGCAACGCCCACGTTACGGGATACACCAGTTCGGCGGACTTTCCCACGGCGAGTCCCTTCCAAGCCGTGTACGGCGGCGGCGTGGACTGGCAGAGCCGACCGTACAACGACGTTTTCGTGTCCAAACTGAACGACACGGGCTCCGCTTTAGTCTACTCCACCTATCTGGGCCGCAGCGATGAGGACTCTGGCAGTGCGGTTGCCCTCGACTTTTCCGGAAACGCCTATGTCGCCGGTAGCACGGCATCGGTCAACTTTCCGACCGTGAGTCCCTTCCAGCGTCAGAAGAGCGGATATAGCACCACCACTGCTTTCATTACCAAGATCGCGCCTGCGGGCATCGCCTGCACTTATTCCATCTCGCCCACCAGCCAGCTCGTGTTGGCCAAGAGCGGAGCCGGCAGCGTGGCGCTGACGACGCCCAGCAGTTGCGTGTGGACAGTCACGAGCGACACGCCTTGGTTGAGCATTACGAGCATTACGAGCATTACCTCGGGCAGCAGCGGAGTTGGCAGCGCGACGGTAGGCTACTCGGTGTCGGGCAACCTGGGCATGGCTTCCCGCACAGGGACGCTGACGATTGCCGGGCAGACCTTCCTCGTGACGCAGGCGGCGGCCACCTGCGCCTACGCGGTCACCCCGACGAGTCAATCCTTCCCGGGCAGCGGCGGAAACGGCAGCGTGGGAGTTGCGGCGGCGAGCGGCTGTGGCTGGCCGGCGGCGAGCAACGCAAGCTGGATCACCATTACCTCGGGCAGCAGCGGCAGCGGCGACGGGACGGTGAACTACTCGGTGGCTACGAACACGAGCACGAGTTCCCGAAGCGGCACGCTAACCATAGCCGGGCAAACCGTCACCGTGTTCCAGGCGGCGGCAGCGCCCAGTTGCAGCTACTCTATTTCTCCCACCAGCCAGTCCCTGCCTGATAGTGGCGGAAGCGGTTCGGTGACGGTGACGGCGCCGGCGGGCTGCAGTTGGACGGCAGCGAGCAACGCGAGTTGGCTTACAGTCACATCGGGCAGCACCGGGACAGGCAACGGCACGGTAAGCTATTCGGCGGCCGCCAACGCGAGCGGCGCTTCCCGCGGCGGGGCGCTGACAGTTGCCGGGCAGACCTTCGCCGTGACGCAGGCCTCCGCCTCCAGCCTCAGCGTTTCACCGGGCTCAGTGGCCTTTTCAGTCTTGCGCGGCGCTGCCAGCCCGCCGGCGCAGACCGTGCGGCTGGCCGCACCCGGCGGCTCGGCCATTGCCTGGACCGCCACGGCGTCCACCGCCGCCGGCGGCACTTGGCTTTCGGTTTCGCCCGCTTCGGGCACGACACCCGCCAATATTTCGGTTTCCGTGAATACGGCGGGCCTGACAACAGGAAGTTACACCGGAGAAGTGTCTATCACCTCGCAGGGTAGCGCACCGGCGACCATTTCTGTGAGCCTGAATGTCAACGCGGCCGGCGGCGACCCGGTCATCGGCCTGTCTCCGGCGTCGCTGGAGTTCACCACCAGCGTTGGGACGAACCCGCCGCCACGTAACGTCGCCGTTTCGAACCTGGGAGGCGGGACACTAACCTGGCTTGGAACGGTCAGCTACACCACAGGCTCCGGCTGGCTCTTTGTCAGCCCACCGGGAGGGAACGCCCCCACCACGGCAAGCGTTCTTGTTGACGCGATCACTCCGGGGTTGCCCGGCGGCACTTACCGCGGACAGGTCGTGATCTCAGCGCTTAGCGGCGCTACAAATTCGCCGCAGACCCTCCCCGTCACTCTGACAGTGGTATCGCCGGCGCAACTGGCCGTCTCTCCGCAATTCCTCAGCTTCCAAGCGCCGCAGGGCAGCGGCGCGACCGTGTCTCAGGCGATCTCCATCACCAACGCGGGAAGCGGAGCGCTGAGCTGGACCGCCAGCCCCACTACCAGCAATGGCGGCGACTGGCTGAAGCTGTCGGCTGCGCAGGGATCGGCCCCGGCCAACGTAACGGTCAGCGCCAATCCGGCCGGCCTGGCATCCGGCGTTTATCTGGGCTCGATTCAGGTCACGGACACAGCCGCTGGGGGGAAGCAAAGCGTCTTCGTGGCGCTGACCGTCAACCCGCCAGCCACCATCATCTTGCTGAGCCAGTCGGATTTCGTGTTCACCACGGTGGAAAGCAGCCCCAGCTCGCTGAAACAGACGCTGAGGATTTTGAACCTTGGCCAGGGCACGCTGGCCTGGAAGCTGCTGGCGACCATTCCCAGCGGCGGGAACTGGCTTGCGGTGGACCAGTCGAGCGGCTCGACCACCACCGATCCGGCCACGGCGGCGCCCATCGGCGTGCTGGTGAACCCGGCCGGACTTTCCGCCGGGAACTATTACGGCCTGCTGATCGCGTCGTCGGCAGGAGCGACCAACTCGCCGCAGTTGGCTTCGGTACATTTGCGTGTGCTGGCCTCCACCTCGGCGCCGACCCCCTCGGTGTTGCCAAGCGGCTTCATTTTTGCGACTGCCGAAGGCGGCGCCGCTCCGGCAGCGCAGGCTTTTTCCGTGCAGAACCTGGGCGGCGGCTCACTGCCCTTCAAGGTCTCGGTTTCCACCGCGGACGGCGCGCCCTGGCTCTCGGCATCGCCAGTGCAGGCCACGGCTGCGGCCGCAGCCCCGGCCAGCGTCGCCGTGCAGGCAAGCGCTGGAAATCTCCGCGCCGGCGTCTATCGCGGCAGCATCTCGCTGGACTTCGGCGCGGGCTTGACGCAGGACCTCTCTGTGATCCTGCTGATTACCCCGGCCAGCGTTTCCCCGCAGGCCGCACTGGAGCGGCCCGAGGCCGGTTGCGCTGCAACGGAACTCCAGGCCGTCAGCACGCTTCTGCCGAACAACTTCGTGTCGCTGGTGGGCTGGCCGGTGCCCATCATGGTTCGGGTGGTAGACAACTGCAACAACGCGGTCACCAGCGCCACAGTGGTGGCGACTTTCGCGGGCGCCGGGTACGCGCCTCTGCTGCTGAAGAGCTTGCGCGACGGGTTGTATTCGGGAACCTGGGTGCCGCTTTCCAACAGCCGCGTGCGGGTGACCATCAAGGTGCTGAGCCCGCCGTTGAAAGAGGCCACGGTCGAGTTGTTGAGCCAGCCGGCCGATTTCACCGCCAACCTGCCGCTGATCAATCCCGAGGGGGTGGTGAACGGGGCGAGTTTCGCCGCCAGGACCCCGGTGGCGCCGGGCAGCATCGTCTCGCTGTTCGGGCGCAACCTGGTTTCGCAGGCAACAGGGGTCGCAGGATTCCCGCTGCCCACAAACCTGGGCGGTCTGGCAATGAAGATCGGCGATCAGGACGCCCCGCTGTTCTACGCCAACAACGGGCAGGTCAACGCCCAGGTCCCCGTCGAGTTGGTCAGCAACACAGCCGCCTCGGTGGTGCTGACCATGAACGGCAAAGTGTCGCCGCCGGAGCCGCTGTTGCTCGCCCCGGTGCAGCCGGGCATCTTCACCTACGATGACGGCGGGGTGCCGCATGCCGCGGCACTCGATGAGAAGAATGCGCTGGTGGGCAAGGCAAACCCCGCCGTGCGGGGCACGATCATTCAGGTGTATGCCACCGGGCTGGGGCCTACCGATCCTGTCGTCAAAACCGGAGAGCCCGGGCCGTCGAATCCCGCCGCCGTTTTGGTGGCCGGGACCCAGTTGACGGCGACCATCGGCGGCGTGCCCGCCGAAATCCAGTTCAAGGGTCTGGCGCCCGGCTACGTCGGGTTGTACCAGGTGAATCTCAGGGTCCCGTCGGGACTCTCCTCCGGCGATGTTCCGTTGGTGCTGACCGCCAATGGCCTACCGAGCAAGGAAGTAATGCTGCCAGTGAAGTAGCGGCTCTGCCCTGCTGCCGGGCTCAGAACATGAGTTTCAGGCCGAACTGCAGATTGCGCGCCGGCCCGCACTGCGTGACCTGGCCATATTGCTTATTGGAAGTCTTGGCTTGCAGATTCCGGAAATTCGCGTGGTTCATCAAATTGGTCGAGTCGGCTTGGAAGCGCAGGCGGAAACGCTCGGTGATGCGGAGGTTTTTGCGCAGCGACGTGTCCCACACATACAGGCCGGGGCCGGTCACGATGCCCATGCCGGAGCTCCCACGCCGCGTCTCAGGGCTGGCTACAAAGGCCGCCGTGTTGAACCAGTGATCGGCACTTCGCTGGTCCGAAGGCAGGTTGGCAGGTCCGCCAAGGTAATCGGCGCGCATGACGCCCGTTATGCCGTCCTCAGTGACCGACAGGTTCGGTCCTGTCTGAGCGCGCGTTACGCCGCTCAGCTCCCAGCCGGCGAAGGCCGCGCCCGTAAAGCCGCGCCGGCCGCGGAAAAGCGGGAAGCTGTAGTTGAACGTGGCGACGAAGATCTGGCGGCGGTCGTAGGTCGTGGGACCGTAATTGAACCGGCGATTGAACGGGTCCTCGGGGTTCTCGCTGTTGGTGCTGGAGTCAGCCAGCGCCTTCGACCAGGTGTAGCTGGCGGTCATCATCAAGTCGCCCTTGCGTTTCGTCATGTAGGCCTGCAGCGCGTTGTAGTTGCTGTTTGAATCGCTCAGCCGCATGTTGATTTGCGAGAATCCCAGGTACGGGCGGTAGGCGTTCACCGAGGGCCGCGAAGCCGAGGGGTAGCCCGCAATTATCATGTAGTTGGCGAAGCTGGGGGTATTGATATCCGGCTGGCGCAAGAGGTGGCGGCCCAGGTTGCCCACGTAAGCGAGGTCGGCGAACACCCCGTGGGGTAGCTCGCGCTGCACGCTGAAACTGAAGTTCATCGTGTAGGTGTTCCGCAGGTTGGGATTGATGGCGGAGATGTTGGCGATCGGCGCCGGAGCGGCCGCCGTGGCGCCGGTGAGGTTGGCGAGAAAGCCATTGGTAAGCTGCACGGTCTGCAGGTACGGCGGCGTATTCATCATCCCCGAAATAAGGGAGGTTTCCGGCCGGTTGTAGT
>Ga0315282_10007698_pt1 | contig 17618 bp, 13 predicted proteins | sample YL17G07_20_MG_FD_203693 | JGI IMG/M metagenome (GOLD analysis project Ga0315282, IMG submission 203693) | Sediment microbial communities from Yellowstone Lake, YNP, Wyoming, USA - YL17G07_20 | ecosystem: Environmental > Aquatic > Freshwater > Lake > Sediment | place: USA: Wyoming | collected... | reverse complement strand
GGCCCTGCCCTATCCCCGCATCTGAGGCATTCCTCCACTCCCTCTGCCGGAACGCTGCGCGTCCTCGTCAGGCCCGAGGTGTCTGCGTCGCTTCCCAACATAAATAGCGGCGTGATCGTCAACATTCCGTTCACGATTGATGCCGGGGCCACTCCTGGCAACTATGATCTGACCCTGGCCGGGATTTACTTCTCGGACAAGTCCGCCAATCTCGTCCCGGCAGGCGCCTTGACAGGCGGGCAGCTAACGGTTGGAAGCCCGGATATCTCTGTCTCCGCAACGGCTGTCAACTTCTTGGGTGTCAAGGTTGGAACTCCGTCGACGAAATCGGTCACCGTGTCCAATTCAGTCACAGCCACGGCCAACCTCACTATCACCGCTGTGGAGATCACTGGTTCCAGTGATTTCAACCAGACGAACAATTGTTCCTCGTTGACTCCTGGAGGTTTCTGTACGGTCAACATCACCTTCACACCCTCTTCGTCAGGATCGAAGACCGCAACTCTGAACATTACCTCCAATGACCCGGATGAGAGTCCGTTCAATATCGATCTGACCGGGAGCGGAGGAGTGCCGCAGATTCTCGTAAGGCGAGTGATCCTGGGAGAGGATTTCACAGCCGGAATACCCGGGACCTGGACAAATGAGGATGCGTGGGGCACGGGATGCGGAAGGGTGATCGGCGCACCCTTCGCAGCTCCCTGGGCCATTGTCGATCCCAACTGCGGGGGAGTTTCAGAGGAGTTGCTCTCGACGCCTTACTTCGATGCCAGCACCTGCACGGAAGTGGCCCTTCTATTCAGCAACCAGTTCTCCCACGGAACAGCAACCACAGCGACCGTTTCGGCCACGGACCATTACGGAAAGACGTGGAGGGAAGTGGAAACGTTGACGGACGACGAAGGGCCGGCCTGGAAGGGGTTGGACCTGGATGCTCTGGCCGGAGCGGAGGGAGCGCAGATTGAGTTTGGGTATTCCACGGGGGGAGGATTCTGGGCGATTGACAACGTATGGGTCCTCTGCCAGCCTGCGGGTCTTTCTTTTAAAGCATTGGAGGGTTCCTCGTCTACGGCCCAAACCGTGCTGATTACAAACACCGGCAACGCAAACCTTTCCATAACATCTGTTAGCCTGAGCGGGACAGACGCTTCCCAGTTTCAGATTATGGATGAGGACTGTACTGGAGAACCGGTCGCTCCATTGGCCAGTTGCGGGATTCAGGTGGCATTTGTGCCGGGCTCCACGGGGGACAAGGATGGGAAATTGGCCATTTCTTCGGATGATTCAGATCATTCTACCCTCGAAGTTCCTCTCGGTGGCAAGGGAGTTCTTCTTTTGGCGAATCCAGACCAAGGGACTTTGGGCTCGGAGCTCAAGATTATGGGTTCTGAATTCGGAACGAAAAAAGGGAAGGTCTTGGTAGGAGGAGCGGCTCTGAAAGTCCTGGAGTGGGGGCCGGACTTGATACGAGGTTTACTGAGCAAAGTGGTGACACTTGGGGCATGCCAGGTGACAGTCGTGCGCAAGGAACCAAAGGGAGCTGACCCAATTGGGGAAAACGAAGCTTTCTCGGTAGAAACACCGAAGATCTGGCGTGTGGTCCCGGATCATGGTGGTGTGGGCACGTCGGTGACGATCACAGGGAAGTATTTCGGGACAAAGAAGGGAAAGGTAACGATAGGCGGGAAATCGGGCAAGGTCACGGACTGGGCCATGGATGCGACCACGGGCACAGGCACAATTCATTTCCTGGTCCCGAAGGGCCTTACCCCTGCCACCTACGATCTCAAAGTGATCAATAAGGTTGGTGAAGGAACGGACAGGTTTGAGATTGAATGAGCTGAAAGCTCAAGGTTCAAAGCTGAAAGCTCAAAGGAATATCACAAAGGGCAAAGAGCACAAAATCTTACCAATCATTCTACCGTTGTCGCAGGGGCGTATAGGAATACGCCCCTACTTCAGCGTCTACCTCATCGCAGGGGCGATCCTGTGTGGTTGCCCTTTTTAGGTTGGTGTGGGACAAGGCTTTCGCCTTGCAAGAAAAGTCAAAACCCAAACCCTAACGGGTTGCCCTGCATTTTCCTCTAAGGGCAGGCTAAGAAGGCGATTCCTACTCTGGAGGTTCGGGTGTCTTACCCGGGACAAAAACATCTCTGGAAAAGTCCCCTTCCGGTAGGTAATCGGGCTCGTTTCTGAGCCCGATTGAATGATTTCATTCATGCTTTTCGAGGTCAATGACGACCTCAAATACCAATCGATGGTCTTTTCCTGTGATCGCACAAAAAACTCTTGACAAGCCCCTTGATTAGTGATACCAAATGCCTTTGAAAAGGCTGTTCCTCTCCGGGGAGCAACCGAGTTAGAAAAGGAGGGCGACGAGATTGGCTAAAGGATCTGTGAAGTGGTTTGATACGAAGAAGGGATACGGGTTTATCGAACAACCAGGCGGCGAAGATGTCTTTGTGCACTATTCCGGGATTACGGGCGACGGATTCAAATCCCTTCGTGCAGGAGAGGAGGTTGAGTTCGAGATTACCACCGGGCCGAAGGGTCCTCAGGCGACGAAGGTGGTCAGAACAGCTTAAGCTGTTTTTCCGCAATTTGCGGATAATCGTTTCCTGGAAATGTTAACGCTGGAATCGGGGAGACGACGTTTAGACAGGGGGGAGAGGGGTTGGCGCTTCCTCCCTTTGCTCGATCCTTTTCAGGGTCTCTCTCACCCTGGAGGCCAAAGGGCCTTCATGGGACCTGGCCAGTTTGTTCAGAGTCTTAATCGAATTTCTGGTGCCGATCTTTCCGAGGGCATCGGAGATGGCTACGAGGGAAGGTTCGGAGAGGGGATTTTTCCGGAAAAGGCCCCACAACTGTTTAAAGCCTCTTTTGTTCAACACCTCCAGAAGAATCTGCTCGATTGTCCTTCCGCCGATGGTGAGATTCCCGAAGAGGCCCAGGGAATGGTAGATCTGTGTCTCGAGCTGTTCGGTTTGTGGGGAGGGGGCAGCCGTGATTTGATCGAGGATTCCCAATATCTTCCCTGCGCCCCGGACACTTTTTACCATGCCCAGGCACCAGGCCGCCTTCTTCTGAACCTCTAGATTCGTATCTTCCAGGCTTGAGAGAAAGATCTCTTCTCCTTCGGCCCCCCCGATCTGACACAGACCGTGAAGAGCCTGCTCCCTCAACCTGGGATCTTCATGAGTCACATAGCGCCTCAGAACCTCCAGAAGAGGACCCTTCCATTGCTTCGATTTGATCTCTCCGAGAACCCGGAGAATATCGCAGGTCGTTTCCACAGGGGTCTGCTGCTTCTCAAGCTCTTTTAGCAGGTGGGCTGCTGCAACGGGGCCGATCTGGATTAAGGCCTCGCAGGCGTTCTTTCTCACCCATTGATCCTCACTCATCGTGAGAATGGCGAGCAGGTTTGGGATGGCTCCGATTTCAAGGGAAATGAAGATGGGGATAATCGTGGTGCGGACTTCCTTTTTTGCCGCGAGAAATTTCTCCTGAAGCAGAAGAGGGATAGAACCTCTGCCGATCTCTTCGAGGACCTGGCCAGCCAGAAGCGACCACATCCTTCTTTCGTGAAAATGTTTCTTCAATGCTTCCAGAATGCGAAGAATCTCGGGATAACGATCCCTCCGGATGAGCTCGGGGATGATCTTCACGAAGGAGAGGGCGATCGTTAGAAATTTTTCTTTTTCCTTGGCCTGATCGAGTTGCAGGAAGAAGCGTTCCGTATAACTGAGAAATTTATCCGTCAGCCTTTCGATGAGAATCTTATCCTTCAGGGCCGGGGTTAGATCCTCAAGGTCGATCAGCTCATGCCTGAAATATTCCTCAAGAATGTTCTCTGCGTCCTTGGTCCCCACATCCTTCAGCCGATAGCAGATTTTCTTAACCAGACGATCTGATTTTTGCTCGAAGGCATCGTGCTTTTGTAGTTGTTTGATCTCGAGGTGGTCCCGCAGAAAGATCTTGGCCGTTCCGAGGAGGTACTGTTTCTGCAGAAAAGAGAGGAGATCGTTCTCGACGACCTCCTCACGATTCTCCGCGGTCGCTGCAAGATCACTGTTTCTCACGATGGCGCAAAGGAGGTCAGACTGCCGGATAGGCCGGACTGCGTCCCTCAAGAGGTGTTTTCGAATCTCTTGAAGTTCCTGTCCCCACATCTTCTGAAAATAGGGGATCATTTTCAAGTCCTTTCTCATGCGAGAAAGGGTGATCCGCGCCCTCCAGGGCATCTCTCTGTCCGAACCGAGAAGCTCATCATTGAAAACATAGGAGATGTTAAAGATCCCACGGCTGAAAAGGGCCTGGGCAAACCGATCCTTGTCCTGCCGTCGGCGCGTGTCGACGAGAGTCGGTTCGCTCATCACATCGACAAACCGGGTAAACTCCGTCTGCTCCATCCGACTCTTGAGGGTGAGGCTGATCAGGTCTTTTCGCTCCAGATATTTCACAAATTTCGGAACGTAGAGTTCCCCCATCCCCTTGAGCATCATGCGGCTTAATTTCTGTGCTTCGGGAAGAATTCCCTCCACAAGAATCTCCTGCCTTTCCTGCTCCTCCCGGATCAGAAAGGCAAGCTCATCCTCCTCTTCAAAAAGGGATTTGAACTGCTGACAAAGGCCTTCTTTGGCCCTTATTGACTCGGGGTGTTCGGGCGTGTAGTAACCTGTTCTCAAAAAGGCCTGGATGAGGTGAAGGACGAACTCGGTCAACCTCGCCTGGAGCTTGAGGAGACGCTCCATCTCCTCCGGAGGGAGGCCTTCGGGAATTCCTTCGACCTTCTTGGCGAGAATCGGACTAATCGTCATCGTTGCCCCTGCCCGTAAACCCTTCTGAAATGTTAATTTCGCAAAATCCGCATGACTTGTCAACCCCCCAAAAGGGGGTCCTCCATAAAACCCTGCTCCTCCGTTTTTTCTTTTGTCACTGGCCGATCGGGGTAGTTCAACCCTCCTTTTTGATCCTCTTAATGATTCTCGGAATAAAGAGGGAGAAGACAAAAAGACCAATGGAGAAGAATACCTTGGAAGAAAAGAGTTGAGACCAATCCCCACCGGCCCAGACTTCTTTCAGCGTCCCGACGAAAAAGGTAAAAATGAAGGTCCCGACGAGGATACCTAATCCGGTGCCAAGAAAATAGTCCCGGAACCGGACCTTGGTCAATCCCATGCCAAAATTCATGGCGGTAAAGGGAAAATAGACGAGGCGTAAATAGAGGACCGTGGCAAACCCGTTTCGTTCAATCGCATCGTCATACTTCTTGAGTCGATCCCCTGTCAGGGAAGCGGCAAACTCCCTGCCCAGGGTTCGTCCGATCCAGAATGCAGCACTGGCTCCAGCCATAGCGCCTATCCAGACATAGAAGAATCCCCAGTAGGCGCCGAAAATGGCGGCCCCGAGGGCGGTGAGCAGAGTGCCCGGTACAAACAAACAGATGCCACCGGCGTATACCATCATAAAGATCAGGGGAGCCCAGATGCCCGCAGACTCCAGGAGATGGCCCAGTACTTCCTGGGTGAGAAACCCCTTGATTGGAGTGAAGCGGATGACGTAAATAGCTACAAGGATGAAGACGATAAACGCGAGGGCTTTTATCATTGCTCCCCTACGGCCCTTTATGGGCTTTTGGGCAACCTCTTTCATAGGGTCCTACCATTCTTGATAAAGTCAATTTTTCTCCCGGGTTATCGTCTCCGGGCCAGTCACCGAGCAAACAGCCCCTTCACAAAAGGACGCGACCAGTCTCATTTCTTGCCTTCCGTGTTTGAATCAGCACTCGCCCCCATCTTCATTTCACCCGGCTCAGGTTATACCAGCGCTCCACCGCAGGAGGATCCTGATCCTGCGGTGCACCCGAAGCAGTGATCTGCAGTGACAATTCGCCGCACCCTTAAGTCCTCCGGTTTGAAGTTTTTGATGTGATCAGGGGCCCCATGATTCACAGGAAGGTCAAGGGCCGCGTTGAAGTCACAGTCATAAAGTGTGCCGTTCCACCCCACGCTGAGTTGCCGGCGGCACATTAACTCGGACACGGTTTGGGGATTAAAGGAATTTCGGAGCAGCCAAAGATAGTTGTCCCGTTGACGTTGTCGGTCCAGTTCATTTCGAAATCGCCCCAGGGGCATATTCGTGATGGTGTAAAGGTGGCTAAATACGATGCCAAAGCGTTGGCCCAGCTCGCGCCGGTAGTCTTCCTCAAGTCCCGATTGTGGAGGGGGCAGAAACGGTCCCCCGGGATTATACACGAGGTTGAGGGGTAATTCCGGGTCAGAACCATACCCCAAAGCGTTTAATATTTTGATAGCTGCCACACTTTTCTCATACGTCCCCACGCCACGTTGGGCACGTACATTTTCTTCCAGATAACACGGCATTGAAGCAACGAGCCGAACCCGGTGTTCCCGAAAGAATTCCGACATCTCTTCCATGCCCAATTCAAGGAGCACGGTCAGGTTCGTTCGCACCTGCACCGTATGACCTTCCTGGCGAAGGGCGGTGACAAAACGGCAGAAATTCGGATTGAGTTCAGGGGCGCCTCCTGTCAGATCAATAAGCTTACAATGCACACTTTGAGCCGCCCCCAGGACAAGTTCCATGGTAGACCATTCCATGATCTCCATTCGTTCGGGGGAGGCCTCGAGGTGGCAGTGAACGCACCGCTGGTTGCATCGCAGGCCCAGGTTGACCTGCAGGGTCTCGATCTTCAGGCTGTGTAACCCATCACCCGTAATTTTTGCGATTCTTGTCTCGAAATCATCCATGACTTCCCCTCCCTTTATCGATGTTCATTTCCCATTCTTAATGTCATTCGAGTTCTTATTTTGATCAGCACATCTTCCCAATTCTAGCTAAAATATTTGAAATTTCCTGGACGTGTCATCCTGAACCATGTCCTGATGAAAATCAGGATTGTTTCAGGATCTCACCAAATGTGGGACCAATGGGGGAGATGCTGAATCGGGGTTCGGCATGACAGTCTTTTTTCGTGTTCTGAAAATGTTAGAGACAAATTCTCAGACTTTTTATGTGAGAATCTATCGTTTTGATTATTCCAAGGGTGTGGAATGGGTTCACTTTCATGCCTATCATTCACCTTCTTGGAGAGGAAACGCCAGGTTGGGTGACAGCCGGGAGCGAATCGCTTTTAGTTCCAGGTGCCCCTCGGAGATTAATCGTTTTACATCTTCTGGCCGATCCACGTCCCATCTTTCCGGCAGTTCATGCCAATGCCATCCCAATCGGCGAAGCCGCTCTCTTGTCTCTTCCAAAACAGATTCGGTTCCCCAGGAGACCCCTTCGAATAATTGAGGTTCATATTGACGAAGACCCAGGAGAACATAACCCCCATCTTCGGTTGGACCGATCACTGCACGAACGCCTTGTTGCAAGACCCTTTTGGCTTCTTTCAAGTCGGCGCACGTGAGAGATGGGGAATCGGTACCCATCAGCAGAGCAGAATCGGCTTTTTTTAAGGTTTGATAGAATGCACAGGCCATTCGTCTGCCAATATCGCCTTCTGTTTGTTGATGGAGTTCTATCTGGAATTTTTCGGAACAATGAATAAAAAAGGGATGTTCTATCGAAGGTGTACACCAGAGGGCGACGGGTCCGACCCCTGCCCGAACGGCTGTGTGAAGGCAATGCAAGATCAGTTGTTCATAGAGAGCTGAAACCGCTTCCGCCTCCAGCAAGGGCAACAATCGAGTTTTCACCTGTCCCGGGATGGGCGCTTTTGCAAAAACGATGAGGCGGCAATCTATTGTTTTCGTGGCTATCCCCATGGGTAATAGAGTCTGGCAAGTCGCCCCGGATTTACCTTATAAAAATAGGCTAACCGGAGAAACCACATCAGTAAGACAGTTCGAAGGATTCCTCTTTTCTCCCAGCGACGACTGGAGGTGAGAACCCGTTGCCAAAGACAAAGGGGGCGATCAACCTTTTTCAGCATTTTACTCAGGGCAATGTCTTCCATGAGATCAATATCGGGAAAACCACCGACCCTTTCCAAGAGCTCCCGTCGCACGAATATTCCCTGATCGCCTGTGGCAATGCCGGAAAGTCGGGAACGCAGGTTCATCAAGAGTTCGACAATACGCAGCAGAGGGTGTTTGCCAGCGAGTTTGACATCGAAACGACCCCAGACTTTCTTCTTCCCATTCATCCCCTGGTCGATCATCCGTTCAGCCCCATTCGGCAGGAAGGTATCGGCATGCAAAAAGAGAAGAATTTCACCCTTGGCGGCCTTCGTCCCTTCATTCATCTGCCGGCTGCGACCGCGGGGGCTCCTGATTACCTGATCGGCTAAGGGTTGGGATGCTACGACAGAAGCATCCGCACTACCACCATCCACCACAACCAGTTCATGTCCTGCTGCCCGCAGGGGTTGAAGGGACAAAAGGGTATCCCCGATCAGGGTGGCCTCGTTTAGAACGGGGATGATGATAGACATTTTCATGACGGCTCTCCTCCTTTGGCAAAGCGTTCTACTGCAACCACCCTTTTACCTGCCATCCCAGCGGCAACAGTGAAACGATCGCCACAGAAAGGGAAACAGGATCTATTTTAAGGTTATCCTGAATCCGGTTCAAAAACAACCGTTTTTTGTGCATGAGGCGTCTCGCCTTTATGCGGGGGTCTGAAGTGAAAGGAAGACTCCAGTCTCCCGAGCATTGGGGCCTGAAAAGTTGCGCCCACGGAATCCCTTCGATTATGATTAAACCTGAGCCTGTAGGAAGGTCTTGCGATGAAAGCCTTTAAGACCCTGAAGAACGATTTGTTTGAGAACCGATGGCGAATTGCTGCGGGGCTTTCGGCCCTTCTCATCGTCGACGTCCTGCAGCTTCTCATTCCAAGGGTGATCAAATATGCGATCGACGATCTCACCTCCGATGCCGTCTCTTCGTCGGGACTCCTTTTTTACGCAGGGGAAGTTCTGATCCTTGCCCTTGCCATCGGCGGTTTTCGATATGTCTGGCGGCACCTCCTCATGGGGGTGGCCCGACGGATCGAAAGAGCGCTGAGAGACCGTCTCTTCAGCCATCTTCAGATCCTTTCTTCTTCTTATTTCTCCCGGGCAAAGATCGGAGATTTGATGGCCCATGCCACCAATGATATTGAGGCGGTCCGTATGTCCCTCGCCATGGGGATGGTCTTTCTGGTGGACACGGCCATTCTGGGGGTTCTGACGCTCTTTTTCATGATCTACATTCATCCCACTCTGACCCTTTATGCCATTCTTCCCATGCCCCTCATTACCGTGATGACGTTGTTCTTTAGCCGGCTCCTCCACGAGCGATTTGAGCTCCTCCAGAGAACCTTTTCCTTCCTGACGGAACGGGTGAGAGAATCCATTACAGGTATCCGGGTGATTAAAGCCTACGTTCAGGAGGGGGTAGAAAGGGAAAAACTCTCCCGTATCAGCCAGGATTACATTCGGAGGAATATCGATGTGACAAGAGTTTGGGGAATGTTCTTTCCCATGCTCCTCTTCTTTTCGAACCTTTCCATGGCAATCGTCCTTTACGTCGGGGGCAGGCTGACGATCCTTCAGTCCATTTCTACCGGAGATCTCGTGGCCTTTATGAGCTACCTGGGAATCCTCGCCTGGCCGATGATGGCCCTGGGATGGGCGATCAATGTGATTCAGCGGGGAAGCGCCTCGCTCGATCGTCTGAACCGGATCTTTGTAGAAACTCCGGAAATCTCAGATGCGTTGGATGTTATTTCGTGCGGGCCGTTAAAGGGGAGAATTGAAATAAAGGGCCTCACCTATCCCTGGGGAAACGGAGCGAATCCCGTTCTGCAGGATATCCATCTGACTATTCGCGAAGGAGAAAAGCTCATTATTGTCGGGCGAACCGGATCCGGGAAGACCATCCTCTGCAATCTACTGGTTCGGCTTCTGGAGCCCGCCAGGGGGTGTCTATTCTTCGATGGGACGGACGTCCATCGGATCCCTCTTTCGGTGCTGAGAAGTTCTATCGCATATATCCCGCAAGAGACCTTCCTCTTTTCCGATACCCTCCGGGAAAACATTGCCCTCGGAAGGCCCGATGCGAGCAAGGAAGAGATTGAAGAGGCCGCCCGGATCGCCCAGATTTTTGAAGAAGTGATGGCCTTTCCCGAAGGAATGAATACCGTGATCGGAGAGAAGGGAATCACCCTGTCCGGAGGCCAGAGGCAACGGGTTGCCATTGCGAGGGCCGTGCTGATGAATTCACCCATCGTCATTCTCGACGATGCGCTCTCTTCCGTGGACATTCAGACGGAGGAACGTATTCTTGAGGGAATGGAGAAATTCTTGAAGGGGAAGACAACCATTCTTGTCACCCACCGGATTGCTCCCCTCCGGAGAGCCGACCGGATCATTGTTCTGGATCAAGGGAGAGTGGTGGAAGAGGGAGATCATGCCTCCCTCCTTGTCAGGGGCGGGATTTACGCCGATCTCTACTGGCGAAGAGAACTGGAAGAGGAACTGGAAAGAACGTAAAGCCATTGCGAATTGCGAATTTGCGAATGAAGAGAAAGCTCAATCGCAAACCAAGACAAGGCCGGAAATATAGAGGAATGTAAGGTGCGTTCCCCGAACGTACCGCCTGACGGCGTGATCGGGGATCACGCCCTGGGTTTTGAAAATTGGGCTATTTCGATTTCGAATTTGTTTCGGATTTCGATATTCGGATTTCGGATTTTAGATTATGTACGCTGACTTTGGATATATGGAAGAGGGGAAACTCGGGAAGGCCTACGACCTCAAGCTGATGGCGAGGCTGGGGACTTTCCTCAAACCGTACCGTGGGCTGATGGCCCTCTCCCTTCTGTTCGTTTTGATCATGGCGGGCCTGGATCTCCTCATCCCTTACCTGATCAAGGAGGCGATCGACCGTTATATTGTCCATTCCGCAACGGAGGTCGTGCTGAAAAGGGACGAATCCCCTCTTGAAGAGCGCTTCTGGAACCGGTATGGCAAGGATCTGATCCCGAAGAAGGAGAAGGAGAGATTTCTTCTTCCTCCCGAGATCCTGAGATCCATGGACTCAAGAGAGGCGCACCTTTTTCAGGGATCGGGCATTCTGACGGGAAATCGGTATTATCTGTTCAACGCACGGGGTCCAGGTGAAGAGCAGGTGTTGAAGAAATATCCCTCCCTGTTTGAGAAGAGCGGGTCTTTCGTTTTCATTTCCCTTGATCGTATGAAGGAGTTGAAGAGGGAAGATCTGCTTGCTGTAAGGGGAGGAGATGTGAGGGGAGTGCTCTCCATTGCCTTCTTTGTCGTCCTGATCCTGGTCTTCAATTTTGGTTTAAACTTTTTCCAGGTCTATGCCATGGAGGTTTCGGGCCAGAGGATGATGCACGACCTCCGGATGAAGACATTCTCCCATCTCCAGAGCCTCTCGGTCTCCTTTTTCGACCACAATCCGGTGGGAAGGTTGGTGACACGGCTGACGAACGATATCCAGAACGTCCACGAAATGTTCACCTCGGTTCTGATCCATCTCCTCAAAGATGTTCTTCTTCTCGTCGGGATCATCGCCATTCTTCTCAGTTTCAACCGGGAGCTCTCCTTGATCGCTCTCTCCGTTCTCCCATTGATCTTCATCACCACCTTCATTTTCAGCCGTCAGGCCAGAGATGCGTTTCGCGAGATCCGGTTCAAGATTGCCCAAATGAATGCTTTTCTTCAGGAGAATCTTGCAGGGATTCGAGTGGTTCAACTCTTCCGACGAGAAGGAGAAAATGGCCGGCGATTTGCTAAAATCAATGAAGGGTATTACCTGGCCAACATGAAGCAGATCTCCATCTACGCCCTCTTCGTCCCCCTCGTGGAGGTTCTGAGCACAGGGGCGATCGGCCTTCTCCTCTGGTACGGAGGTGGAAGGGTGCTGCAGGAAGCCATGACCCTCGGAGCCCTGGTCGCCTTTCTTTCCTACATGAGGATGTTCTTTCAGCCGATTCGGGACCTCTCGGAGAAGTATAATGTCCTCCAATCGGCCATGGCTTCCCTCGAGAGGATCTTCTCCCTTCTCGATACGAATCAAAAGATCGCTGACCCGATTGCCCCAAAAAGAGATGAGATCCGGGGCAACATCGAATTCGATCGTGTGTCCTTCTCCTACAACGGAGAGGACAAAGTCCTAAAGGAGGTTTCTTTCTCGGTTCGGGAAGGCGAGACCGTTGCGATTGTGGGTGCAACGGGAGCCGGGAAAACGTCGCTCCTTCATCTCCTGGAACGTTTCTATGACGAAGAAGAAGGCACCATCCTCGTTGACGGGATTCCTATTCGGGAGAGGGACATCTTCCATCTCCGTTCCCACTTCGGACTGGTGATGCAGGACACCTTCCTTTTTGCTGGAGATATTGAGGAGAATATTCGATTGGGAGACCGAAAGGAGGATGGATCCCGGGTCAAAGAGGTGGCCCGATCGGTGAACGCAGAACAATTTGTCCGGCGTCTGCCCGATGGGTACCGGACGATGGTGGGCGAGGGAGGTGAGGAACTTTCGGCAGGGGAGAGGCAGCTTCTGGCCTTCGCCCGTGCCCTCTATATCAACCCTACAGTCCTCATTCTGGACGAAGCCACATCCCACGTGGACCCCGAGACAGAACGGTTGATTCAAGAGGGCCTGGAAAGGCTACTTAAGGGAAGGACTGCGATTGTCATTGCCCATCGCCTCTCGACCATTCAACATGCTGACCGGATCGTTGTTCTTCATAAGGGAAGGGTTCGGGAGATGGGAACCCACCCGGAATTAATGGCAAAGAAGGGTTTCTATTACAAGCTCTACCAGCTCCAGTACCGAATGGAATAAGGTGAAAGGTGAAAGGTGAAAGGTGAAAGGCCGGAGAGAGAGTTGTGACCTTACACCCTTCACCTTTCACCTTCATGTGCCCCAGGGTTGACAAGAGAGCAGGGGCTGGTCTATATAGGAGGTAAGATGGCAGAAGAAAAGGAAGAACAACCGCTTGGGGCTTCCGCAGAGGAAGAGAAAAAAAGGGAGATCGATCTGAATGCTCTGTACCCGGGAAAAGAGTATGATCTTAACCGGCTCTTCCCGGACGAAGGGACGAAAAAATTACTTCACGATCTCAAGCGGAGCAAGCGGGATATTGAACGATTCATTAAGAATCTTAGTGCGGAGGAGGAGTGAATGAAATGCCCTCACTGTGGTGAAACGCTGCCTTTCCTGGTCTGTGCGGAGTGCGGAGCAGAGACCCCTGCCGGGAGCCTGTATTGCTGTCAATGTGGAAAGCCGGCGAGAAAAGAGGAGAAGGTCGACTTAACCGAGCGTACCTTGTGCAGCGACGGAAATTGTATCGGGACGATTAACGAGAACGGGGTTTGCAACGTCTGTGGAAAACCTTTTGCCGGAGGGAAGGCGTAATTCGCGGGAGATTTGATTGCTCCTGGAAGTTGAAAATGTCGCCTTCTCTTCAATTGTGCCTACCACCCAGGAACACTTCCGACCAACCTTAAAAGTCATCTTTCCACCGTTTTTCGGGGGCTATCTCCGGAGTTGACGAGAGCCATTGGCGGCACAGGCAATAAGAAAAGGCTTAAAAATTCAATGGATAAGTGAAGCTCCCCGCCCATCCTGCCTAAGGCGGGACGGGGCTTCCCGGAAAAGAAATATCGATCATATTGTGCCCCCTGACCCCGCCTATCCCGCCAAAGGCAGGACGGGGCTTGCGGGGCACGTTCCGGCCACATTGACAGCAGGGACGATAATGATTATGTTAAGGAAACAGCCCTGCAACGTTCAAAGGAGGTAAACATGGTTTTTTTGCCCAGGGGGGGTGCTGATAAAGAAGAAAGAGGGAAAGAGGAAAAAATCATCGTACCAGGGGAACTTCCTATTCTTCCCTTAAGGGGAACTGTGCTCTATCCTGATCTGATTCTCCCCATTATGGTGGGAAGAAGGAGATCGGTAAAGTTGGTCGATGACGCGATGGATTCCGACCGGATTATCGGGGTTGTCACCCAGAAACGGTCCGAGGTGGAAGACCCCAAGGAGGGCGATCTCTATTCCGTTGGTGTGGCAGCCCTGATTCTGAGGATGATCCGGGAACTGGATGGAAGTCAGCGGGTGATCGTCCAGGGGATTTCAAGAGTGAAGATTAGGGAGTACTTCCAGAGGGAGCCCTACTATAAGGCGAGGGTCGAGGTCATGGAAGACCTTGCTACCCGGGGGGTGGAGATAGAAGCCCTCGTGATGAATCTGAAGAATCTCTTTCAGCGGGCTGTGGAACTGGCCCCCTACCTGACGGCAGAGCTGGGAACCATGGTCAGTAATATCAGGATGCCTCACATCCTTGCTGACCTCATCGCCTCGAATCTCAATATCTCCACCAGCGAAAAGCAGGCTATTCTTGAGACCTTCGATGTGCGGGAACGCCTGGCCAAGGTCCATCTCTACCTGAACAAGGAAGTGCAGGTGCTGGAACTTGGGAATAAGATCCAGTCCCAGGTGAAGGAGGATATGGATCGGACCCAGCGGGAGTATTACCTTCGCGAGCAGTTGAAGGCGATTAAGAAAGAACTCGGGGAGCTGGACGAGCATTCGGCAGAGATCAAGGAGCTGAAAGAGAGGGTCAAGAAGGCGAAGATGCCGCCCGAGGTTAATACCGCCGCCGAAAAGGAGTTGGAGCGTCTGGCCAAGATCCCTCCTGCTTCGGCAGAGTATACGGTTTCGAGGACCTATCTCGATTGGCTGGTCGAATACCCCTGGTCGGTGACGACCGAGGACAATCTTGACATCACCAATGCCCAGAGGATATTGGATGAGGACCATTATGATCTGGAGAAGGTGAAGAAAAGAATTCTTGAGTACCTGGCGGTCAGGAAGCTCAAGGCCGACATGAAAGGGCCCATCCTCTGCTTTGTTGGTCCCCCGGGCGTTGGGAAGACCTCTCTCGGCAAATCGATCGCCCGCACCATGGGCCGCAAATTCGTGCGGATCTCCTTGGGAGGCGTTCGGGACGAAGCGGAGATCCGGGGACACCGAAGGACTTACGTAGGAGCCCTGCCGGGCCGGATTATTCAGGGGATCAAGAAGGCAGGAACGAATAATCCGGTATTCATGCTTGACGAAGTGGACAAGATCGGGATGGATTTCCGGGGCGATCCCTCTTCCGCCCTTCTCGAGGTCTTGGACCCGGAGCAGAACTTTTCGTTCTCTGACCACTATATGGATGTCCCAGGCGATCTCTCAAAGGTGATGTTCATCACCACGGCCAATGTGCTCGATCCGATTCCTCCTGCCCTTCGAGACCGAATGGAAATCCTCGAACTTCCCGGATATAGCGAAGACCAGAAGCTGATGATTGCCAAACAGTTTCTAATCCCCAAGCAGATCAATGAGCACGGGCTGACCTCCGACTATATTCAGTTTCAGGATGATGCCCTTCAGGCGATCATCAATTCCTATACCCGGGAGGCCGGGGTCAGGAATCTGGAGCGGGAGATTGCCGCCCTCTGTCGTGGTGTCGCAAAGGATGTCGCCCAGGGCATCCAGGAGAAAGTGACGATCGGTCCGGAGAGTTTGCATAAGTTCCTGGGCCCGGTTAAGTTCTTCCCTGAAGTCGCCGAACGAACCTCCGAGGCCGGGGTCGCAACCGGTCTGGCATGGACTCCCACTGGCGGGGACATCATCTTTGTGGAAGCGACAAAGATGCGGGGAGAGAAGGGGCTGACGCTGACGGGGCAACTGGGCGATGTGATGAAAGAATCGGCCCAGGCCGCGTTGACCTACGTCAGGTCAAAGTCGAAGGAACTCGGGGTTGAAGAGGACTTCTTCCAGAAGACGGATATCCATATCCATGTCCCTGCCGGGGCTATCCCGAAGGATGGCCCTTCCGCGGGAGTCACCATGTTCGTCGCCCTGACATCCCTTTTGACGAACAAACCTGTTCGAAACGATGTGGCGATGACGGGAGAGATTACCCTTCGGGGCCTGGTCCTTCCTGTAGGGGGGATTAAGGAGAAGGTCCTGGCCGCAACGCGGGCGGGGATCAAAACAGTGATCCTTCCCAGGAAGAACGAGAAAGATCTGGAGGAGATTCCCGAGCGGATACGCAACGAGATCCATTTCCTGTTCATCCAGAGGATGGACGAGGCCATCGGACTGGCACTCAAACACTGAGGAAATTCGAAGCACGAAATCCGAATTTCGAAATACATTCGAATCACCCAAGCACGAAGCTTTAATGAGTGAGTTTTGGTCATTTAGAGATTTGGATTTGCCTGCCCTGTTCAATGCGTGTCGAAGCGCTTCCTGGTTTCGTTTATCACGATGGTCACGAAAAATAGAATTGTCAACCTCAAGGGAATTATTTAACAGGGTGAAGATTTCGATATTCGAGTTTCGAATTTTTGCTTTAAGTTATGGATTACCCCAGACTCAGAAACGTCAATATCTTCCCTGTTCAGATGTCGGGTAAGACGCTGCTCTGCCTCCAGGATCCCCTGAACATCAGCGAAAAGGCCCTCTTTTTGCCTCCTGCCCTTTACTTCATCGTCTCCCTTTTTGACGGTAACCACTCTGTTCTGGACATTCAGACCGAGTACATGAGGCGATTCGGGGAGCTGCTTTATACCGATAAAATCAACGAGATCATCGGTCAGATGGAAGAGAGCCACTTCCTTGAAGGAGATCGGTTTCAGGAAGCTCTGATGCGTAGAGAAGAGGCTTTTAAGAGGGCTTCGGTGAGAGAAGCGGCTTTCGCCGGGAAGAGTTACGAAAGGGAGCCGCGGCAGCTCGGGCTGCAGATGGAAGGGTATTTTACCCATCCGGAGGGTCCCGGGATTCCCGGAGAAAAGACGAAGGGGAATGGACTGAGGGGTGCAGTGGCGCCTCACATCGATTTTCAGAGGGGTGGTTTCTGCTACGCCTTTGCCCACCGGGAGATCTGGGAAAAAAGCTCTCCCGATTGTTTCGTCATCCTCGGGACAGCACACACTCCAATGAAACACCCATTCTCCCTGACCCGGAAGGATTTCCTGACGCCCCTCGGCCCTCTGGAAGCGGACAGGGAGTTGATCGATTCGATTCAATCACGATGCTCTTATGATCTTTTTCATGACGAAGGGGTCCATCGCAGCGAACATTCTGTCGAATTTCAGTCTGTCTTCCTCCGGTTCATGAACCCGGAACCCAAACCTCTTCGAATCGTTCCCATCCTCTGTGGTTCCTTTCAAGAGGCGATAGAGAGGCGAGTTTCACCTATGGAACTTGAACCGTTTCGAGAATTCATTGAATCCCTGAGGGATAATGTTTCGTCCCCAAAGAAGAAGATTTGCGTGATCGCCAGCGCTGATCTTGCCCACATGGGTCTCCAGTTTGGAGATCGGGATGGAATGGGAGAATATGATCTCCGCATCCTCGAGGAAGAAGATCGGAAAATGCTCAGACATGCGGAAAATGTAGATGGGGAGGGATTTTTTTCATCCATTGCGAGCGAACAGGATCGGAGGCGAATCTGTGGTTTGCCTGCGATCTACACAATGCTTCATGTCCTCGGCGCAAAAGAGGGGAAGCTTTTGAAATACGGTCAGGCCTTCACCCGCGAAACCCAATCCGTCGTCTCCTTCGCCAGCCTCGCCCTTTATTAAG
>Ga0315282_10007697_pt1 | contig 17621 bp, 9 predicted proteins | sample YL17G07_20_MG_FD_203693 | JGI IMG/M metagenome (GOLD analysis project Ga0315282, IMG submission 203693) | Sediment microbial communities from Yellowstone Lake, YNP, Wyoming, USA - YL17G07_20 | ecosystem: Environmental > Aquatic > Freshwater > Lake > Sediment | place: USA: Wyoming | collected... | reverse complement strand
ACGGCGGCGACTCCTTCGCGGTGATTGTCGAATATCTGCCCAGCCTGGCCGAGCCGCGCTACCTCTGGCAGCGCGGTCACGCGTGGGTGCATCTGGGAGACCAGCCCAGCGACTTCCGCGCCCCGGTCCTGCTGCCCAACGATGCGCCGCCGGACGCGCCGATTCTGAACCCCGCCCCTGGAGACGCTATCGACTACTTGAACCCGTTTCACACCACCGTGGGCTACTGGATTCCCCGCAGCAAGGCAGTCATCGCGGACGCCACCCATTCCATCCTGCGAGGCCTGAATCTCAAGCCCGGCGACGAAGTGCCCGGGCCGTGGGGCGGCGAAGTCGACATCCCCTACGAGCCGCGGGCCTGGGACATCCTGATCCGTTCCGACCGCGCCGCCCCCGATGAACGGGAGTTCGGCATCGACGCCTACGATCCCACGCCCTTCCATCGCGTCGGACTCGCCGTCCACAGGAACCAGCGCCTCGGCATGGTCTGCGGTGAGAATTTTCCGAACATCCTGGCCCGGCCGGAGAACAGCTTGTTTCGTGAACTCTATCGGCGCACCCTGCACTATCTCCTCGACGGCGCCAAGCCCCTCAACCGGGAAAACCTCGTCCCCCCCGCCCAGCGCGATTCCACCGTGATCGCCTGGGAGCGGCCGGTGCGCATCGACACGCTGCGTTACGAACTGCCCGCCTTCATCGATTTCAACGACTCGCAATGGCACCGCAAGCCGGCCCCGTTCGCGCACTATGTGATCGAAGGATCCATCGACGGCCAAAACTGGATCCGGCTGGCCGACCGTCGCCACGGCCCCTGGCGCGGCATACAAACTGACGTTTTCGCTCCCCTCGAGTTACGCTACCTCCGCTTCGATGGAGCCTTCTCCACCGGTGAACCGTTCCGGGTCCGCAACTTCGAGGCGTTTCCGGCGCAATAGCCGGCCGGCTGGCAGACCCCGCCGGAATCGCGCCGGCGGCTGTGCGTCCAGAAGTGATGCGCCTCGCCTGTTGTATCGGATTTGAGAGCTCGCGGCCCGCACAGCGCCAGGCGCGGACCCACAGGTCCGGGGCTTTGGGTTTGGGCCCGGGTCAAGAGTTCCCGCCGGCTCTCCGATGGTCCAGAACCTGCCGGAAATCGCGGGGCGTGAAATGGTGCGGAAGTTCTCTCAGTTCTTCTGCGGAAAGGAAGAACCCCTCGCCGCCCTGCCAGATGGTGATGCCGATCTGGGCGAGATTGCGCGCCTCAAACCCCTCCTTTCGGAGCTGATCCGCCAGTGTGGAAAGATCGCCAATCATCATGGCTGCAACCTCCTTATCAAGGAACTCGGACGCCCATGACGCCGATCTGCTTGCTGTCCGGGTCGAAGCAGACGGCCGCGAGGGTATTCGCCTTGGTGTTGACTTGTTCCAGACCTGCACTGGCAGGCCCAACAGTGGGTACGCCTGTCGGCAGGCTGCCGCCCGGGAATCCGCCGCCTGGAGCTGTGCCGCCTGGAGGTGTGCCGCCCGGGAATCCCCCGCCTGGAGGAACCCCACCTGGCAATCCGCTGCTGGTTTGCTGTGGCAGAGAGCCGACCCAGGCGACGCCCTCCGGATTGGGGACCACCATGGCATCCCCGGACACCAGGTCGTAGACGATGTACTGGGAACCCGTGCTGTCGCTCCGGGTCCCGCGCGCGACCAGCTTTCGAGTGACTGGAAACACGCCTGCCAGGCTTGCCGTCGAGAACCGGTCGGGCAAGCTGAGAGTCCGGGTTTCGCTTCGCTCCAGATCGAAGACCACGAATCCCGAGTCTCCCTGCGTCGAGCGGGTGCCGCTGGCGATCAGTGCGTTCATGGACGACACCGCGGTCACGCCAGCAAAACTGGCCACGCCGGCCGGCAGATTGAATTGTGAGGCCGCCCCCATGGCAGCGTCGAAAACCACCAAGGAGTCGGGGGTGGTTCCATTTCCGCTGTAGATGAAATCATTCATGGAACCCGCCGATCCGGCGGCTATGTCCAACGGGGCCTGGGGCGGCAAGGAGACCACAGAAGCCAGCTCCGCTCCGGGTTCGACGACCGCCAGGCCTCTGGCCAGGCAAGAATTCTTGGCCTCGGTTTCGAGCGTCAAGGTTACCGGCACCGCCAGTACCGAGGAAAGCTGGAAGGAGTACAGCGGCACTCGGGCGGTGCAGGCTGCGGCAAACCACCCGTCCGGAAAACGAACGACGCGAGGGCTGCTGCCGTCTTTCGGGAAGGCGACCAGCCCGTGAGCAGAGTTCGACGAGTTCCTGGCCAGAACATAGAACTCGTTTGACAGCGAGTGGTACACCACGGTGGCACGCACCGCCGCGAGACTGGGACCGGACCCGCCGGCGCCGCTCTGACCGCCGCTCCCCGCCGCAGCGGATAGGGCCACCGGGCCCAGGAGCGCCAGCCAATTCTCCGGGAAGGGCTGGGAGGTGATCTCGCCTTGCGCGCTCACGATGGCGAACTTCATGCGGGTGGGCTGCTCGGCGCTGTCTCCGACCACCACGCCGAAGGAACCGTCCACTCCCGCGGCCGGCGCCGAAAGGGCCTGGTTCATGCCGTCGCCGAGGTCCACGCTCATGCCCAAGCCCGCGCCGCCCGGCAAGGCCGCCCCTCCCGCCGTCGAATCCCGCACTTCCCCGGTCCGGGTGTCGATGGTTACCCGCCGCACAGCGTCGCCGGCCAGCACCGCGGTGATCCCGTCCGAGCCCGTGCCCAGGAGGTTCGAAGCCGCGGAGGGGAGCTGAACCGAGATCGGGTCCGCCCGTTCGGGGCGGAAGATCAATACCTTGGAACTTACTCCGGCCGGCGCCTGTCCTTCCGCCGGACCCAGCAGCGCCGCCAGAGCCGGGCCTTCGCTCTCCGCAATGACCGGCGTGGTGTCGTTCTGATTCCCGCTCACCAGACAGGCATCAATTCGCGTCGCCGACGTCTTGGCAGCGTCGAACAGAAAGCTCGGAGAGCAGCCCTGGGCATCGCGCGCGGCGCTCGCGATCAGGTAATTGCCGCGCAAATCGGAACCCGTTAACGAGCTGAGTTCCGGCGCGTCCGAAGGCAATCGAACAAAGGTCACCTCCGGACGCGAGGTCTTCCCAAGCGTGGTTCTGTTCGCGGTCGAGACGTCGGCTCGCAGGCTGATCACGTCCCCGGGCTGCCATCCGGCCGGAAGACTGACCTGCAGATCATACTCACCCGGGCGCTGGTCTCGAGCCTTGACTTCGGTCTCGGCTACGAGCCCGCCGACGTGCACGATGACCGGGACTGCCGAGGCGTCTCGCGCCCCCAAACCGGTGATGGAAAGAACCGCGGCGTCGCCGGAGGTCGTTACGACTGCCTCCCCGTACCCGCTGTCGCCCACGGCGCGCACCGATGGCGCCACCGGCTGCACCACCATCCTGGCCGCACGGCTCCGGGCCTCGCCTTGCCGGACCACCACCTCGGCAAGGCCCGACGCGGTCTCCCAGGGGACTTGGGCGACGATCCGGCCGATGCTGACCGACAGCACTCCAGCCGCTGCGCCGTTGACCAGCACCTGCGTGTCGCTGATCGAGCCGAAGTTCAGGCCATTGATCCAGATGAGTCCGCCGGGCGCAACGGTCGATGGGGACGGTTCCTGGGTATACGCGTTGACCACACCGCGAGGCCCCACCACGGGCGCCAGTTGAGATTGAGCCAGCGACACGAGACCGGTTGCGAGAAGCAAGGCAGGAAGCCGTGGGCCTTGTATCATTCGTTCCCTCACTGTTCAATCACTCCACGGCGATGGTCGGCACAACGGCGCCTGTGGTCGGGCTGTCGACGCCCCCGATTCGCACGGTGACCGGGAGAGCGTCGCCTTTCTCATGGAATCCCGGGACCCGCAGATTGAGCTGGTAGACTCCGACGAAGCCGGGCGCCAGGCCGCTCCAGTCCACGATCACTGCCGACTGGCTCATTCTGGGATCCCCGAAGAACACCTGGACCGTGTCGGTTTCGGCGAGGGGCGAAGACGGCGCGGGGCTGCCGGCGGTCACTGTGCCGCCATGCGTGGCCCCCAGCCCGGCCGCGTACATGATCAGGGGTTCGTCTCGCTTGGCCTTGGTCGACGTGCTGATCGGCGTCCCGTCCTCCCGAAACACGGCCGCCTGTCCGGTCTGCGCGTTGATGAACACCGCTGGCGCGTACTTTTGGACAGCGACGGAGACCTGCGACCCGGAGGTGTGGCGCTCGGGGGATCTCACCACCAGCGTGTGCGTTCCGGTCTTGGTACTGGGGGGAATCTGGACGTTGATCTGCCCGCTGGAGGTCATGAACAGCGGCAGCGCAACGTTGTCCAGGGTCACACACACGCCGCCCAGGACGGTCGGCAGCGGGACGCTGGCGGCCGTGGCCGCGGATGCCAGATTCTGTCCGAAGATGGAGACCGCGCCGCCCGGCGCAATCGTCTTCTGGTAGCTGATGGCGTTCACCACGCCGTTCTGGCTCACCTGAATCACGCTGGACGGCAGCGCGCCCGCCTGCCCGGACCCCGTGGACTGCGTCAGAGACACGATGCTCAACCCGCTGGTCGTCAGGATATAGGCGGTGGTACCGGTTGAGTCCAGGGCCATGGTCCGGCCGTTGACGTTGACTCTTTGGGTTCCGACCTGGCTCGACAGCGGGCCTTCCAGAACCGCCGCCGAACCACGCGGCATGCCCGTGCTTACGTCCACCAGATCCACCGTGGGCGTGTCTTGCACGACCGCGTTGGCGCTGGAGCGCACCGGCTGCGAAAAGCGCGCCACCATGTTCGCACTCACCGCCGCCACTGCCGCCACCGACCGGCTGGTGGTCGTGGTTGCGGCGTTGACAGGCGTCAGCGCCGCGTTCAGCACCGTTCCGTTCACGACGAAGTACTGCCCGCGGGGGCCCGCCGCCACCGGGCCGTAGTAACCCTGAATCGGGCTGGCCACCACGGATTGGCTCAGCACGAAGTCGTCCGCGGTGGCGTCGTAGAGGTAGGCGGTTCCGCTTCCTCCCAGCAACATCGCGTACTCGCCTCCCGGCGTGGCCACCATGGTGCGAGGAGTCTGGATGGTGGAGGTCCCCAGAACCGAGCTGTTCTTCCGGGGCAGCGCCTCGTTGTCCACCACTTTCCAGAGGGAGCCGTCCGACATGATGATCTGCGGACCGGCCAGCGTGGCGACGATCACGCTGGGCGTGGTCAGCGCGAAGCTCGCGTTATAGGAAACCGGCGGGAACTTGACCTTTCCCGTGACCTCGCCCTTGTCCAGGTCGATGATGCTGATGCTCTCCCCTCCGCTGTTGGCCACGTACAGAAATCGCCCGTTGGGCGTGATGGCCAGAGACCGCGGAAGCTGTCCCACCGTGATGGCCGGGAGGAATTGATTCGTCCGCGTGTCGAACACCTCGACCCGGTTCATGCCCGAGTTCGCGATGTACAGGCGTTGGCGGACCGAATCGCTGACGATGTCCGCCAAGCCTTCCGCGGTGGAAACGCTGATCGCCGCCGTTCTTACGTCACCGCTGGCTTCGGCGTTACGGTAGTTCTGAAACGCGCGGATGCGGAACGGGATGTTGATGGCTTCGCTGGACTGCACCAGGAAGTCCGTGGGCGTCTGCGTCCCCAGCGAGCGCGCGGCGTTCGCGTTAAAGGTGAATCCGAAGATGGTCTCCGTGTCAGTGCGCCGGGTGGTAACCGTCGGCGCGTTCGAAGAGACTCCGGTTTGTTGCGTGGGTGTCAGGGTTTGTCCCGCGCCCGTGGCGCCGGGCGCAGCCCCCGGCGGAATCACGATCTCCCCGCCCCCCGCACCTCCGGGCGTCGTGGGCAACGTAATAGGGAATTCGCCTCCCGGCGCGCCGCCGCCTGCTCCTCCACCCGGTCCTCCCCCGCCGATCGGAGCCGTGGCGCCTCCGCCCTGCTGGCCACCGATGGGGAAGGTGAAAGTGACTCCGGTGGCGGTGTAAACCTGTGCGGTCGCCGTCATGCGCCCTTTCCCGGCATTGCGTACCGCCACTTCGGCGGTTCGCTTGTTGGAAGTCACCCCGCACTGGTCATACGTCAGCAGGACCGCCGGATTGTCCAGCACCGCGATCGGGCTGTCGTACATCGTCGAAATCGGAATCACCATGAATCCGGACTGCGACAACGCGTAGATGGTCGCTCCGCTCGAATCGATCACCATATTCCCGGTCAGGTTCTCCGGCAATTGCAGCCCCATCCGGATGAGCAGGTTGTCGGGATCGCTCAGCATGAGCTGAGTGACGTTGGCGCTGGCCGTCGGATTCTGCACGGGCGTGATGTTGAAGGCCGAGTACACCACGCTGCCGTCGGGCGCGAACACGCTGCCGCCTTGATTCTGCTGGGTGTTGAAATTGGCGTTGCTGGCGAACGGATACATCGAGTTGGCCGTATTCTGCTGGGCGATGATCGCCAGCGTGGCCGTTTCAAACAGGCTCAGTCCCGCCATGAACTTCTCGCCGTTGGGAGAAACCGACAGGACAGTCGAGATACTCGACAGGGTCCGGCTCCGGAGCACCGAGCCGGACGCCACTTCGAAGACGAACATTTGCCGGGTGCTGGTGCTGGGATTGTTCAGTCCGATGATCCAGCGGCCGTCCGGGCTGGAGGTCAGGTTGCTTCGCGTGCTCATGTACACGCGGCTCGAGGGCGCCGGCGTCTGAGGCGTCGTGGGCGCCGGAAGAGTGACCGGCACAGCCAGCAGAGCCTCCTCGCCACTCAAGTTCGGGTTGTACAAGAGCAGCCGGTTTTCGGAATTGCCGGTGCCGGAACCAACTGTGCTGATCAGCACTCGCTCATCGCCCCCCACCGCCACGCCTTCTGGCGCCGCCGGCAGGCTCAACCGCTTGAAGACCGTCGCGCTCTCCAGATCGACAACCTCCAGCGTGGAGGACTGGTAGGCGGTCACGTACAAGTACTTGCCGCTGCGGGAAAGCGCCGCCGAGAGCGGCTGGGCGCCCACCGGAATTGAACTCAGGAAGCGCTTCTGCGCGGTCGAATACACATCGATGCGGTTCTGGCTGCTGATGACCAAATAGAGCCGGCCGCGGGCTTCATCCAGAACCAGGTCGGTGGCTCCGCCGGTCATGGGCACGGCCGTCCCGAAGGTCGCCGCCTGGCTCGTGAAGCGGCACAAGCAAATGAGCGCGAGCAGAACTCCCTGTCTCATACGATTCCCCGTCCTACGTCACTGCACGGTCACTATGACCGGGTCACTCCTCTGCCCGGTCGCCAGAGACCGCACCACCGCCACGTAGGATCCGGGAGGCGCGGTGTCCGGCACCTGCGCAAGAATCTGATTGCTGCTGGTGCGAAGAATGGGAAGCCGGAGATTGCTGAAGGTGACGCACGAGCCGCCCGCCACGGTCGGCGGCGGCAGTTGGTCCGGAACTGCCGGCGTGGCCAGGTTCACGCCGCTGATCATGACGAACGAACCCGGCCGGATGTTGCGTGTCCCATCGCTGGCATTGACGATCCCGGCATTGCCCGCGGCAATCTGGGGACGAGACGGTCCCACCGGCGTGAGCGGCACCATGGTCATCCCGGAAAGGGTGATGCTGTACGCCGTGCCGGCGCTATCCACCGCAATCTGACGCGGCGGAACATTGATGCGCGAGTTGCCGAACAGGCTCTGCACGGGATTCTCGGCGAGGGCGCCGACCACCGTTATCGAATTGTCCTTGAGGTCCATCAGTTCCAGCGTTGTTGCGGGATCGCTGGTGGAGGTGCTGGCGACCTGCTGCTTGACCGGCGTGGTCAGGCGAACAAACCGGCCGGCGTCGATCATCCCCAGCGCAGCCACGTTGCGCCGGCTGGCCAAGGGGAACGTCTGGCTGGCGGTGGGACTTTCGGAGCCGCCAATCACGGACAGCCCGGAGCTCAGGATGAAGCCGTTGGCCGCATAATAGCTGCCTTCCGGACCCGCGGCCAGCGCCCCGTAATAGCCCACGATGTTCGTCTGTGTGTACGGCCGCACCGAGTTGGTGTAGGCGTCGACCAGGCCGTCGTACCGGTACAACGTCCCGCTTCCCGCCACGGTGATGATCGATTTGCCGTCCGGGGTGGCCATCATTCGCACCGGGCCGTTGGTTCCCGCGGTGGTAATCTGCGTGGGAACCACCGAGCTGGCCGGCCGGGGATTGGCCTCACTGCCCACCACTTCCCACAGCGACCCGTCCGACATCGCAATCTGCAACCCGAACAGACCGTAAGCGATGGCCTGGGGCGAAACCGGACTGGCTGTGCCGGACCGCGGGCGAGCAGGAAACGTGACCGCATCGACGATCTTCCCGGTATCCAAATCGACCACGCTGATGGACTCGCCGCCCGTGTTCGCCACATACAACCGGTCGCCCGCCATGGCCATCTGATGCGGCAACTGACCCACGTCGATCGGGTCCACGAAACGCTGTTTGACCTTGTCAAAGACCTCGATGTGGTTGTACCCCGCGTTGGTTATGTACACACGGCTCCGCTTGTCGTCCACCACAATGTCCTGTAGCCCCTCGGAGGTCGACGTGCCGGTGGGGACCGGGAACACCACACCCCGGTCATTGGCCTGGCGGACGTTCATGTAAACACGAATCGTATTCGGGACGTTGATCGCGTCCGGAGAAGAAAGGTTAATGCTTACCGGTGTTCCGGTGTTGGTCACTGCGCCCGAGTACAGATTCGTGCCGTACTGGCGCGTCACGCTGGTCCTCCCCGGCTCCATCGTGAATTCGATGGTCGAGGGCGCCACTCCGCTGGAGGCCTGCGCGATCAGGGCCGCGGTGGCATCCGGCACGCTGAAGGTGAGCGTTCCCTTGCCGGCGTTGAAAATTCGCAGGCTGCCTTTTGCCAGGCCGCGATTGCAGTCGTCCACAGCCACGAAGACGGTGGTCGTCTCGGGGATCAGAATGGGGTAGTCGTAGAGCGTCGAAAGCGGCAGGTGAATCAAGCCCGACTCAGAAAGCCCCCAGGCCTCCTCGCCGGTCGAGAGGATGACCATCTTCGCGACCACGCTTTCCGGAATCTTGATCCCCATGCGGACCCCTAAGTTCCGAGGATGGGAGATAAGCAGCGTGGAGGCTTGCGGCCGGCTGGCTGGGGTGGTCTGGGGCGCCACGTTGAATGCGCTCAGCAGCGTCTCTCCGTCGGGTGTGAATACGCTGCCGCCCATGTTCTGAGTGGAATTGAAGGTGGCCGTCCCGGTGGTGGTCGAGCTCAGTGGAAATGGCACGTTGGCCGCGTTGTATTGGGCCATCACATTCAGAGTGGCCGTGTCATACAGGGTGTAGCCGGCCATGAACCGGGAGCCATCGGGGGACACCGACAGGACGGTCGATTGGCCGGTCACCGTACGGCTTCGCAACACCGAGGCGGAGTAGACTTCGTAGACAAAAACGATGGTTTGAGCATTGTTGTTGACGGTGCTCAGCCCGATGATGAAGAGACCGTCCGGGGTGCGCGCCAGCTTGCCGCGAAAGGTGGTCGTGGGACGCCCGATGGTCACCGGGTTCAAAGGTGACGGAGTCGCGGGAGGCGGTGGAAAGGCCACCGGCGAGACCTGCGAACCCTGCCCTTGGATGGGGTCGTACAGCAGCAGGGAATCGATCTGGTCGGTGCTGCTGGTGCCTTCGGTCGAAATCAACACTCGTCCGTCGGCGCCCGCCGCAACCCCCTCGGGCTTGACGTTCAAAGCCACCGTCTGGCTGACGCTGCCTGATCCCAAGTCGATCACCGTAAGCGAGGAGCTGCCGTTGTTGGTCACGTAGAGGAATCGGCCGTCCATCGACAGGGCCCCCGCAACCGGCGAATTCCCGGTCTGGAACCACTTGACGACCGCCCGTTCCAGGTAGCTGTAGACGTCCACGCGGTTGGCGGCTTGCTGCACCAGGTAGAGCCGGCCCCGGGCCTCATCCAGCACCACGTCGGAGGGAGTCCCCCCTAGGCGCACGACGTCGCCGAAGGTGGCGCTTCCGGTCTGCGCGAGGGCCGCTGGCAGCAGCAGCCCGGCAACAGTCAGCCCAATCGCGTGGGCACAACACAGGACTCGGTGGGACATTGTCGATAGAGACCCCACGATTGGAAACACGTATCTGTGCCGACAGTTCAATCGGTCTCTGTAAAGTTTTGTTAAACCCGCGACGCCCGGGTGAAGTGAGCGCATGGTTGATATACACAGCGCCATTGATGCCTGCGCCAGGTTCTAGACCGCTCGCTGACGCGCGCGGCTCCGAATCTACAGCGGAGCCGCGACCGTGAGGGAGCGGATGCGCAATCACTTGTGATGCTGCGTATAGCCTCCTCTGGCTCGATACAGGCTCAGGGACCCAACCTAGGCGAGTTCCTTCGCGATTGCCTCGTCCTGGGCCATCCCGTACAGGAAGTGCATCACCGAGTTGCGATGGCGCCTGAGCAAAGGTTCCAGAAACTGCGCTTCGCCGTTTTTGAGGCCGAGCGTCGCACCCGGCGGGCCATACATTGGGGGTTACAGTTCCAATCGTCCGCGATAGATCATGGCCTTCAGCTTGAACTTTTGCTGGATCTTCATCGGCCAGGCCTGGGCGGCGAATTCCAATGTCCCGTCATCGGCCCTGATCGGGTCACGGCGAGGAAAGCGCAGCTCAGCCGACAGGTGTTCTCCGTGCTGGGGCACGTAAGCCGAAGTCGCCTGGATGGGACCGTGACCCTTCAACAAGACGCCGGCCGTTTGGAGCAGTTCTGCTTCCAAACGCCGAGTTCCTTGAGGGACCAGTTGCACGGGGAATCCAAGGATCTCCACCACGTAGTCCGGCTCTTCACAATCGAGGAACTCGATGGCTTTGGGGTGTTCCAGCCCCTCTCGCATCCAGCGTTCCAGAGCCAGCGCCTGACGGATCGGGAGTGCGCTTGACCACCGAATGGTCAGACATACCTCGGTTCGCACGCGCGGGTTGCCATCCGGGGTCTGATCCTGCCCTGCCGTCCGCGGCTCTCGTCCCGAACGCTGGCTACCCGGCGAGCCGATACCACGGATTCCCGCCAGCAGGCCGACCGAAGCGGGAATTCCTGCGTCGTTGGAGTCGGATCGCGACCGCTCCGGCGGCGGCTGGAAGTGGAATGGCAGGGTCACCGGCTTGGCCCACGGCGAATCGGTGAGCAACCGGTCCACCAGGTCTCGCGACCAGTTCGGAAAGGGGTGCTGGTCCCATGATTCGGCCGCGGCCAACGGAGCCGCACCGAGAATCGTCAGGAGACACCGTCTTGTCATAGCTGTTCTGTTGCCTGCATTAGCGCCGTTCTCCGCCTCCGCCGACTCTCGCAACGGCGCCTCTGACATCGGGCATCGAGAAGCCTGCCAGGGTCGTCTTTCGACGGGGAGTGCGTCCGTTCAGTCCCTCATGCCGCGGCGGAGCGGCCCTCGGGGCTGACCAGTCTGGCTCGAGCGCGCCTCGGCGCTCGTCGTTCCACCACCGCCACGCCAAGCTCAGCATCCGGAAAACCTCCTGGGACCCAAAAGGCTGTACGAGAAGGTCATAACCACCAAGGTCCAGGACCTTTCCAGCACAGTTGCCCGGAAAGCTCATGCCCTGCCAAACCAACGCTTGCAGAACGATAAGGCACGCGTTGCGGTCCGCGCGAGCGGACGAACAAACTTGGGCACTGAGATGACCGGCAATTTCCAGAGCGTCCGCGAACGCGGCCTGGTCCCTATCTGCAGTCCCGCCTCGAGCAAGTCGGAGAACTCTCCTGTGCGCCCTTCTGTAGCCGTAAACAGAGCCCCTTCATCACGCAGGCGGATGAGCAAGCGAATGCCGGCTTCATCGAAGCCGGCCACTTCCGAAACATCGATGATCAGGGGCCGCGATCCCAGAATGGATGATGCCGAACGCCAGCACCGTTCCAATTCCGCAGCCGCTTGCGCACTCAATTGGCCGATGAGACGCACTCTAAACGCATCCGAGTTGTCGTGCTGATAGATTTGCATTGCAGTCATGCCGGGGATCTGTTCTTGAATCCTGCCAATCGAACGACCGTCACGACGCTCCTCCTCCTGCTGCCGCCCGGCAGCGAGCATGCGGCGGCACTGCCGAGGAACGTGGCATCTTCACGTGGCCGGCAGGAGCAGTCCGACAAGAGTCACCCGATCGCTGCGGCACGACGTAGAACTCCGCAAGGCATTACCGATGGTGACCCCCACAGTTGAAACACGTATTTGTGCCGCCGGTTGGATCGGTCTCTGTAAAGTTTTGTTAAACCCACGCGAGGCCCGGGCTGCTGAAGAGGAGTTCTCCGAATCCAGGCTCCCGGCGGGCTCGTCCGCCAGCGGCAGCCGATACCTCGATGAGAGGTATCTCCCCGTCCGGTGGGAAACAGGCCTGTGCATCGCCATACGCAGCGTTACAGGTGATTGCGCATTCGCTCCCTCACGGTTGCGGCTCGGCTGTAGATTCGGAGCCGCGCGGGTCAGCGAGCGGTCCGGAACCTGGCGCAGGCATCAATGGCGCCGCGTATAGCCGGCTTCCGAACAGAGAGGAAACCTTCGGCCCCTCTGCTCCGTCTACGGGTTGTATTTTCGGTTATGCTGGAAGTTCACTCGCTGGAAGAGCCGCCAGTCAGGCGTGCCAGGAACAGGCGTGGGACTTTGAAGAGGACTTGGCAGTCTTGCCAGCCGGGACCGGACGCTTCGGGTCAAAGGTGATTCACAACTCGATGAAACCAAGAGGATCGTGCCAGTGCAGGCTGAACCGAAGGATTCCCCGCTGTCTCGCCGGCATCGCGTCCATCTTGCTGGCGGCCTGGTGTCAAGCCCAGGCTCCGCTGGGGTACACCATTGCGACAGTGGCCGGCAACGGTACGTATGGTTATTCAGGGGATGCTGGCCCGGCCACCGGCGCCCAACTGTTCGACCCGTACGGCGTGGTACTGGATAATTCCGGAAACCTCTACATCGCGGACCAGCTCAACAACCGCATCCGAAAGGTGTCGGCCGACGGTACGATCACGACGGTGGCTGGCAACGGTACGAGTGGTTATACCGGGGACGGAGGCGCGGCCACCAGCGCCGAACTCTACCACCCCTGCGGCTTGGCTTTGGATAGCGCCGGCAACCTCTACATCGCGGACGCCCCCAGCAACGTCATCCGCAAGCTCTCGACGAACGGCACAATCGCCACAGTGGCCGGCAACCAAACCGTTGGCTTCGCAGGGGACGGAGCCGCGGCCACCAGCGCCTCGCTCGACGAGCCGCTGGGCGTGGCAGTAGATGCGGCCGGAAACATTTACATCGCAGATTCGTTTAACAGCCGCATCCGCATGGTAGCGGCGAGTGGCACCATCACGACCGTGGCCGGCAACGGTTTTACCGGTCTTTCCGGGGATGGAGGCGCGGCCACCAGCGCCACGCTCAACAAGCCGCAGGGCGTCGCCGTGGATGCCGCCGGCAACGTTTACATCGCCGACACCGACAACCACGTTGTCCGGAAGGTCGCGGTGGACGGCACGATCAGCACCGTGGCCGGCAACGGTACCTGGGGCTATTCCGGGGACGGAGGCCCGGCCACCCAGGCCGCACTCTTCTACCCTAAGAGCGTGGCAGTGGATGCCGCTGGAAACCTCTACATCGTAGATACGTTTAACAGCCGCATCCGCGTGGTGGCGGCCGACGGCACGATCACCACCGTGGCCGGCAACGGCGTGCCTGGCGACTGGGGGGACGGAGGTCCAGCCACCAGCGCCCGGCTCAAGTTCCCTTCCGGCGTGGCGCTGGATGCCGCCGGAAACCTCTACATCGCAGACACCCAGAACAGCCGGATCAGACTGCTTACACCGCCCTCGCAGCAGGCCAGCGCGGGAGCGGTTCCTGCGATCAGCACGGGTAGAGTGGCAGGCGCGGCAGCCTTCGGTGCTTTCACCTCGGTTGCGCCCGGCTCCTGGATTGAGCTTTACGGGTCGAACCTGGCTGCCAACTCGCGCGGATGGACTGCCGCCGATTTCAAGGGAGTGAAGGCCCCCACTTCGCTCGATGGAACCAAGGTGACCATCGGCGGTCAGGACGCCTTCATCGCCTACATCAGCCCAACGCAAGTGAACGCACAGTTGCCATCCCATGTCGGCGCTGGTCCCCAGGAGATTACGGTGACCACCGCGGCCGGGACGAGTGCGCCGTATACCGTCACCGTCAACCCGGCGCAGCCTGGGCTGCTCCCTTCGCCGTCATTCCAGATCGGTGGCAAGCAGTATGTGGCGGCTCTCCTCAGTGACGGCGCGACCTATGTTCTGCCGCCCGGTGCGATTCCAGGCGCTGCCTCGCGGCCGGCCCATCCGGGCGAGACCATCGTCCTGTATGGCGCCGGATTTGGCCCGGTGAGTCCAAGCGTTGAGGCGGGCGAGATTGTCCGGCAGAACAACGCCCTGACAATGCCGGTCCAGGTCTTTTTCGGACAGATGCCGGCCACCGTGTCCTGCGCGGGATTAGCCGTGGGCGCCGTCGGGCTGTACCAGTTCAACGTGGTCGTGCCGAACCTCCCTCCGAGCGACGCGGTGCCAGTGACATTCACCCTGGGTGGCGTCAGCGGGGCGCAGACGCTGTATACCGCCGTGCAGAATTGACTCCGCCAGGCAGGGAGCGCCCGGAAGTCCCCCCTCAAGCGGAGTCCTCCACAATGCGCCCGTCCAGCATGTGCACGATGCGGTGCCCGTAGGAGGCCACGGTGGGGTCGTGGGTGATCATCAGCACGGTCTGGCCCAGGCGTTCGTTCAGGTCGCGCAGCACCTTCAGGACCGCCGCGGAGTTCTGTGAATCCAGGTTCCCGGTGGGTTCGTCCGCCAGCAGAATGGCGGGGTGGTTGACGATGGCCCGTGCAATGGCCACGCGCTGCTGCTCGCCTCCGGAGAGCGCGCCGGGGCGGTGCTGGAGGCGGTGCTGGATGCCGAGCAACTCGAGCACCGCCTGGAACTTCGGATCGTCGCCCTGCTCCCGGCCCGCGATGTGGCGCGCGATGGCGATGTTGTCAGCAGCGGTCAGCGTGGGCAGCAGGTTGTACTTCTGGAAAACGAACCCAACGGTGGTCTTGCGCATCCGGGTGCGCTCCGCATCCGAGATCTCTGAGAGGTCCCTGCCGTCCACCATGACATGGCCGGAGCTGGCGGAAGTCAGGCCGCCCAGGATGTGAAACAGGGTGGATTTGCCGGAGCCCGAGGGACCCATCACGCACAGCAGCTCGCCGCGCTCGACGGTCAGGTTGACGCCCCGCAGGGCGTGCACGTCCACGTCGCCCACGTGGTAAATCTTGCGCAGGTCGCGCACCTGGATGAAGGGGCCGTCACTCATAGGACAGGGCCTCGATGGGATCCTGGCGGGCGGCCCGCCAGCCGGGATAGGCCGCCCCCAGCCACGCTCCACCGAGCGCGATGGCGCTGGCGATGGGCCACCAGCCCGGGACAATCACCTGGATGATGGAAGCCGGAACCAGAACCTGGATCAGCCAGCGCGTCAGATAGGAGAAGCCGATCCCCAGCGCCGACCCGATGAGGGCCAGCACGGTGGTCTCGCGCAGGATGGTGTTGAGGACGTAGCCCGCCGAGGCGCCCAGCGCTTTCAAGATGCCGATTTCGCGGGTGCGCTCCAGAACCGCCGTGTACATCGAAAGAAACACCACCAGGAACCCCACCACGATGGAAAGAGTGATGACCACCCCGGTGAAAGCCTGGAGGCCGGGAACATTGCTGGCCGAGAACAGCGAGGTGAACTCCTCGATCGAGTAGATCTTGTAGCCCGGCAGCGTCTGCTTCAGGGAGGCCATCACCGTGGGGAGGTTTTCCGGGTCGTCCAGCTTCACGAAGATCTGCGAGAGCTTGCCCACGTTGCTGGTCAGCTTCTGGAGCGTCTGGAGCGGGATGATCAGGCGCGCCAGCTTGCCCGGCTCGACGATGCCGCACACCCGCCAGTCCCGGTTCAGCAGCCTGACCGTGGTACCCACCTTGAGCTGCTTCTGGCGGGCGTAGTAGTCATCCACGATCAGGTCGTCGGGTTTGCGGAACGGGCCCCCGGAGAAATACTTGAAGCCGCCGCTCAGCTCGGTGAACTGCTCCAGGTCAACCCCGGTCACGCTGTCGATGCCGCCGATGGCGGCAATCAGGTTGCCGGTGGCCAGCTCCACGTGCGGCTGCTGTTCCAGAAACGCGGTCATCTTTTCGGGAATCGAACCGGTGTTGAAACTGAGTACCGAGCTTTCGCCCGGCCTCACCCAGATGTCTGCGCCGACGCCCCGGGCGCGGCGGACGGAGTCCTGTAACATCCCCCGGCTGACGCCCACCAGGGTGAGCATCATGGTGACTTCCAGTCCGACCGCCAGGATGCTCAGGGCGGTGCGCACGGGCCGGTGTTTCAGATTTTCGACGACCAGTTTGTTGATCAAGAGCCGCTCCTATTTCATATTAGCGGCAACACAGACAGGAATGTCTGTGTCTGGGGTTTGGCCTTTTAGTGTTGGTTCTGGTCTCGCGGAACTGGGGCGGGCGGGAACCTGCTAGCCTTTCTGTGTGAGCACACGAAAGATCCTCATCATTTTGCTTGCGCTTCTGGGGGCGGTAGTGGCGGCCCGGGAAAGCGCGCTGTTCTCGGTATTGAAGAGCGATGCGGCGCTTGGGAAACAGGCCGGCGGGTACTACCTGCTTCCCACCAACCAGTTGCTGCGGCCGTGGGGCCGGCAGGCCCTGATTGCCGGGCGGCCGGTGGATCTGGCGTTCGACTCCCAGAAGCGCTTGCTGGCGGTCCTGAACTGGCGGGGCATTTTGCTGATGGACGGCTCGACGGGCGCGCAGTTGGCGGAGATCAAGACGCGCGCGACCTCCTATACCGGGGTGGCCTTCCGGCCGGGCGACCGGGAATTGTGGACCGGCGAGACGGCGCGCAACGGTCCGGACAGTATCCTGATTGCGGAACTGTCGGAGGCGGGAATGCCGCAGAAAACCGCGCGCATCGACCTGCCGGGGCACCCCGTGCCCGCCGGGATAGGTTTTTCGAAAGACGGCCAGACGGCCTACGTCGCGTTCAGCCGCAACAACTCGCTGGCGCTGATTGATGCACAATCGCGGCGCCTCATCCGGGAAATCGAGGTGGGCATGGCGCCCTTCGGGGTGGTGGTCTCGCACCGGCACCACCAGATGTTCGTGTCTAATCGCGGAGGCCGCCGGCCCGAGAGCGGCGACACCCTGGCGCCCACCAGCGGCTCACAAGTGGCGAGCGACCCGGTCACGGGAGCGGCGAGTTCCGGGACCCTGAGTGTGATTGACTCCGAGACGTTGGCGGTGCGGGAGGTTGCGGTGGGCCTGGCGCCCTCGGGCCTGGCCTTGAGTCCGGATGAGCAGACGCTGGCGGTGGCCAATGGGCACTCGGATTCGATTTCCCTGGTGGATACCCGCAGCCTGGCCAGAACCGACGTCAAAATACCCACCTTCCCGGATGGCGCGATCGGCAGCCAGCCCATCGGAGTGGCCTTTGCGCCGGACGGAAAGAGGGTCTATGCAGCCTGCGGCGGCAACAACGCCATCGCCATCGTGACGGGGGCCGGCAAGCAGTGGAAGGTGGCCGGGGCGGTGCCCACGGCGTGGTTCCCGTCGGCGCTGGCGGCGGACCGCGAAGGCG